>ERZ780195.1597-NODE-1597-length-17888-cov-16.091796_pt1 | contig 17888 bp, 17 predicted proteins | sample MGYA00511017_ERZ780195 | MGnify/ENA primary metagenome ERZ780195 (study PRJEB29588, sample SAMEA2159974) | human gut metagenome | biome: human gut; feature: human-associated habitat; material: faeces | place: Denmark | collected 2008/2010 ...
AGTTGTCCCAGTACATGCGGATCACGAAGCTGTGTCCAACGTAGCCGGTAAACCAGATGCTCTGGATCATTCCTGGGCCGTCGGTGTCCACCAGCGTCACCGTCTCCCCGGCACGAATCGTCACGGTCGGACTTAGCTTGGTGCAGTCCCCTCCTCTGGAACCGCCTGCTCTGGTTCCTGTGGGATTTTCTGCGGAAAAAGCGAAGGTCTTTGCATTGCTGATCATACAATACGGTTTCACAGGTCTTACCTCCCTTGTTTTGTCATATCTGATATCAGTTTATCATACTTTTGGGGGAATGTCCATCTATTCATTTTATGGCTTTTGACAGGCCTACATTTGTTACTGTCAGCGTTCCGTCTGTCACAAACAGACTGAGGGACTGGCCAAATTTCTGATAAAACCGGGTATGCGCCGAGATACCTTGACGGCAAACGGGTGCAGCTTTGGGACATCTATTACAGCGGCGTGGGTATCCTACACGAGCTAACCCCGGAGGAGATGGAAGAAGCCTTCCAGCAGCACCTCACAGAGCGTAACAAAGAGAAAACGGCATAACCGCAAGGGTTACACCGTTTCTAAGAACTTATTAAACTGAGATACAAGCGCCGCCCAGGGGCATCTTCCTTACGGAGGGTGCCCTTAGAGCGCCCTTTTTCCGTCCCCATTTTGCAAATTTCGTCATAAACCCCCGGGATCGTGAATAAAATTGGGAATATAGGCATTTGTTTCATATTTATTACAGAACTATTGAAGTCTGTTTCTTCCCGTCGTATAATATATGTCGAAAGGATGGGATTCGATGCGAAAGTGGATGGTTTTGATCGCCGCGGCGCTGCTGCTGGCGTGCATACTGGTTCCGTCCGTGCGCTTTACCGAGGACAACGACACCGTGCTGCTGGCCAAGGTGATCTACGCGCAGTGCAAGAACGAGGATTACTCGGCCAAGCTGGCTCTCGGGCGCGAGGTCATGCGCCGCGTGGACGACCCGTGGTATCCCGCGACGCTGGGCGAGGTGCTGCGCGAACAGCAGCAGTTTCCCGCCGGCACGCGCTACGATTCGGAGAGCCTGCGCGCCGCCCACGCGGTGATCGCGGAATAAATGGAGAGAAAACCATGGAGCGGATCTGGAAGGACATGTATGCCGAGGCCAAAAAGGCGCTCAACCCGCGCAAGATCTCCGAGATGATGGAATCCGGCGGCGTGGCGGCGGCCATCGAGGCCGGATCGGGCAAAATCTACACCGGCGTGTGCGTGGACACCGCCTGCACACTGGGCGTCTGCGCCGAGCGCAATGCCATCTTCCACATGATTACCTGCGGCGAGAGCGTCATCCGCCGCGTGGTCGCCATCGGGCGCGACGGAAAAGCCGTACCGCCCTGCGGCGCGTGCCGCGAGCTGACGAGCCAGATGATGCCTGACCATTACCGGAGCATCGAAATCATGCTGGACTATGACGCGCCCCGCGTCGTCACGCTGGGCGAGCTGACCCCGGAGTGGTGGATTTAATATGATGGACAAAGAGCAGACCTGCCAATTTCTGCGCGATATGGAAATCGAGTTCGAGCGCGTCGATCATCCGGCGGTCTACAACATGGCCGAAATGGCGAAGATCGACCTTTCTCACCCCGAAGCCGAGGCAAAGAACCTCTTCCTCCGGGACGACCGAAGGGAGCATTTCTTTCTCCTCACCGTGCGCGGCGACAGGCGCGTCGATCTGAAGGAATTCCGCCGCGCGCGCCAGACGCGGCCGCTGAGATTCGCCTCGGAGGAGGAGCTTTCCAGCCTGCTGGGGCTGATTCCCGGCGCGGTCACGCCGCCGGGCGTGCTCAACGACGTGGAACACCACGTGAAATTCTTCCTCGACCGCGCGTTCGCGGACGGCCTCGTAGGCGTGCATCCCAACGACAACACCGCCACGCTGTGGCTCCGCGCGGAGGACTTGATCCGCGTCGTCCGAGATCACGGAGACGAAATCGAATATATCGATCTGTAAGCGAAAGGAACGGTTCTTAAAGAGCCGTTCCTTTTTGATTTCTCACTATCTCAGCGCCGAAAGCACCTGGCGAGCCAGCCAGCGATGGCCATCCTCGTTGGGATGGCAGCCGTCGAGGGTCTGTGCGCGCCAGTCGAAGCCGGGCTGCGCCTTGAACAGATCGAGCACCTTCAGGCCATGCTGCCCGCCGATTCGGCAGATTGCCGAGGCATAATCGACAAGGCCGTTGCCCAGATAATTCGGCGCGTCGGTGTCGTGCTCGCTTGCGTCGCGCCAGGACGCGCCGCCCTGAAAATTGCCCGTGCCGTGGTGCGGATAGGGCGTGACCAACAGGATGCGATCGCTGGAAAAGAGGCGCAGCAGCTCCCGGCAGAGCAGATCCACCGCGGGCACAAAGCAGTCCGGGCCGTCGCCGCTCAGCGGCCCGTCGCTCCAGAAATAGTCGTTGGTTCCGCCAAAGACCACCGCGCGGTCGCAGCCCTCGAGCATCGGCAGCCGATCCAGAAAGGAAGTGCCGTCGCTCCGGCTCAGCCCTGCGCGGGCCACCAGCGTGCCCGTGATGCCCAGATTGACCTGTTCGCAGCCCAGCGCGTCGCACACCAATGTCGCATAGCGGTCGCGCTCGCGGTTGTCAAGGCCGTAGCCATAGGTGATGCTGTCGCCCAGAAATCCAATTTTCACGCGAGTTCTCTCCTCTCGAGCGTCCTCTGCGGCTCAGTCGAGCTTCTCCATGCCCGCGCGCTGTCCGATTTCGCGGCGGACGGCGAAATGGCCCTCGGGCGTGCCCAGCACGCCGCGCATGCCCAGCGCCACCGGCGACGGCTCCTGCGCCGTCCATACGCCGGGCTTCTCCGGGCGAACGCCCAGCACATACGCGCCGTAGAGGTACAGCGGAATGGAGCTCCACGCGTGGCACAGGCTGCCCGCGCGGTCGAAGGCCGCCGCGCCCTCGTCCACCTCCCAGAACGTCACCGCGCCCTTAAACAGCATGTCGCCCCAGCGGCGGGCGATCTCGTCGAACACGCCCTCGGCCATGGCGGGATCCTGCAGAAGCGCCTCGTACTTGAACAGGCTGTAGCTCAGCGTCACCGGCACCAGCCCGTCGCCCGTGCGCAGCTTTTCGCGCAGCGCGGCGGCGCGATGCTCCGGGCACACGCCGGCATACAGCGCCAGCGACTGAATCAGCTCCGCCGACTGGACGCGCTTTCCGTCCCAGATAAACGACGCGTAGGCGCCGGCTTCCTCGTCCCAGAACTTCTCCAGACCGCCGGTCAGCTCAGACAGCATCTCGCTTTCGCACTCCCGCGGCGCGCTGCCGGCCATTTTGCGCAGCGCGGCCATGCGCTGAAGCGCCAGAATGCCGAACAGCTGAAGGCCCGCCTCGGCGGAATCCTCCGGGCAGGGCGCGTAGCCCTCCAGCAGCGGCTGCCACTCGTAGAAATTCCAGTACTGCTCGCCCTTGAAGCGCCATGCAAAACCGTCGTGCACGCGCAGGCGCAGCGCGTCCAGAATCCTCTCCGCCACCGGCAGCATCTCGCGGCCGAACTCCAGATCGCCGCTGTAGCGGCAGTATTCCTCCACGGCCATGATGAACGCCATGCTGAAGGAGGGAATGGTGATGGGAATGCGCGCGGGCGCGCACAGCTCCAGCATGCCGTCCTCGCGCTGGGAATGGGCCAGCAGGCGCAGGTTCTCCCGGGGGAAGCGGAACTCGCCGAAGGCATAATAGCCCGCCAGCATCTGGTTGCGGGAATCGAAGGCGTACAGCGCCTGCTCGCGCCACGGGCAGTCCTCGTAGTGGTCGTGCATGCAGGAAATCAGCGTCTTGCGGGACACCTCGGCGATCCTCTGATGCAGATAGTCGCCGGGAACCAGCTCAGGCCGTGCGTCCAGCGGATAGACCACCGGGCGGACGCTGGCGGCGTACACCGTAACCTCGCGGGCATGGACGAACAGCTGGATGTAGCGGCAGCCCAGGCGGCGGAACCAGTGGGTGAAGGGCTGGCGCTGGGCAGGCGCGGTCAGCTTCACGCCGAAGCAGCGGCCGCCCACGCTGGTGCGGATGCGCAGATCCTCATAGTGCTCGCCGAAGCCCACGTCCAGCCGGGACGGCTCGGGGCACACCAGATCCAGCGTCAGATAGCCCTCGTGCAGCGTGCCCATGTCGAAGCACAGCCAGATTCCATCGCCGCCCTCGGCGCGGAAGGTCACGCCCGCCTCCGACGGGAACCGCACGCCGTCGGTCATGGGGATGTACTCGGGCTCGGGCAGCTGAGCCATGGTCTTCACATCGCGCCAGTACAGCCCGGCGGACTGCATCTCCTCGCCCACGTCCCTGCCGCCGACATACGCAAAAACGCCCTGAGCGAACATGCGCGAGGGAGCCGGCGGCTGAACGTCCAGCTCCAGAATGGGCCGCGGAATGGTCGTGGCCTGCTTGTCCGTGACGAAGGCGGGCTTCCACTCCGCCGGCGCGGCGAAGCGGCGCTCGAAGCCCCAGCCCAGCTGGCCGGTGATGTTGGGAATTTTGCCGTCCTGATACTCGGCGATGGGCCGCACGAGGGTCTTTGCATTGCTGCACAGAGCGACCTCGCCGGCCAGCCGCAGCTCATAGCGCAGGCCGGGCTGCTCTTTGCGCGTCACCGACGTGTCCACGCCGGGATACCAGCACTGAATGCGCAGCTCGTTTTCGCCCTCGCGCAGCAGCGCCGTCACGTCCGGGGTCTGCACGGCCTTGGCGAAGGGAAAGTCCGAATGCTGAGTGGCCTCCACGCGCTCGCCGTTCAGGAAGGCGACCAGCTGGCCCTCCACGCTCAGGCGCAGCTCGGCCCTCTGCCCGGCGCGGGCGGAAAAGCGCTCGCAGGTTTCCATATAGCGGTTCGGCGCGTCCGACGCGTCCAGCCAGATCCACTGAGATTGCTCGGTAAACATTTTCATTTTGCGCATTCTCCTCTTTTTTCAATTTGTCCTCCGCAGCGGCGATATTCCCGCGGCGGCATTCCAAAGGTCGACAAAAACTGGCGGTTGAAGCCGGACACGTCCTCGTAGCCCACCGCCTGCGCCACGTCGGTGATCGACTCGTCGCCCAGCAGCAGCATCCGCTGCGCCTTCTTCATCTGGCAGAGGCGGACGTACTGGCGCGGCGACTGGCCCATGGACGCGGCAAAGGCCCGGCGAAAGGCTGCGGGACTCATGGCGCAGGCCTCGCCCATCGCCTCGATCCTCGGCGCGCGGCCCTGCTCCAGCGCCCGCTGCACCAGTTCCAGCGCCGGCTCCAGCCGCACGAACGAGCGCTCCGGCTGCAGCGCCAGCGGCGTGCGTCCCTCGCTGGCGGCGGCCAGCTCCTCGATCAGCGCGCACAGGCAGGCCGTGCGCCGCCGGGATTCGCCGGGCAGCGCCACGCTGCGAACCAGCTCCGCAATCAGCGGATGCTCCCGGCGGTCGATGATGCCGCACAGGCTCATCCGGGTCTGGAGCAGCCTTTCCATGCGCGGAAGCTCCGGCGCGCCCCATGCGCTGAGCAGCTGCATCGGGTTCAGGCTCGTCCACAGCCAGCGGCTGTACGCGCCGCCCTCGCTGCGGGACAGGTGCCTCTGAAAGGGAAAGACGACCTGCACGTCGCCCTGCTCGAAGGGCATGCGTTCGCCCTCCACCACGCAGGTGCCCCGGCCGCTGAAGCATACGCCCAGCTCCAGCACCGAGTGAAAATGGAGATAGGTGATGTCGAAGACCTCCAGCGGCCCGGCCTCGGCACTGCGCTCGCTCAGGTCGCCCGGCTCGGCGTGAACATAGAACGAGGGCAGCGTTAAAAATGAGCGATTCTGCATGGTTTTTCTCCGCTTTCACATAGAACAGAGTTTCTCAGTTGCATTATACTGGATTCATCCAAAGAACGCAAGAGGAGGAGAAATTCATGATTCAATTTTCCCGGGATTTTCTCAGAGACCGCATCTACGCCTGCTGGATCGGCAAGAACATCGGCGGCACGCTGGGCACGCCCTATGAGGGCCAGCAGCAGCTCAACGACATCCACGGCTTCGCCTCTCAGGCGGGCGAGCCGCTGCCCAACGACGATCTGGATCTGCAGCTGGTCTGGCTGCGCGCGGCGGACGAGCAGGGCCCGGACGCGCTGAACAGCAAGATCCTCGGCGAATACTGGTGTACGTGGATCACACCCCACTGGAACGAATACGGCGTCTGCAAGGCCAACATGCGCGACGGCGTGCTGCCGCCCATGTCCGGCGAGATCAACAACGAGGAGTGGAAGCACTCCAACGGCGCGTGGATCCGCACCGAGGTCTGGGCGTGCATGTATCCGGCGCTGCCGGAGAAGGCCATCCGCCTCGCCTTTGAGGACGCCAGCGTAGACCACGGCTTCGGCGAGGGCACCTACGCCGCCATCTTCGTCGCCGCCATGGAGAGCGCCGCGTTCGTGCTGTCCGACGCCGACGCGCTGCTGGACGTCGGCCTGTCCAAGATTCCCGAGGACTGCCGCGTGGCGCGCAGCGTCAACATCGTCCGCAGAGCCTATGCCGACGGCGTGAGCTGGAAGGACTGCCGCGAGCTGCTGGTGAAGGACAGCGAGGATCTGGGCTGGTTCCAGGCCCCGGCCAACGTGGGCTTCGTGGTGCTGGGTCTGCTCTATGGTCAGGGAGACTTCAAGCAGTCGCTGATCTACGCCGTCAACTGCGGCGACGACACCGACTGCACCGGCGCGACCCTCGGCTCGCTGCTGGGCATCATGGGCGGCATGGCGGTCATTCCCGAGGACTGGCGCGCCTACATCGGCGACGGCATCAAGTCCATCTGCCTCACCAACGGCCACGGCCCCTTCCCGCAGGACTGCACCCAGCTGACCGACTGCCTGATGAACCTGCTGCCGGTGACGCTGCGCACGCGCCACGAGGCGCTGATTGCCCGCCGCGTGCCCGCGGTGACGCTGGGCGACGAGACGATTATCGAAAACGTGCGCCCCGAGGATTTCTACGGCCGCGATTTCGTGCAGAAGCTCTCCGCGCGCAAGCCCCATTCCTACACCATCGAGGGCGTCTACGCCGACTGTCTGGTGGAATTCGACCGCATGCCCGCCATCGCTCCCGGCGAACAGCTGACCGGCAGGGTCACGCTGATTCCCCACACGATGCCCGAGCAGAAGCACTATCGCCTGCGCTTCCTCGCCCCCGAGGGCTGGCAGGTGGACTGCGCGAAGAACCTGTTCACCTCCGCGCCCCACTCCAGCTTCCGCCAGCACGCCTCCGCGGAATTCACCATCCACGCGGGCGAGCAGGTGGAGGCGGTCAACCGCATCGTTCTGGAGATCGTGTGCGCCGGCCGCCCCACGCCGCTGCTGGCGCCCATTCAGATCATGGGCTGACGCGTTTGCAGACGCAGAAGGAGCGCTCCCCGCAGGGAGCGCTCCTTTGATATTCTTCTTCAGTTCTTCCGCTCGTCGCCCCAGAAGAACAGGGCGACGGTGCCCGGGCCGGTGTGGCTGCCGATGGTGGTGCCGATCCAGTTGATCTCCACCTTGCCGTTGAGCCGCGGGAAGGTCTTTTCCACCAGATCGGCAACGGCGCGCGCGTCCTCCTGGCAGGCGGACATGCTGATATAGCACTTGCCGCAGTAGTTCGTGCCGCCCTCGGCGTGCTCCTCCATGCGCCTGACGATCTCCTGAATGACCTTGCGCTTGGTGCGGATCTTCGCCCGGGGAATCAGCCGTCCGAGGTTGTCCATGTTCAGCAGCGGGCAGATGTTCAGCAGCGTGCCGATGGCGCCCGCGGTCTTGGAGATGCGCCCGCCCTTGATGTAGAACTTGAGGTCGGTGGAGAAGAACCAGTGGTGCACAAACAGGCGGCGCTCCTCGGCCCACTGGCGCATCTCGTCCAGCGTCAGACCCTTGTCGCGCAGGTCGGCCAGCTTGTCCATCAGAAGGCCGTAGCCCGACGACGCGCCCAGCGAATCCACCACCAGCACACGGCGGCCGGGATAGCGCTCCATGGCGATGTTGGCGGCGTTGACGGCCGAGTTATAGGTTCCCGAAATGCCGGAGGACAGCGTGACGTGCAGCACGTCCTTTCCCTCAGCCAGGAAGCCGGAGAAGTAGTCCACGTATTCCGAGACGTTGACCTGACTGGTGCGGGTGTCCGCGCCGTTGTCCATCGCCTCGTAGAATTTTTCGAAGGGCATGGTCTGTCCCAGATCGTCGGGATGATCCACGCCGTCCATCATAAAGTGAAAATAGATATAGTGAATATCTCTCTGCTCAAAATGCTCTTTGCTCAGATCCGCCGTCGAGCAGCAGCTGAGAATATAATCCGCCATTTCGCCCGCTCCCTTCCGTTTATATTGATTACATTGTACTTCAACGCGCCGAAAAATGCAATCCCTCCGCCGCTCTACAATTCCGTCTGCCGCCGTAGAGCCTCAAAATAGCGACTCTACGAACTGTAGAGTCGCGTGTTTTCAGGGGTTTTAGGACTTTCTGCGGACACGGAAGGCAAGCCAGACGATCAGCTCCGCCGGAGCGGCCAGCAGGAAGATCTGCCACGGCCGATACCGCGCGAAGCAGAAATACACCGTCGCCAGCAGGCTCAGCACCAGCGCGCCGACGATCCATTCGTTGCGCCGTCCCTTCTCCCAGAGGCTGTTGAGCACCAGCAGCGTAATCAGCGACGTGGGCAGCGCGGCCACGAAGGCCAGCCACACGATGCGCCCCAGCATCCAGAACACGATGAACACCGTCAGCGCCGCCGTCCAGATGCCCACGAGAGCGATCGTCGTGATGACCCGGCTGTTGTAGCTGCGCGCGTCCTCCTCCACGGGCTTCCACTCGCTGTGGGAGGACAGCAGGTCGTCCACAGTCACGCCGAAGATCTCGCTGAGCTTCTTCAGCACATACGCGTCGGGCACGGCCTCGGCGCGCTCCCATTTGGAGACGGACTTGTCCGAATAGCTCAGCAGATTGCCCAGCTCGGTCTGCGTCATTCCGGCCTGGGTTCGCAGGTTGATGATGTTGCTGGCGGTGATGAACTTCAGGTCGTCCAACGGCGCACCTCTCTTCTGGAAATCGTCCCCTCCATTTTACCCGAAAACGGCCTGCAAATCAAGCAAAAACGCGTGAAAATGCCGCTTCGCAACCGCTGGTGGCGAAAATTCCAGCCTCGCTTGCTTGCGCGCAACCGCCTTTTCCGCTATACTGGACGCAGACCAACGAGGAGGAATTTCAAAATGAACCTTTCCGAAAAGATTCAGCTCTGCCGCAAGCGGGCGGGGCTTTCTCAGGAGGCACTGGCAGAAAAGCTGAACGTCTCGCGGCAGGCCGTGAGCAAGTGGGAGACCGGCGCGGCGGAGCCGGAGCTGTCCAAGCTGCGCGCGCTGGCCGCCGCCTTCGGCGTGACCGCCGACTGGCTGCTGTCCGAGGAGGACGCGGCGGATGGAAACTCCGTTGGCGTAAGTGCCGGAGCGCGGGAGGACGGCGCCGCGAACAGCGTCTCCGTGCGCAGCGATTCCGCATCCAACACAGCCGGCGGGCCGAATGCCGCGTCGGGCAGCGGCTTCGCGCGCGCGAATTCTGCATCCAACACAGTCGGCGGGCCGCGCGCCGCGGTCGGCAGCGGCTTCACATTCAGAGATTCCGGCTTAAACAATGAATCGAACGGCGCGCCGGGCGACGGCTCCGCAGCGAATGCCGACGGCTTCTGCAAGAGCAGCGCTGAATCTGATGGTTTCACCGATGGCGATTCTACCGATAAAGGCAGCTCCGGCCAAGGCGAAGGTCAGGCCGATACGGCGTCCGGCGCTTCTGCGCATCCGGAGGAATCCTCCGCGTCCAACGCTTCCGCCGGCGGACAGACCGCCAGCGGCGGCCGCGCCGACTTCCATTCGGCCTCTTCTTCTCCCAACTGGGTGGAATCCGTGCCCGGCGTGCTGGGGCGGCTGCTGCGGCAGTACGGCTGGATCATCGGACTGCGCATGGCCGTCTCGGGCGCGCTGATGACGTTCATCGGCTTCCTCGGGCGCGCCGCCGTGCGGAGCATGGAACAGGACTTCGGCATGGGATTTGAGATGGTGCCCAGCCAGACGGCGTGGTACGACGAGGCGGGCAACCTCATGACCTCGCCCGTCAGCATGCCGAGCCAGCCCGGCGACCCGATGACCATTCTCTGCACGGGCATGATCGTGCTGGGCGTGATTCTGATCCTCGCCGGCATATGCATCGCCGTCAGCCTGAGGAATCGGCACAGAGAGTGATCTTCTTTCACAGACACGCGGAGCGCGGCCTGAATGCCGCGCTCCGCGTGCTTTCTATTTCCATTGAGCAAATTCATACGCCTGACGCACCCAGCCGAGCAGCTCGTCGTCGATCTCGCCCGGCACGCCGAGCACGATATGAACCGTCCACCGGCCCGGATACGGCTCGGTCTGCGCGGCGACGCGCGGCGAATCCAGCGGCGCGGGCAATCCCAGCGTCACCACAATGCAGGGATCGGGCAGCTCCGCCTTTTTGCGGACGCGCAGCTGAGACACGCACCCAAAGCCATGCCGGTTGGAGAATGTGATCTGCGTTTTCTGCACGCGAACGCGGGTATCAGGAAACGCCGCGAGCAGCTTCTGCGCGAAGCCCTCGTACAGCGCAAAGGCCGCCGGACTCTTTTCAAAAAACAAAAGCGCGTCCTGCGCCGCAAACGGTTCGCTCATGCGCATTCTCCTCTCGACCTGCTCCGCCGCCCGTCGCCAAGACCGCTCCATGTCTCTGCACCGCTCCGCTCACTCCCCGTCCTCGCCGTCCGACAGTTCCCGCAGGGCGCGGGCGAACTTGCGATTGCGCGCATCCAGCGCGTCCAGCGCGTCGGCGGCCTGCGCCAATCGCTGACGCACCTGCCGCGCGGACTGCTCGCAGGCCTCGAACTCGCTCTGGATTTTCGTCAGCGCGCACAGCACCTCGCCGCTGCGCCGCTCGAGGCTGACCGTGCGGAAGCCCATGCGCAGGCTGGTGAGCAGCGCGGCCAGCGTGTTCGGCCCGGCCACCAGCACGCGATATTCGTTCTGAAGCCGCTCGCACAGGCCGGGAATGCGCACCGCCTCGGCGTAGAGGCTCTCCACCGGCAGAAACATCACCGCGAAATCGGCGGTCTGCGGCGGGCGGATGTACTTGGTGGAGATTTGTTTGGCCTGCTCCCGCAGCGCGCGCTCCAGCCGGGCCGCGCAGGCCGCCGTCTGCGCCGCGTCGCCCGACTGAGCCGCCTCGGTCAGGCGCAGGAAATCCTCCTGGGGAAACTTGGAGTCGATGGGCAGCAGCGCCTCTCCGTCGGCTGCGGGCAGGCGCACGGCGAACTCCACCCGCGTCTGCGAGTCCTCGGGGATGGCCGCGTTCTCCAGATACTGCCCCGGCGCGAGGAGCTGCTCCAGCAGCGCCCGCAGCTGAGCCTCGCCCCAGACGCCCCGGGTCTTGACTCCGCCGAGCATCTTTTTGATGTCCGAAAACTCGCCGGCCAGCTCGTGCATCTGACCCAGCCCGCGGTGCACGTCGGCCAGCTGGCGGTTCACCGTCTGGAAGGACTCGCTGAGCCGCCGGTCGAGCTTGTCGGTCACGGCGCTGCGCAGCTGCTCCAAAGTCTCCTCGTTGGATCGGCGCAGGCTGTCCATGCGCCGGTCGAGGGAATCCCGCAGGCGATCCTGCCGCTCGGACAGCTCGCCGGTTCCGGCGGACACGCGCTCCGCCGTTTCGGAAAGCGCCTGATTCAGCAGCAGAATGGCCCGGGCCTGCTGCTCGGAATCGCGCTTCAGGCGCGCGGCCAGCTTCTTCTGCTCCCGCCGCGACAGCGCGTCGCGCACGAGCAGCCACGCCAGCGCCACAAGCGCCAGCGCCGCGGCGATGAGTCCCGCGTTTTGCCGAAGCATCTCCAAAATCGCTTCACCTCCGGGGATTTCTCTATCGAATGAAAAGGCTCCGGGAAGCGGCCGGCTTCCCGAAGCGTCGAGAAAACAGATTTACATGCGCTCCGGCGCGGCGACGCCGATGAGGCTCAGGGAGCGCCTGAGCAGATCGCGGGTCGCCTCGGTGAGCATCAGACGCGCCCTGCGCGCGCCCAGATCGTCCACCATGACCTTGCGCTCGTAATAGAACTTGTTGTAGGCCTGCGCCAGATCCACCGAGAAGCGGGTGATCATGGACGGCTCGCTGCGGTTGAGGGCGTTCTTCGCCACCTCCGGGAACTGGCCGATCAGACGCACCACGTCCTGCGCCTCGGGGTCGGACAGGGCGGAGAAATCGGGCTGCGCATCGCACTCGCCGGCCTTGCGCAGCACGGAGCACGCGCGGGCGTGGGTGTACATCACATAAGGGCCGGTCTCGCCGTCGAAATTCAGCGCGCGATCCCACCAGAAGTCGATGTCCTTGATGCGGTTGTTGTACAGCGCGAAGAACACCACCGCGCCCACGCCCACCTGACGGGCGACCTCGTCCTTGTTCTCCAGATCGGGGCTCTTTTCGTCGATGATGGCGCGCGCCTTCTCGATGCTGGTGTTGAGCAGATCCTCGAGGTAGACGATGCGGCCCTCGCGGGTGGAGAGGGTCTGTCCCTCGAAGGAGACCATGCCGAAGGCCACGTGCTCGCAGTCCTTGTACCAGTCGTAGCCCATCAGCTGAAGCACCTTGAACAGCTGGCGGAAGTGGAGATCCTGCTGATACGCCACCACGTAGAGGGACTTGTCGAAGTTGTAGGTGTCCTTGCGATACTTGGCGGCGGCCAGATCGCGGGTGATGTACAGCGTCGCGCCGTCGGAGCGCAGAATCAGCGCCGGCGGCATGCCGTAGGGCTCCAGATCCACGATCTGCGCGCCCTGATCCTCCTTGAGGAGGTGCTTTTCGCGCAGCTCGTCGATGATGGGCTGCATCTTGTCGTTGTAGAAGCTCTCGCCGGCGTAGGAGTCGAACTTCACGCCCAGCAGATCGTAGACGCGCTCGGCGTCCTTGAGGGTGACGGACTTGAACCAGTTGAAGATCTCCAGCGCCTCGGGATCGCCGTCTTCGATGCGCTTGAACCAGTGGCGGCCCTCGTCGTTGAGCTCGGGATGCTCCTTGGCCTCGGCGTTGAAGCGGACGTAGAGCTTAACCATCTCGTCCACGCCGCCCTGCGCCACGGTGTCGTGGTCGCCCCAGCGCTTGTAGGCGGCGATCATCTTGCCGAACTGCGTGCCCCAGTCGCCCAGATGGTTCACGCCCACGGCGCGGTAGCCGAAGAACTGATGCAGCTTGTACAGGGAATTGCCGATCATCGTCGTGGACAGATGGCCGATGTGGAAGCGCTTGGCGATGTTGATGGACGAATAGTCCAGCACGACGGTCTTGCCCCTGCCGGAATCGTCGCTGCCGTAGCGCTCGCCCTCGGACATGGCGCGGTCGATCACCTTCTCGGCGAAGGTGGCGCGGTCGATGAAGAAGTTCAGATAGCCCTTGACGGACTCGACTCTGCCCAGATAGTCGGCGGAAATCGCCCCGGCCAGCGCGTCGGAGATCATCATCGGGCTTTTGCGCAGCGCCTTGGACAGCTTGAAGCAGGGAAAGGCGTAATCGCCCATGGCCGTGTCCGGCGGAATCTCCAGCGCGGCGGCGATCTCGTCGCGGCTCAGCGCGGCCGAGCCAAAGACGGCGGTCAGCGCGTCGACGATCTCCTGCGCGATGGAAAGCTTGAAATCCATATCGTTCACTCCCGTATCGTATAAGTTGCCTTCTATTATAGCAGATTTTTTCCCGTCCGAACAGCCTTCGCCGGACAATTAACACGCCGGCGGCGCAATTGACTGAATTTGTCTTATTTTCGTCACTCCTTTGCCATTCAAAGCATGTATATTTTCCCGCCGCGCAAGTGGTATACTGATTCTGAATAAGTATAGTTACAACCCTTTTTTGAAATATCGCTTGCAGTTATGGAGGTGCCCATGGGTTTCATTGAATCGCTGCTCGGATCAGCCAAGGCCGATTTGTCCAATCTCATCATTTACATCGCCATCGTGGCCGCGTTCATCGTCGGCCTCATCATGTGCATCGCGCCGGTGCTGGAGACCCGCAGCCGGCTGCGCCGGGCCATCCGCAGCATCAAGGCCGGTGAAAAGGCGCGCCGCTCCTGGCAGGAGGACAACTTCCTCGGCAAGGGCACGCTGATGCCCCACTGGAGCGCCTATCTGAACAACCTGTTCTTCGCCGACGGCGTGTATCACAACGCCAGCAACGTGGAGGACTTCATCAATGAGGACACGGTCATCTACGGCCCGGGCCGAATTTCCTTTGCCGACGCGCTGCCGAGCCTGCTGGTGTCGCTGGGCTTTCTGGGCACGCTGATCGGCCTGGCCCAGGGCCTGTCCGGCTTCGACATGACCGATTCCGCCACGGTTCAAAACTCCATCACCACGCTGATTCCCGGCATGAAGTACGCGTTCATGACCTCCATCTTCGGCGTGGTGGGTTCCGTGCTGTTCACGCTGCTCACCCGCGCGGTGTACGGCTCCACCCAGCACGCCATCAAGGACTTCTACGGCGCGCTGAGCCACAGCGCCGGCGTCATCAGCGTCGACCCGCTGACCCAGGTCGCCATCTATCAGCAGGAGCAGACGGCGCTGATTCAGACCATGTCCAAGGACCTGAACGGCGCGTTCACCGAAAACATGGCCAACGCCATCCGCGACGCGGTGGAGCCCATCCACGCCAGCCTCAAAAACTTCCTGACCGTCTCCACGAAGGATCAGATGCGCTTCCTCGACGCGGTGGTCATGCGCTTCGTCGACCGCATGGACGAGACGCTCAACGGCCGTCTGAAGGAGTTCTCCCATGTGCTGGGCGAAACCACCAGAGCGCAGGAGGAGGCCTTCTCCGCCGTGCGCATGAGCATGCTGGAGTCCGAGGCCGCCGTGCGCGACCTGCGCGGCATCCAGAATATCTCTCAGGACATGATCGACGCCATGACCGGTTACTTAAACGACCTGCGCACCACCCACAAGCAGGCCGACGACGCGTACGCGCGCATGTCCTCGTCCGTGGAGCAGATGGAGCTGGTCTCCCGCCAGCAGACGGGCTATCTGAAGACCGTCAGCGCCATGCAGGCCGAGATCTCCCGCTCGCTGGAGACCATGACCGGCGCGGTCAACGAGTTCACCCGGAAGTTCGCCGCCGAAAACGCCGCCGCGTCCCAGGCCATGCAGCAGGCCGCTCAGAGCCTGAACGAAGCCGGCGCGCACATCGAGAACGCCCAGAAGAGCGCCTCCCGCGAGCTGGACGCGGAGCTGAAGAACACCCTCGACGCGTATCGCGATTACGTCAACCAGTTCACCCAGCGCGTGGACTACCTCTCGTCGAACATCTCCGATTCCCTCAGCCGCATGCCCCGGGCCGTGGCCGACACGTCGGATCAGTTCCTCGATCAGGTGCAGCAGCTGACCGAGACGCTGGCCAAGGCTCAGCGCGGACTGGACGACGCCGTCGACCGCCTCTACCGCCGCTGATCGGAAAGGAGGCAGGCTGAATGCGCAGTATCCGTTCCCGGCACAGAGGAAGCTCGAGCCGCAACGACGGCAGCTTCTGGCTGAACTTTTCGGATCTGATGAGCTCGCTGCTGCTCATCATCATCCTCATCATGTTCTACATCATCTATCAGTATTTCGACATGTACGAAATCAACATGGCCGAAATCGCCCGACAGCAGTACGATCTGGACGCGGCCAACGCCAATCTGGAGGAGCAGCAGTCCAAGCTCACCGCCGCGGAGGAGCAGATGCTCGCCCAGCAGATTCGCTTAAACGCCGCCGAGGCCGACCTCCAGGACGCGGAGGGCATCCTCGCCCAGCAGCAGGACGATCTGGCCAAGGCCCAGTCGCTGCTGGACGAAAAGGAGAGCGAAATCGCCGCCCAGAAGGAGCAGCTGGACGCGCTGAGCGTGCAGCTGGGCACCCAGCAGACCCAGATCGACGAGCAGCAGTCCAAGCTGGACAATCAGCAGCGCCAGATCGAGCAGCTGGTGGGCATGAAGACCCGCATCATCACCTCGCTGAGCGACGCGCTCAGGAGCGCCAGCATCTCCGCCTCCGTCGATCCCACCAGCGGCGCCATCGCGCTGGAGAGCGACGTGCTGTTCTCCACGGGCCAGTACAGGCTCACCGACGAGGGCCGCGCGCGGATCAACGCCTTCCTGCCCGTGTATCTGAACGTGCTGTTCTCCGACGAATACCGTCCCTACATCTCCGAGATCATCATCGAGGGCCACACCGACTCGCTGGGCGGATACATTCAGAACCTCGAGCTGTCCCAGCAGCGCGCCGGCGCGGTGGCCGCCTATGTGCTGGACGAGACCAACCACGTGCTGCCCTCCGGACAGCTTCAGACCCTGCGCCAGCTGGTCACGGCCAACGGCCGCTCCTTCAGCGACCCGGTGCTGGATGCCAACGGCAACGAGGACATGGACGCGTCCCGCCGCGTGGTGTTCAAGTTCCGCCTGACCGACGAGCAGATGATCGAGCAGCTGAAAAATATCCTCGAATCCTCCGATTAAACGAACAGGAGTCCTGAAACGTGCTTTATTTTCGCCGATTTGTCTGGTTTATCGCCTCCCGCCTGCTGATCTTCTGCATTCTGGCGGGCATGCTGCTGTGCGGCTTCTTCATGTGCCTGAATCTTGCCAACGTCTACATCATTCTGGACGAGGGGCTGGAAAAGCGCGTGGAGGTCATCCTCACCCGTGAGGACGCGCAGGAACTGAACAAATACTTCCACTACGACTTCCTCAACGCCGATCCCGCGCTGGCCGGCGCGTTCGACGGCACCAGCGTCTACTCCGACTACGTGATCTCCGACTTCGAATACGATCTGAAGATCGAGAAGCTCTGGGCGTGGCCCTGGGACGATTACGCCACCTGCACGGTGGTGGAGCGCGTGCCGTCCATCACCGGCAAGGTGCTCTCCAGCCGCGCCAACGAGGTCTCCGCGGACATCCCCAAATGGCAGGGCGGCCGCTACAACCTGACGCTGATCAAGGACGACGGCCTGTGGAAGATCATCGGCATGCAGCAGACCACCATCCTCATGGAGACGGACGACGAGCCCGACTCCAAACAGTCCGAGGTGCTGGTGGAGTAAACGCTTCTACGACAAAAGGCGATTTTCGACGGCATATGCCGCTGAAAATCGCCTTTTTGTTTATTCCGGAGAAATCCTCAGACCTCGGTTCTTCCCTGAAACGCGCGCAGCAGCGTCACCTCGTCGGTGTACTCCAGCTCGCCGCCCACGGGAACGCCGTGGGCAATGCGCGTGACCTTCACGCCCATGGGCTTGATCAGCCGGGAGATGTATGCCGCCGTGGCCTCGCCCTCCACGTCGGGATTGGTGGCCAGCACGACCTCCTTCACCTCGCCGGAGGACAGGCGGCTCATCAGCTCGCGGATACGGATGTCGTCAGGGCCCACGCCGTTCATGGGCGAGATCACGCCGTGCAGCACGTGGTACAGCCCGTTGTAGTCGCGCATGCGCTCCATGGCGTTCACGTCCCGGGGATCGCGCACCACGCAGAGGATGTCCCGGCGACGGCTGGAATCCGAGCAGATGGCACAGGGATCCACGTCGGTGAAGTTTCCGCACACGGGGCAGAAATGCACCTGCTTTTTGCCGTTGAAGATGGACACCGCCAGCTCGCGCACCTGATCCTCGGGCAGGCTGATGATATGATAGGCCAGCCGCTGCGCCGTCTTGCGCCCGATGCCGGGCAGCTTGGACAGCTGATTGACCAGCTTCGCGATTGCCTCTACGTCCGCCATGGTTCTTCCCCCGATTTGCAAAATTGTGGACGGAGGAGCGCGCTCCCCCGCCACTTGCGATTAGGGCACCACCGCACAATTCGGCGGTGCGTC
>ERZ780195.1598-NODE-1598-length-17876-cov-41.355367_pt1 | contig 17876 bp, 13 predicted proteins | sample MGYA00511017_ERZ780195 | MGnify/ENA primary metagenome ERZ780195 (study PRJEB29588, sample SAMEA2159974) | human gut metagenome | biome: human gut; feature: human-associated habitat; material: faeces | place: Denmark | collected 2008/2010 ...
TTGCTGACAATCTTATGAATAGCGTGGCTCATTGCGGAGAACTGCCAATAAATGTTGAGCGCCCTTTGCGACACATTTATGAATTGAGCGCATGGCTCGTAACGTAGGGCTGCCGTAGACCCCACGAACGCCTGCAGCAGGCATTCTGGAATATATAATTTTCTTGTTATACCTTCCGTTTTTCATAATTTGGGTATCAGCAACAAAACAAGCTTCCCATACCCATAAACTTTCCACAGAGTGGGTATCAGCAACAAAACAAGCTTCTGATACCCACAAACTTTTCATAGTGTGGGTATCAGCAACAAAACAAGCTTCTCATACCCATAAACTATTCACGTTGAGGCGGAAGAAGGGTACAGAGAAGCCTGTTCCTATCTTCTATGCCCACGCGAAGGCGGAAGAAGGGCACAGAGGAGCTTGTTCCTATCTCCTGTGCCCACGCGAAGGTGGAAGAAGGGCACAGAGAAGCTTGTTCCTATCTCCTGTGCCCACGCTGAGGCGGAAGAAGGGTACAGAGGAGCTTGTCCAGTCTACGGCGACCCTACGTTACGAGCCATGCACTCAATTCATAAATGTGTCGCAAAGGGCACTCCACATTTATTTCATTGACGGCTGTCGAGTGTGTCCGTTGGACGCACGGTATAAAAATAGAACGAAATAACCTCTTGTGTGAGCAAGCTCCCACCGAGGTATTCCGTTCTATTTTTGCATGGTTCGTAAACTCTCAAGTTACAACATCTCTGTGCTGATAGTACCACTTGTAAAGTCCTGTCGGAATCGGTATAATATAAGTAATTGGGAGGTAAAAATATGCTGCTTACATTAGTACCGCTTTTTGATGAAAATATGGCCGTATGTGCCTATTCCTTTTTTACTCAGAGAGAAAATTACCTGTTGAATCCGTTGCTGCTTGGGACAGCACAATTTGATGGAGCATCACAGATCACCGGATTGGAATTGATCCAAAAGATGGGAATCGATACATTGTCACAGGGAAAAGAGATTTTTGTACCGATCACCAATATTTCTATTTTTGCGGATATTACGGAGCAGTGCGATGCACCTCATGAAAAAATCGTACTTTTGATCGATAATACCATTCCGCCGATTGAAATGTATGTCAATCGTCTGAAGGAATTGAAACAGCAAGGCTATAAACTTGCCATTCGCAAGCTTGCGGTCAGTGATTTTGAAAATTACAGAGAAGTCCTGAAGCTGATGGATTATGTCCTTCTGAATAACCGTAAAATAGCCATTGACAAAGCCAAGATTTATTTCGGAAAATTATTCCCGAATATCAGTCTGTGTGCCGGTAATATTGATACCATGGAGGACTTCGAGAGACTGAAGGAGACCGGCGGATATCGTTTCTATGAGGGTAAGTTCTATCGTGTTCCCATTACGAAGGGACAGACAGATGTGGCACCCTTGAAGGGTAACTATATTGACCTGCTGAATATTGTGAACAGCCCGGATTTTGAACTCACAACAGCGGCGGATATCATCAGCCGTGATACCGCACTCACGATCGATCTGCTGAAAATGGTTCAGCCACTGGCTGTAAATTCGGAGATTACGTCTATCCGTCATGCGGCTGCCATGCTGGGACAGCGGGAACTGAAAAAGTGGATCAATACGGCAGTAGCCAATGCTTTGTATGCGGATAAGCCGAATGAGGTCACCAGATTATCTCTGCTTCGTGCGAAATTTGCCGAGAATCTGGCGGAAGCGTTTGGCCTGAAGGCGCAGAAGGATGAATTGTTCCTGATGGGATTGTTCTCCGTGCTGGATGTGATCCTCGAGAAACCCATGGCAGAGGCTTTGAAGGTGGTCCATGTGGCTGGCGAGATCAGCAATGCACTGATCTACCGCATCGGCGTACTGGCACCGGTGTACGATTTTATGCTGCAGTATGAGACAGCCAACTGGGCGGAGGTATCCCGCCTGATGCTATTAAAGAATATTGATATGAATACAGTATATGAAGCCTATACATCGGCGTTGAAGTGGTATCGTACCGTACGTTGATTGTATTAAAAAATGTACTTGTGTTTTGTATACATTTATGTTATTTTCTTGAATGACTTGTAATTATATCCTCCGGCAGTCCAAAGGACGCCAGATGGAGGAATAGTAGCAAAGGCGCAAAAAGCGCGGAAAGGAAATTTCATATGAAAAAAAACAAGACACTTGAGATGGTACAATTGGCCGTACTCATCGCGATCATGCTGATTCTGGCATTTACCCCGCTTGGGTATCTGCGCATCGGACCGTTAGCAATCTCCCTGATGACCATTCCCGTAGTCATCGGTGCAATGATCCTGGGACCCGCAGGCGGAGCCGTTTTGGGACTGGTATTCGGACTGACCAGCTTTTACCAGTGCTTTGCAGGAGATCCTTTTGGAGCAGCTTTGGTAGCAATGAATCCGTTTTTCACTTTCCTGGTATGCATCCCTACCAGAACGTTAATGGGATGGCTGTCCGGTGTGATCTTCAAGGCACTGTGGAAGATCGACAAGACGAAGACCGTAACTTACTTCGTGACCGGTCTGCTGGGAGCATTTATGAACACCCTGTTCTTCATGTCTACTCTGATGATCTGCTTCGGTCATACCGAGTATCTGCAGAGCATGAATGCAACCGGAGCGAATCTGTTTATGTTCGCCGTAGCATTCTGTGGTATCAACGGAGCACTGGAGATGCCTATGAGCTGTGTAGTAGGTGGTGGCGTTGCGAAGGCAGTCAGCGTAGCACTGAAGAAGAATGCAGCAACAGAAGAGAAATAATCAGATTTTCCGAAACGAAGAATATATAAAATATACAAACAGACCCCCGGAGTATGACAGATGGTCATGCCGGGGGTTTTCCATGTGGAAATTTTGAATACGGAATTCATGTGCCGAAATGCATATATAGGCAGAAAGGATGGTCATTACAGCGACGCCCACATTGTCTGTAGGATATCTGCCGTGGCAGCAACATTCCCCTGGATCATGGGAGCGGATCCGCCACCTTTTGCGGAAAGCTCCCGGCGCATGCGGTCTGCCAGTTCCTGACAGTTACAGGAAGCACTGCCTACAATAAATCGATAACCGTTTGTATCGTCTCCGGCAAAGATACCACAGTAACCGGAATATTTTCCGGTCAGGGTATTCACAGCGTTACGTAGGGCAATGGCATCCAGTTCACCGACGAAGAGAAGCACGTGGCGTACTTTTTCCGGGGAGGGGAGTGCGTTCATCTGTACCTTCAGAAGTTCTGCCTGTAAAGCATTGGCGCGTTCTTTTTGCAGCCGTGCATCCTCTTTTGCGCGAGCAACAGCACCTGCTACTTCCGGCTGTTTCGCTGAGAGCAGAGAAGAAATTGCCCAGATGGAATCCTGTTTTTCGGTATAATCCGCCAGAGCACGGTCTCCGCAGAGAATATTGATGCGGACACCGCCTCTGTGGCTCTGCACATTTACAACTTTGATGAGACCGATCTGTCCGGTGGTATCTACATGCGGAGCACAGCAGGCACACAGATCCACGCCGGGGATCTCGACGATACGTACATTTTCCGTGAGAGCCAGCTTGCTGCGGTAGTTTAAGCTTAACAGTTCTTCGGAGGAGGGCCAGCTGATGTTGACCGGAAGATTTTTCCAGACATAAGCGTTGGCTTCCTGTTCGATGAGACGCAGCTGCTCCAGAGAGACTTCTCCGTTCATATCCAGTGTCACTTCTCTGTCGCTTAAATGGAAGCCTACGTTTTCCAGTCCGAAATGGGAGTGCAGTAAGCCGGAGATCATATGCTCTCCGGAGTGCTGCTGCATGAAATCAAACCGGCGGTTCCAGTCCACATGACCGGTGATCCGGGTGCCGACGGGAAACTCACAGGCCGTTTTATGATACAGGATGCCCTGTTTGATGCTGACATCCAGTACTTCCTGACCGTTTAAGGTGCCTTTGTCGGCGGACTGACCACCTTCTTCCGGGAAAAAAGCGGAAGCGTCCAGAACGATCCTGTAATATCCCTCTTCCTTGTCGGGAACACATTCCATCACCACAGCGGTAAAATCCGTCTGGTGCACATTTTCATAATAGAGTTTGCGGGTTCCCAGGGAGTTCATTTGAGCATTTTCGATACGATCCATAGATGCCTGTCCAATCTGCTGTAGGAAAACAGCGTTTTGTGATAATTGAAAAATAGAAAACACATATCTATTCTATATCAGACCCGGTGGAAAAAGCAATGGAAAATGTAAGCTTTTACACAGCTTTGTCAGATTCTCCAAGGAGTATCGGGATTGCGTAATTGTTTTTTGTAGGTTTTTACGCAGACAGGGTCTATTGCGACGCATTTTTTTTTATGATATAATAAATCGATTATGCAGATACCAGATTTAAACGGCAGAGGCCGACCGTGCTTGCACGGGGAGGCAGGTGCCAATTTAAATCGCCAAAACATGAGGATGCAGCGATTTGCGGAAGCAAATCCGCGGAATCCGAATGTTTTCAGAAGTGCGGGAGCTGCGAAGCAGCGGAGCAATTCGTGGGTATCGTAGACAATGCAGATACCCAGCGGAGCAATTCGCAGGTATTGTAGGAGACTGAGAGAAATACAAACGTCGCAAAAAGCGGCAGAATGTGAGGAAAGAATGAAGGCATTTTTGATTTTGGAAGATGGAACGGTGTTCGAAGGAACGCACATCGGTGCAGACAAAGAGATCATCAGTGAAATCGTATTTAACACATCCATGGCCGGATATCTGGAGGTCCTGACGGATCCGTCCTATGCAGGACAGGCTGTATGCATGACTTACCCCCTGATCGGTAACTATGGCATATGCAGGGATGACTGCGAGTCGGAGAGACCCTGGCCGGATGGATTCATCGTCAGAGAGCTTTCACGTATTCCCAGCAACTTCCGCTGTGACTGCACAATACAGGAATACTTAGAGGAGAACGGTGTGCCCGGTATCGCCGGTATCGATACCCGTGCGCTGACCAAGATCCTGCGTGAGAAGGGTACCATGAACGGCATGATCACCACCAACGAAGCCTATGACCTGAACGAAGTACTTCCGAAGCTGAAAGAGTATACCACAGGCAAGGTCGTGGAAAAGGTGACCTGCAGGGAAAAATATGTGGTAGCGCCCACCACGGAGCTGGCACAGAACGGACCTCTCTCCGGTGCAGCGCGTTTTGATAAAGATGCTTATGAAAAGGGCGTCAGAGAGCCCAAGCCCGCACTGGTAACGGAACTGTCCGGACAGGGACTGAAGGTAGCTCTGTTAGACCTGGGAGCCAAGAGAAATATCGCCAGATCCCTGGCAGAGAGAGGCTGTGAGGTGACCGTATACCCCGCTGGAACTCCCGCACAGGAGATCATTGATGATAATCCTGACGGTATCATGTTAAGTAACGGACCGGGAGACCCCAAGGAGTGTACCGGTGTGATCGCCGAGATCAAAAAGTTATACGATACCGAGATCCCTATTTTCGCAATCTGTCTGGGACATCAGCTGATGGCTCTGGCTACCGGCGCAGATACCCATAAAATGAAATACGGACACAGAGGAGGCAACCATCCGGTAAAGGATCTGATGACCGGAAGAGTATATATTTCCTCTCAGAACCACGGCTATGTGGTAGATACCGATAAGCTGGATCCGTCCGTAGCGGTTCCCGCATTCATCAATGTCAACGACGGTACCAACGAGGGTCTGTCCTACACCGGCAAGAATATTTTTACCGTACAGTTCCATCCGGAAGCATGTCCGGGACCCCAGGACTCCGGTTACCTGTTTGACCGGTTCATTCATATGATGAGAGGAGAGAACTAAGATGCCCAAGAATCCTAATGTAAAACGAGTAATGGTAATCGGCTCCGGTCCTATTGTCATCGGACAGGCAGCGGAATTCGACTATGCAGGTACCCAGGCCTGCCGTTCCCTGAAGGAAGAGGGAGTAGAGGTAATCCTGGTGAACTCCAATCCTGCGACCATCATGACCGATAAAGATATCGCAGATAAGGTATATATTGAGCCCCTGAATGTAAAGGTTCTGGAGCAGATCATTGAAAAGGAAAAACCCGACAGCATTCTTCCCACCCTGGGAGGACAGGCTGGTCTGAACCTTGGCATGGAGCTGGAGGAGTCCGGTTTCCTGGCAGCTCACAATGTAAAGCTGTTAGGTACTACCGCGGCTACCATCCGTAATGCGGAAGGCCGTCAGGAGTTCAAGGATCTGATGGAGCGTATCGGCGAACCCTGTGCAGCATCCAAGGTCGTTGAGAACGTGGAAGACGGTGTGGAATTCACCAACACCATCGGCTATCCTGTTGTACTGCGTCCTGCTTATACCCTGGGCGGTTCCGGCGGCGGTATCGCACACAATCAGGTAGAGCTGGAAGAGATCCTGGAGAACGGTTTACGTCTGTCCCGTGTAGGACAGGTACTGGTAGAGCGTTGTATCGCTGGCTGGAAAGAGATCGAGTACGAAGTAATGCGTGACAGCGTAGGCAACTGCATCACCGTATGTAATATGGAGAACATCGATCCCGTCGGCGTGCATACCGGAGACAGTATCGTAGTAGCGCCTTCCCAGACCCTGAGCGACAAGGAGTACCAGATGTTACGTACTTCCGCTCTGAAGATCATCAACGAACTGCAGATCACCGGTGGATGTAACGTACAGTTTGCACTGCATCCCACCAGCTTTGAATATTGTGTTATCGAGGTGAATCCTCGTGTCAGCCGTTCTTCCGCACTGGCAAGTAAGGCGACCGGTTACCCCATTGCGAAGGTAGCAGCGAAGATCGCACTGGGCTTTACTCTGGATGAGATCAAAAATGCCATTACCCACAAGACCTATGCCAGCTTCGAGCCGACACTGGATTACTGTGTAGTAAAGATTCCTAGACTGCCTTTCGATAAATTTATCACTGCAAAACGTACTCTGACCACACAGATGAAGGCAACCGGTGAGGTTATGAGTATCTGCAATAACTTCGAGGGAGCACTGATGAAGGCCATCCGTTCCCTGGAGCAGCATGTGGACTGCCTGCGCAGCTATGATTTCAGCACTTTGTCTGTGGAGGAACTGTTAGAGCGTCTGAAGATCGTGGATGACCAGAGAATCTATGTGATCGCTGAAGCAATCCGTAAGGGTATCAGTTATGAACAGATCCACGACATTACAAAGATCGACCTGTGGTTCATTGACAAGATCGCCATTCTGACCGAGATGGAGCATGCACTGGAGACACAGCCCCTGACAGTGGATCTGCTGAAGGAAGCCAAGAGAATCGAGTTCCCGGATAACGTGATCGCAAGACTGACTGGCAAGACCGAGCAAGAGATCAAGAAGATGCGTTATGACAACGGCATTAAGGCTGTCTACAAGATGGTAGACACCTGTGCTGCAGAGTTCGCAGCTTCCACTCCTTATTACTATTCCGTATTCGGCGGCGAGTGCGAAGCCAAGGAGACCACCGGACGCAAGAAAGTCCTGGTACTGGGTTCCGGTCCTATCCGTATCGGACAGGGTATCGAGTTCGACTATTGTTCCGTACATGCTACCTGGGCATTTTCCAAGGCAGGCTATGAGACCATTATCATCAACAACAACCCGGAGACTGTAAGTACCGACTTCGATATTGCGGACAAGCTGTATTTCGAGCCTTTGACTCCGGAAGATGTGGAATCTATCGTAAATATTGAGCATCCCGATGGTGCTGTGGTACAGTTCGGCGGACAGACCGCTATCAAGCTGACCGAGAGCCTGATGAAGATGGGCGTGCCCATCCTGGGCACCAAGGCGGAGGATGTAGATGCCGCTGAGGATAGAGAACTGTTCGACAAGATTCTGGAAGAGACCGAGATCCCCCGTGCAGCCGGCGGTACCGTATACACTGCAGAGGAAGCTAAGGCGGTTGCCAACAGACTGGGCTATCCCGTACTGGTACGTCCTTCCTATGTATTGGGCGGACAGGGCATGCAGATCGCTATCTCCGATGAAGAGATCGAAGAGTTCATGGAGATCATCAACCGTATCGCACAGGATCACCCGATCCTGGTAGATAAGTATTTACAGGGTAAGGAGATTGAGGTTGATGCTGTATGCGACGGTACCGATATCCTGATCCCCGGTATCATGGAGCATATCGAAAGAACCGGTATCCACTCCGGAGACAGTATCTCCGTATACCCGGCTCCGACCATTGATAAAGTAGTAAAAGAGAAGATCGCAGAGTACACCAGAAGACTGGCAAAGGCACTGCATGTCAAGGGACTGATCAATATCCAGTTCATTGCCATCGGTGAGGAAGTATATGTCATTGAGGTTAACCCCCGCTCTTCCCGTACCGTACCTTATATCAGCAAGGTAACCGGTATTCCTATCGTGGATCTGGCTACCGAAGTGATCATCGGCAAGACCATCCGTGAGCTTGGCTACGAGCCCGGCTTACAGCCTGAGGCAGAGTATTTTGCCATCAAGATGCCTGTGTTCTCCTTCGAGAAGATCCGTGGTGCCGAGATCAGCTTAGGACCGGAGATGAAGTCTACCGGTGAGTGTCTGGGTATCGCCAAGACCTTCAATGAGGCTCTGTACAAGGCATTCCTGGGAGCAGGCGTAGAACTGCCCAAGTACAAGAACATGATCATCACCGTGAAGGATGCGGATAAGGGTGAAGCCATTGAAGTCGGAAGACGCTTCGAAAAGCTGGGATACACCATTTATGCTACCAGAAGTACCGCAGCTGCTCTGAATGAAGCAGGTGTGAAGGCGAGAAAGGTCAACAAGATCTCTCAGGAATCCCCGACCGTGATGGATCTGATCCTGGGACACAAGATCGACCTTGTCATCGATACCCCTACCCAGGGCCGCGACAAGACCAGAGACGGCTTCCTGATCCGTCGTACCGCTATCGAGACCGGTATCTACTGCATCACCGCAATGGACACCGCCAATGCTCTCGTGACCAGCATGGAGCATATGAACGATTGCAAGGAACTGACACTGGTGGATATTGCACAACTGTAAAAATATAAAAAATGGAATTGAGCAGGAGGGAATATTTAATAAATTTTCTCTCCTGCTTGATTTATGTCAAAAAGAGAAGAACGCTGACTGCAAAAGTGCAAATCCGAAAATAAAATCCGTAAGTGCAGCATATAATAGGCGTATGGTAAATATTGTATGATCGCAAGCCTGTATCCCGCAGGCGGATTGGAGTCTCATGTTAGAAGAACATTATCCTTTTGTCGCACAGCCCCTGCCCTACGAATATGATGCCCTGCTTCCGGTACTGGATGAGGAGACACTGCATTTTCACCATGATAAGCATTATCAGACCTATGTGGACAAGCTGAATGCAATTCTCGCGGATTATCCTCAGTTACAGCAAATGACCTTGACGGAACTGCTCACTTCGGAGGATAATAAACTTGCATCCTTGCAGGAGGAAGCCCGGGAAAGTATTCACAATAACGGTGGCGGCGTATACAACCATCAGCTGTATTTTGACAGCATGCGAAGCCCTGTGGGGCAGGAACCCTGCGGAACATTGGAAGAGGCACTGATCCGTGATTTCGGATCGGTGAGACAATGGAAAGAGCAGATGTCGCAGAGTGCCATAGGAGTATTCGGTTCCGGATGGGCATGGCTTGTAAGTGATCAGGACGGAACGCTTATGATCCTGACCACAGTGAACCAGGATGTGCCGGATCTGAGATTATATACACCGATATTGCTGATAGATGTGTGGGAACATGCCTATTATTTACAGTACCGGAACCGCAGACCGGATTATGTGCAAGGGTGGCATAAGCTGATCCACTGGAAAAAGGCGGAGAGACGTTATGAACAGGTCCTCTGCAGACTGGAAAGAGGAAATGAAAATGGAGAACAGACCGATCATAAAAAAAGAACAGGTAGAGACCGTCTATGACAGCAGATTCATCAAGGTATTTGATCTGCAATATGAGCCGGGAAAACATTATTTTGATGCCACCAGAAGAAGTATAGAGAATCTGGCGGCAGTAAAAAATGACGAAGAATTTAAACAGATGCTGCCGGATGCGGTAAGCTGTGTCGTGATCCTGAACGTTAAGGATCAGGAACCGAGACTTTGCCTGAGTCGTGAGTATCGTTATCCGGCGGGACAGTTCCTGCTAAGCGTTCCGGCAGGACTGTTAGATCCGGAGGATGCGGCACAGGAAAAACCGGTGTTTCATGCAGCCATCCGGGAATTGCAGGAAGAGACCGGCATCACACTGGAAGAAAGTGACAGCATCCGTCTGGTGAATCCTCTGGTATTCAGCACCCCGGGCATGACGGACGAGAGCAATGCACTGGTGCAGATCACTCTGAACAGGGAAGAAATGCCGAAGGTAAGCCAGGAAAGTGCCGTTGGCACGGAATGTTTTGACGGCTTTTTATTGTTGACCAGAGAAGAAGCACAGAAAATCCTAAAAGACGGCGTGGATGATCAGGGACTTTTTTATCCCTTATATACCTGGGCGGCACTGATGTGCTTTGTAACGGGAATGTGGGAATAACGGAACCTATCCCCGGAGCGTTATCACCGTGTGGAAGGTCAGAGTAGCATCATTATAGTACATTTGGATATCCCCGTGGTATTTTTCGCAGATCTTGCGGATGCTTTTCAGTCCGAAGCCGTGAGAACGCTTATCCGCTTTGGTAGTGGCTGGATCTGCCGCATCATTTTTAAAAGGGTTTACGCGGCAGGAATTGACCACTGTGATCAGAACAAAAGGTGTATTTTCCCGCTTGCTGCCATTAACTTCGATATAAGCGTCGGGAACTTTCCCGGCAGCTTCCATGGCATTATCCAGCAAATTGCAAAAAAGAGAAGTAAGGTCACTGTCCGGCAGAAAATGCAGTACACCACTGCGGATGTCAGCGGTAAAACTGATTCCCTGTTCAGTACACTGCCGCCTGTACCTTGCCATAATGGCGTTCAGAAGTTCGTTGTCGCAGATGCGGGCGGACTCTTTGAAATCCGAAGAGAGAAGCAGTTCGTTAATATAGGCGTTGACTTTGTCCGGGGCATTCTGCTCGTTCAGAGATGCAATGGATTGCAAATGCTTCTTAATATCATGAATGAGAATTGCCTGGTTTTCGCTCTGCGAAAGCAGCATCTTATAATATTCCGTAAAATCTGTTTCCTTCTGCAGTAACAGCTGCACCTCTGTATATTTCCGATTTTTTTCCCGATTGTACTGATTGATTCCAAATACCAGCAGATTCATAAGTAACAGGAAAAAGGCACTGAGAGAGATCATCCGGTTCGTCCCGGGAGTCAATGTATACTGATCACCCATTCCCACAAAAGTAAGCATGATGAATATCGATGTGACGGGAATGATCATCAGCAGCACAACAGAACTATCGTAAGGATCTGTAGTTTTCTGCCAACTTTTGAACAAATGCGTAATCAGATAAATGACTGCAAAAAAAGAAATCTTGCTGCACAGGATAAAAAGAAGGGTATTGTGGAAAGAACCCATCTGCATATAAAAATGGGGAGCGGTCCGGGCGATGATGCTATATACGATCAGCTCGCACATTCCCATGACAGCAGCAAGCAATGCGGAATGGAAGGCAGCTGCGCGCCATTTGACATCGTATTGTGTGACCAGAAACAGAAAATTAGCAAACAGATACCAAAGCATATTCAGCCATTTGATGTTAAAAAAGGCTGCGGCACACAGGCAGGTATATAAAAGGCTCAGCACGACAAGCCTGCCGGACAGGGGGCGTTTCGGAGAAAATAGCCGGCTGGCATATTGCAGAAGAATGATGGCTTCCACCAGAAATGCAAAAATAAGAGAAAAAGCATTTTCCATAAGTTACCTCGTACTTTCCAAATAGAGAAGATAGGCTTCCTTAAAGGCGCTGTATTTCCGTTTCGTCAGATAAGCGTCAAACTGACCGTTCGCCAGATGCACCAGCATACGGTCGAAGTCGGTAATGTGCTCATAGTTGACAATAAAACTCCGGTGCGTCTGAAAAAAGCGGTTGGAAGGCAGCAGCTCCAGCCAGTATGGCATGGTATGGATGGTTTCAAAGTCCTGCGTCGTGGTGTGGACGATCACTTTTTTCCCCTGTGCCTCCACCATAATGATAGAAGAGACCGGAAGAACGTGTACGCCCTGCCTGGTCTCAATAGGCACCTTCACCAGTCTGGAATGATACAGATCCAGAGCGTCCTTCAGATTCCGGAACAGACGCTGCCTGTCTATGGGCTTGGACAGATAACGGAATACATGGAACCGCATGGCTTCATCCAGATATTCGGAATAAGAAGTAATAATAAAAATGATAATATCTTTATCTTTCTTTTTCAGTTCGTTTCCTACATAGATTCCGTCAAGCCCCGGCATCTCGATATCGAGAAAAAGGATATCCTTGTCTCCCGGATCCGCAAGCAGGGACTCCCCGTCTGAAAAGCAGACGATCTCCGGACATCTCAGGTGCAGATGACTGAAATAGCTTTTCAGATATTTTTGCAGTTTTTCTACGATCAGTAAATCGTCATCGCAAATAAGAATACGCATGTTATACTCTCCATTCATTGATGCCTACGGATTGTTTCGTGCCAGACATGTGCCGCTGGCATCATTATATAATAAGAAAAACCAAAATAGAATGTCGTTTTCGCCCATTTTCGACTTAGTTTGTGCTTTTCGGTTCCCGGAGGATGTTTCGTTTTTTAAAATATGCTATTCTGAAAATGCAAATCAGTATAAATCTTCAACGGATTTGTAACAAATAGTGCAAAATCTTTCGTTATGGTTAATGAAGAGGAAGGTTTCCATCCGCTCAATTGCTTTTCCGATTGCTCAATTGTATAATGATATCATTATCAAGTACAATTAAGGAGCAAAAACATCATGCAGAAAGAGAACCTGCATATCAGCAGATAGGCACAAGATATATCGATGATCCGGACTGGGGATATACATTCCTGAATGTAGAATGAAAGGAGCAGCTATGAAGAAAATTTTTTCAAATTACTACAAAATTATTTTGTCTGTTGTGATCCTGATTGTCCTGGTGGCACTAAAGGAGGATTACAAAACTTCTTTTGATGGAATGAGCGGAGTCCGGACGGTGGTACGTATGCTGCTCTATACGGCATGGGGATTCCTGATAGCGACAGGAACCAGACGGGACAAAGCAAAAGGTGCGGAATATGTTGCTTTTGGCGTTGCCTGTGTGGCAGCGCTCAATCTGTTAATCCCCATCTGGAGCTTCCAGATAGTGTTTTATGCTTTTGTCGCAGGTGTTCCGGGACTCTATTTTATGGTATTTATTCTGACCGGAATATTAGGAGGTTACTTATGGGGACCGAGGGGCATCCTACCTCGGGACTTATAGATGCGTTCTGCGAGGGTTACCGCATTGGGGATGACTTATATATTGCGGGACAGTAAGAATTAGGAGCAATTGACCTGAATACGAAGGAGTTCCGCTATTGCAGGGAGGAAAAATCCTGGGCGGAAGATATTACACAGGGTGTAAAGATAACAACAGCAGAGTAGAATGGCGGAGGTGCTTATGGGTAAAAAATGGATTGTGGGTCTGATGATTTTAGCAGCATTATGGGCAATGACCGGTTGTGGAAAGCAGGAGATGATCCGCTGCGAATACACAAATGAGGCAGCAGGGTTTACCTTAAGCATAGACAGACCGGTAGAATGGACAGCAAAGCTTCAGGAAGGGTGGCCTGCGACCGAGACAGAGGAAGCCAGCCCGGACGAGGGAATCCGGCTTTTTCCGGATGACAGCCAGGAGAGCAGCATCTATTTTTGCAACAGCTTTTCTCCCTATTATGCAGGGGATGAAAATGATCTGGAGACCGTGGAAGTGAATGAGGAACTCACGGCCCTTCATGGAATCGAAATAAGCGGTGAAGGGGTAAGCGAATCCTATGTTTTTAAGGGGGATTTCACCGGTCAGGGATTCTATAACATTACCATCTCTATGTCACAAAAGGATTATAAAAAATATAAAAAAATTATCTCACAGATGGTTGCAAGCTGCCAGATCCGTGAATGGGAGCCGGAGAATGCAACGGTATCGGAAAGCATTGAAAATGTAGAAAATACAGAAAATAATGATTTGATGATTCTGGGAACGCTGTTAGACAGAACGAGATGACTACGGATGTGCTGTTTATTATAAGAACGGATAACAAATACAAAATCGTAGATGAAGTCGAGATGAATTAGTGATTGTTGTGAAAATAAAGTCTGATATGTAATTTGGAGTTAATCCAAATTATTATCAGACTTTATTTGTCATTATTTATTGTATAGGTGTATATAATAATACAGACATAAAAATTGACAATATAAATATAAATATGGTACACTTTACATGGAGGTGAGTGAATGATAAAAGACTACCTGATAGACAATTACGGATATAATGAACCGATTTTTCTAAATGATTTATTGGTGGAAGGAATTTCTGAAAATGCCGTACGACAGTCGGTGAAAAGACTTGTGGCATGCGGTTTTCTGGAAAGATATGATAGCGGAATATATTATATTCCAAAGAGTGGAGGATTACTTGGAAAAAGTTATTTGGATCCTTCTGTAGTTATTATGCGAAAATATGTAGAAAATAATTCAAATAAATATGGGTATATTACCGGATTGTCTTTTGCAAATCAATTAGGACTGACAACGCAAATGCCGGCAGTTATCGAAATTGTTACGAATCGTGAAGCCACGAATGGACGGACGCTCATGGTTGGCAATCAAAAGGTACGGGTGAAAAAATCAGTGATTCCTGTATCAGAGGACAATGCTGAATTATTGCAATTGCTTGATAGCGTGGGACAGGCGGAAAAGTATACAGAATTGACAATAGAAGAGACAGTAGATGTTTTAATTACTTACATGAGAAAGAAGAAGTTTACAAAGAAACAGTTATCAGATGTGTCGTCTGTGTTAACCGGAGCAACAGCCAAAAAATTGATTGAATGGGGGATGATCTATGAATTTGCATCATGATAAAGATACATTTGAGGAATTATTGATTGGTGCGGCTAACGAGTTGATGATTCCTACAAATATATGATACCGTAATTCAAAGCCTGAAACAGCTGGCAGATAGCGGAATCTGGGATTAAGTGGAGCAGAAGAATAATACTGTCCGAGCTTGTTAAGAAAAATAAATATTGACATATATAGATAGCCGATATATATTATAGACAACGATATATATCGGCTATCTATATAAGGAGGACAAAAAATGGCTGTGGACAAATCACTGATGTCGGGAAGTATGACGATGCTTTTGCTCAGATTACTGGCGGAGAAGGATATGTACGGATACGAGATGATCGATACACTGCGGAAAAAATCCTGTAACGTGTTCGAGTTAAAAGCAGGTACGCTGTATCCGCTGTTGCATGGGCTGGAAGCGAAGGGCCTGCTTACGGTATATGAGCAGGAATATGCAGGCAAGACGAGGAAGTATTACAGTATTACGAAAGAGGGCAGAAAATTACTGGAAACCAAAAAAGCGGAGTGGATGGAATATCAGTCTGCTGTGACCAGCGTTCTGGCAATGGGGGTATAAGGATGGAAACATATTTGGAAAAACTGTTGTCACAGATCCGTTGTAAAAAAGCCAGACCCTATATCGCCGAGGAGATAAGAGACCATATAGAATGCCAGATTGAGGACAATCTTTCCGATGGAATGAGCTATGAGGAAGCAGAGAAAAATGCGGTTACGGACATGGGAGATCCGGTAGAAGTGGGGATCTCGCTGGACAGGATCCACAAGCCTAAGATTGCATGGAAGTTACTTGTGATCGTAGGAATTTTAAGCCTGCTGGGCATTCTGATACAGCAATCCATTCTCAGACAACCCGGTTATCAGGAGCTGGAAACATGGAGACAGGAAGTGTACCGCTATACTACGGAGGGGTTTGGCTCAGCCGTTGCTATTGGATTCCTCCTCATGTGTGTGATCTACTTCCTAGATTATACCGTAATTGCAAAGTACTCCAGGTTCATCGGAGGAGCTATTCTGATTCTGGGAGGGCTGCGGGTGGCAGGCTTCGGTGGTCTGGATGTCAACGGAATCGGCAACTGGATCGGATTTGGAAGGCTCCGGGTGGCGGTTACTTCCCTGATGATGTTCTATGTGCCGATTTACGGCGCTATCCTATATAAATACAGGGACGGTGGTGTATCCGCACTGTGCAGGGCGATCCTGTGGCTGATTCTTCCTGTATTTATTACATCCCGAATCCCCAGCCTCGGTGTGGCTGTCATCATGATGGTCAGTATGCTGATAGAACTTACGGTGGCTGTCTGGAAGGGGTGGTTTCAACTGCCTGTGAAAAAGACGATTATCGGCATGTGGCTGCTTTTTACGGCAGGGCCGGTCCTGGTATTGACTGCAATGTATGCACTTCACATGTTGGAAGCCTATCAGGAAGCCAGGATCCGCTCCTATTTATCCCATTCCGGAGATGCCAATTACATGACGTCTATGCTTCGGAAATTTAATGAAAACATTTTACTCTGGGGGAATAGCGGAAAAGATGTGGTGGGAGGCTTACCGGAATTTAATCAGGATTACATTTTTTCTTATATTCTGAACAGTTACGGATTGCTGGCCGGAATCTTTGTAGCCGTGCTCCTGGCATCACTGGTAGTGTTTCTGTTCGGAGCGTCGGTCAGACAGAAAAATGAACTGGGCATGGTGATGGGATTTGGCTGCGGAATGATCATTTTATTAAATGTTTTTCTGAACTTTGCCGGAATTTTTGGCTGGATCCCGCTGACGACAACATTCCTGCCGTTCTTATCTGTTGGCAGAAATAATATTTTACTGTGTTATGCCTTGGTGGGAATCATCCTGAGTATTTACAGATACAAGGATGTGTACCCCAAAAAGTTCAAGGCATCCCAGGTATCGTTACAGAAGACCATTACTTTGAATCTGAATATGTAACACAGTAATAAAAGTAATGCAAATAAAAGGTCCATGAGCAGGAAAACTGTCCATGGACTTTTCTATATCGTGAGCAGAACTCATTTAATGCATTTTGCAAGCTTACGAGGGTAATACCGATAAAATCAATATCTCCACACTCATCATATCATTCATCCGCCCGGATTTCACGGCTTCCTCGGTCTCCACGCACTGCTTTACCGCATTTTTCAGCACGGAAGTCTTGAAATGGGATGCCTGTGCCACATATTTTCCGGCAGCAAAGGGCGGCACGCCGATCTTGGAGGCAATGGTCTTATTGTCGTGACCTCTGTTTTTTAACTCCTTGGTCTGAAGCAGGAGGTTACACTGTCTGGCGATCAGGAACAACACCCGCATGGGAGGCTCCTTTAAGGCCAGCAGATCATAATAGAGCTGTAAGGCTTTCTGCGGCTGCTTTTCTGCAATGGCATTGACCATATCGAAGATATGGTTGGTGATACGAGTGGTGCAGACAGCTTCCACATCCTCTGCGGTGACCACATCCCGGTCCAGACAATAGCAGATCAGCTTCTCCAGCTCCATCTGGATATTTTCCATATCGGTGCCGGTCTTAGAGAGCAGGAGCTGCGCGGTGTTCTCGGAGATCTTTTTCCCTTCTTTGCCCAGAATACCGGCAATCCAGCGCTTCAGTGTATTTTCATCCTGTACTGTGAACTCTGCCACATATCCCTTGGACTGCACAGCTTTGTAGAGCTTGCTGCGCTTATCCACTTCACTTTCCGTGAAAATGAAAAAGGTGGTGTCATTCGGACTTGCCAGGTATTCCGCCAGCTTTTCCCCACCGGCTTTGAAGAGCCCGGTATCTTTGAAAAACATGACACGGCGTTCTGCCAGAAAAGGC
>ERZ780195.1605-NODE-1605-length-17826-cov-9.841371_pt1 | contig 17826 bp, 17 predicted proteins | sample MGYA00511017_ERZ780195 | MGnify/ENA primary metagenome ERZ780195 (study PRJEB29588, sample SAMEA2159974) | human gut metagenome | biome: human gut; feature: human-associated habitat; material: faeces | place: Denmark | collected 2008/2010 ...
TGGAGAGCAATCCGAAGTTTGAGGAGTGGAAGAAGAAATATGTTGACACTCCAGCTCCGGAACCTATAATAAAACTATCAGAGAATGAACAGCACGCAATAAATAGCTATATAAGCAGCGAGGCATACACGTGGAATGACAAGCTGAGAAGGGGCGTCAAACTGACGAAGGAAGAAAAGAAACAGATTAGCAATCTGGATTCAGCTCTTCAGAAGATGCCGACCTATCAGGGAGTGTTATATCGCTCTGTTTCTGATTTTGGAATACCAGATGTGCAGGAGTTTATTGTGGGGCATAAGCCCGGTATGGAAATTAGTTTTCCTGAATTTCTTTCAAGTTCCACTGAGGTATATGATGACAGTTTCCCGATTCAGTATGTTATTACATCAAAGACCGGGCGAGATATACGGAAATTTAACTCTCAGGAAAAAGAGATTTTGTTTGAAAGAGATTCGATGTTCTACATATCCAAGGTGGTTAATAACGTGATTTACATGGAGGAAATATAATGAGCAATCCATATTCAGATAAACGGTGGAGTGATGCACCGAAACCAGTTAATAGCGAGTGTAATTCGTGTAAATATCATTACGGATTCGGAAAATGCGAGAAACATCCGGAGGGAATACCAAAGGAGAAGCTAAAACAGTCTTTTCCGGGTACGGGAAATTATAATAAAAAATATTGCATGTTACTTTAAATATTGTATTTTGTTGTTTATAGTATCTATTTTTTTTCCAATTTGGATAATTATTCTTTATTGTTTTTATTATTTTCGTTAAATTTTGTTTTCCTTCTTCATATTCTAAAAATCTCCCAGATGCTGCATATAGTAAGTGATATATATTTAAAAACTCTAATTCCTGCTTATATGTTTCCGAAAAATTTCTATTTTTAAATTGCTTGTCTAAATGTTCTATTGCAATAAAAATAGACTCAATTTTTTTATTATATATACTTTGTCTCATAGTTGAACCAGTTCGTATTACATAATTATATAAGGGTTCTTTTATATAAGCAATATTATTTGCATAGCATCCTAATATGGGCATGGTTGCCAAATCTTCATATATATAGTTTTCCAAGAAATTAATATTGTTATTTTTCAAGAGTTCTAGCTTTATAAGCTTATTCCAAGGGCTGGGATTAGAAAGTATATAGTTTATATTAATATTTTCTGAAAAATTTTGCAAACCGTTTTTTTTGATTTTATCGTTATTATATATTTCATAATAATCACACACAACTATATCGCTATCATTTTTAGTTGCTAAATTATGCAATTTTTCTAGAGCATCTAACTCTAACCAATCATCGCTATCAACAAAATTTATATATTTTCCGTTTGCATAAGCCATTCCATAATTTCTTGCGGTGCCTTGACCACCGATTCTCTTTTATGTACGAGCGTATTAAATTTGAATATTTTTTTTGAAATTCATCAATTATATATTGGCTTTTATCTGAACTACCATCATTTATTACGATTATCTCAATATCTTTCAATGTTTGATTTACTAAAGAATCTAAACATTTAGATAAATATTTTTCTGCATTATATACAGGTACTATTATACTTACTTTTGGCATAGTAATTCCTCCAAGTTTATTATAAACTAAATCTAAAATTTTGGAATGCAAGGATTAGTTCTCTAAGTTGTTTATTTTTTTATATTCTTCATATGAGTGATTTAAATCTAGTATGTATGGAGTATGTGTTTTAAAGTCAATTTGTTCTTTAGAAGGTACTTTCATGTAATCACCATATAGGTTTTTTAAATAAGAATCATAATCCTGGGGTATAGGTAATTCAATATCTTCAAATTTCACATAGTTAGGTGTTCCCAAAATTGAATTCGATGTTAGACCTATTTGCACTCCATCACCATCAAACACACTAATTATTTTATCACAATCTTCACATTTGTATTTTATACATTGTTTAGTACAGTACTTAATTATGTTTGCTTTTCCAAATATTTTTAAGATTAGCTTGAAAACAGAATACAAGAACTTATTATTAATTATATTTCTGTTAGCAGATAATGCAAAAGCTCTATTTATTTCTAAAATTGCTTTTTTAAATTTTTCTTCAGGATATCCCACTAAAGGGAATACATCTATATAAACTCCATTAACCATATTTTCAAATTTATTGTTTTCTTCTATTAATGTAGTTTGAATATTTCTGATTTTTCCAAATGAAAGATAATAATTAGGATCTGTTTCTAATGTTTGTACAAAATATTTTTTAGTATCTAAATCTTCTTGGCATGCTTTCATAAATTTGTTATAGTCCTCATATTTAAGCATTATATCGAAATCATCATCCCAAGGAATAAATCCTTGATGCCTTACGGCTCCTAAAACAGAACCATATGCTAAATAATACTCAATATTATGTTTTTTACATACTGCATCAATATCTTTGACCATATCTAGTATTTTTAATTGTAAAGCTCTTTTATAATTTTCCATAAATAACTCCTTAAAATTCCATAGTATTTTCTATTTTATTTTCTAAAACATATGGAAAGTCATATAAATATTCTTTTAATTCTTGTTCTATTACTTTCATTTCCTCGTCATATTTATGAGAACTATTAAAAATTTGAGTATTTTTTATTGATAAGTCAGGATTAAATCTAGATTTTTTATTTATATGCATTTGTTCGGAAAAGTCTAAATGTTTCATAACTTTTTTTACTGTTTCATCATACTTATATATTAAATCTTCAAAGTTAATTCTTAATACTTTTTTTGAATTAGTAGGTTTTTCACTTTCCCTCATACCTTTGTAATACTTACAAAATTCGTTAACATCATAAGGCATTGGTACTCCAAAATTATTTTGTGCCCAAATATATTTGTTTAAAATAAATACATCTCTTGGATCCCTTTGAACAACAATAACTCTAGTATCATCATTAAAATAATTATCCACTCTAAACAAATTAAATGGCAACAAGAATTGGTCTAAAACAACATTTTTAGAGCCTCTTGATATTGTATTTATAACATCATATATAAACTCTTTAGAAAAATTATAGAATTCATTTGGTTTAATAAAAGATATTTGCATTCCATCATTATATTTTAAAATTGGTTTGAAATGTTTATTTTTTAAAATTATTTTAAAAGGCTTTCTTGCTATAAGTTTAGTAAACATTTTAAAGTTAACTTCTTCATGAGTATACCAATATCCATCATAATGTAACTGTGTTATATTGTTAAGATAGTTGTTTACTTTATCCATGAAGTCAGTACTTATAATATTTTTATAATTTCCTACCCACCAAAATTTCTTGTCATATAATTTTTTCATTTGAGTCCTAAAAGTTCTTAATGCTTCATCACTTCTTATGGCATTGTTTCCGGTTAAAAGCTTATCTTCTAAATCAAATAGGCCATTTGGGCAGTGAAGCATTACGTATTCGTATGATTTGAATTCATTTTTACAATCTTCAAATTCTGCTACTAAATCAGTAATAGCAGAAGAACCTGAGCCCATGTATCCAGTTGGTATTATTATTTTATTCATTTTTATCTCCTTTTTTCAATATTTTTCCAATTGTTTTATCAAGTATCATGTTTAAATTAGGGTCTTTTCCAAAATATAAGTATCCTGCATAAAGAAGTACACATAAAATGATTATTATTACAATATTAATGTAATATCCTAAATTAATAGCTTTGACTGCCAAGGAAATAGGAATAAAGCATAATGTAAGTAATAAATAAGTAAAGTTCTGTTTTGAAAATATTACTAAATGTATGTTTAGTTTATTTTTGATATAGAAATATTGTGTAAAGCAAAGCATTATTTCTGCTAATCCTGTAGTTAACATTGCAGTAAAAGGTGTCAAAGTCTTTGCCCATACAAGAATAGAATTCATAATTAAGTTGCATAATCCAAAAATAAATGTAAATTGAGCTAATTGTTTTTCTTTATTATTAGCATACAAAACTAAATTTGTCATTACTGATTCAATACTAATTATAATTCTTATTATGCATGCAAGTATCAATATTCCTACCATTCCAGGGTATTTATTACCTGAATAAATAAAGATTACTTCTGGAGCCAAAGCAATTAGACCGATACACATAGGTAGGATGATAAATAATAAGCTAGATGCAGATCTATTCAATGTGTTTTCATAAGCTTCCTTACCTTCTGTTTCTACTATATAAGATAACCTTGGAATAGATACATTTATAATAGAATAAGGAATAGCAGCAAGAGTGGATACAATATAATATGGGATGTAATACATTGTAACAGAAACATCATTTACAAATTTGCCCAACATAATTCTATCTAATTGGCTATATAGTATTTCTACATTTGTTATAATTAAAACTAAAAATAATGGTTTAATATATTTTTTAAATTGAATCTTTTTGAAGTCAAATTTTATTCTTCTTCTTACATAAATATAACTTATTATATTATTTAAAAATACTATAAAGGATATAATGAATGAATAAGTAATTATATCATCTGCTTTTTTGACTAATGTCAATAATAAAACTAAATATAATATTTTTACAATTAAAGTTTTTAATGTTATAAATTTATAGTTTTCTAAAGCTTCATTTAAAAATTCTATATAGAAAACATTAGCAATGATTTGTATAATAAAGATTAGATAAATTGATTGAGTTATTCCACTAGAGGAAATTATAGAATATATTACATAGACAATACCAGTAATTGTGTTTGTTATTATTCCTAATAAAAATAAATTAGTAAATAATTCAGATAACTTCTCTGGATTATCTCTTACTTTGCTAATTCCTCTTACACCAAAAGTATATATTCCAAAAGTAGCAAAAATTAAAAATACTTGGAATTCCGAGTATACTTTGTTATAAGCTCCATATAATTCTACATCAAGAAGCTTTGTAATATAGGGACCTATTATAATAGGAACTACAATATTAGCAAAGCTCAACAAAGCTTTATATATAGAATTTTTAAATAATGATTTTTGATTCATTTTTATTATTTGCATCTCCATCTTCTGATATTTTTTCATATGTAAGGTACATTTTTAATAAAATATGTTATTACATACTCTTATTATTTATATAATTTAAGATCCTATCATAATCCTCGATAGTATCTACTTCACCCCAGAATTTACCTTCAACATCTTTTACATGAATATCTTTTTTGTCTGACAAAGAGTAAAGTATGTTTTCCCACCAAAGATTATAATCTTCGTCTTTTATCAAATAATCTAAGTTTTGTACAAATTCAGGCATAAAGTCCTTAGAAATTTTTGCCATTCCTACATATTCACAAGTACGATTATTAACATCTAACTCTTTTCCATAATCTATAATTTTATCATTTTTACATTTAAAGAAATAATCTCCGACTTCAACTCTAGATTTATCACCTAGCATTATTACATCTTTAGAATTATCCTTTAATAACTCTAGAATATCTTCTTCCCAATATACATCTGCATTGGCAAAAATTATATCTTCGTTATCTTTTAATTCTTCACGAGCAAACCATAAAGAAGCAATGCTGTTAGTTACTCTAAAAAATGGATTTATATAGAACTTGACGTTTAATCCTTTTAATTCTTCTATTATTAAGTCGCTTTTAAACCCTAGAATAATAATTACATCTATATTATTTCTTTGCAGCATTTCAACTGTATGCTTTATTATAGAGGTGTTTCCTACTTTTAATAAACTTTTTGGCTGATTAGTCTTTTGACTAATTCTTGTACCCATTCCAGCGGCCATTAAAATTGCTTTCATTTACAAAACCTCCTTCATTTTTTGAATTAAATCTTTTAAATCAGATTTAGATATATTCCCAATATGTCCAACTCTAAGAACTTTATCAGCTAATTCTCCACCATTAGGTGTAACAGTAATATCATATTTTTCTCTTAAATAAGTGTATAAAACTTTTGCTCTATTGTTTTCAAATATTAATGGCGTTAATGTGTTTGATAATTTGTAATTAGGAGTTTTTATAGGTAAATTCTTAATTTCATTTCTGAAAAAATCTGCATTTTCTTTAGCTTTATTTATATAATTCTCAAGCCCAAATTCTTTTATCCTTTTTAATTTATCATTAAGTTCAAGAATGATACCAACGGCAGGCGTATTTGGCGTTTGGCCCCTTTCCATATTTTTTATATGCTCATTTAAGTTCAAGTACAAGTTTTTCATTGGTTTGTCTTTAACTTTATTTTCATAGAATCTATTGTTCATAACAACCATTGAAAGACCAGGTGCTAAGGCCATAGCTTTTTGAGAGCTAATTATAGTACAGTCAATATTCCAGTTGTCCATTTCATAAGGATCACTTAAAAATGAACTTATTGCATCAACAACTAAATATATATTATTTTTCTTACAAAAATTACTTATTAGATTTATATCATATAATTGGCCAGTCGATGTCTCATGAATATTAACTAATAAAGCTGTATATTTTTTACCATCTAATCTATTGAAATGTTCAGAAGAAAGCTTTTCCCCAAAAGCTAAATGAATTTCATCGTGTTGTAAATTATATACTTCACACAACTTTTTAAATCTAGAGCCGAAAGAGCCTCCATTAATAACTAAAATATTATCTGTTTCATCAAAAGAATTTGAAACTACTGCTTCCATAGATGCACTACCAGAACCTGTAATAAAAATTGCTTTTGAATCTTGAGATGTACCCATCAAATCTTTTAAATTTTTTGCCGTATTTAGAACGAGTTCAGAAAATTCATTAGTTCTAAAATAAGGAATCTGTTCAGAACGAACGGCTAATGTTTCTTTGTCCATTGAGACTGGACCAACTGTAAATAATTTCATAAAAATCTCCTTTCAAAATTATATAATTACATATTATTAATGCTAGAGTTAATAGCATTTTTCTTTTTGTTTACTCTAAAAATATCTTTATAACCAATTGCTACAATTGCGATTACTAACAAGGCAAAAGAAATTGCTTTCCATAAGCCACTCTCTAATAAAATAATTGCAAACAATCCAAAAGTTGCACTTATTCCATATAAAATAAATACAGCTTGCTTTTGAGAATAACCTCTATCAATAAGCTTGTGATGCAAGTGACCTCTATCTGCTTTAAAAACCGCTTTTATAGATTTTTGCTTAATAATTCTTCTTATTATTGCAAAAGAAGTATCAAATATTGGTAAAGCAAGAACTAAAAGTGGTGCTATAATTATTATTGCTGTATAGGTTTTTGCAACACCTAATATAGAAATTACTGCGAGTACAAATCCAATGAAATTTGAACCAGTATCTCCCATAAAAGTTCTAGCTGGATTAAAATTAAAAGGTAAGAAACCAAGTAATGAGCCAGCAAGAGCTGTTGCAAATATTATTGATATAACTGGTGATGAATTTAATATAAATATAAACATTAGACAAATAGATGAGATTAAAGAAACACCAGATGAAAGACCATCTAATCCATCTAACAGATTTATTGCATTTGTAATTCCTACTATCCAAAATACAGTAAATACTTTTAAAAATATTTCATTTGCAAGTATTGAAGTAGGTGAAGTTTCTAAAATTTTATCAATAACTATTCCACTAGCGACTACAATAGTTGCAGCTACAATCTGTCCTATTAATTTTACAATAGGTTTAATTCCTTTTGTGTCATCAAAATAACAAAAGACTTCTAAAACTATTATTCCAAGAAGAAATCCAATTAATTTTATATAATAATTATTTGTAAAAATATCTAATTTTTTTTCTATTATCATTGCAATAATTAAATAAATTGCAGAAACAAGAAAACCTGCAACAATTGCAACTCCACCAAGTCGTGGCATTATTTTTTTGTGAATTTTTCTCTTATCTTTTGGTATATCTAGAGCTTTAACTTTTCTAGCAAGCCTAATGCTATAAGGTGTAAAAACATAAGTAGTTATAAAGGCAAGAAGAAATGTAATTGCTATGTCTCCCCACATGTAAAAACCTCCTAACTTAAAGTTCCGTAATGATTTTATATTCAAAAGCAAATTTTGTCAATAAAAAACGATTCATTATAATATTTTTATATAATATTTTGCTTAAATAGGTTAAAACTATTTTCATTTAATTAAAAATGTTATAAAATAAGCATAAAATGAATACTAATTAAAAAGAGGGAAAAGACATGAACAATAAAAATATAACTGTAAATAAAATAGTGGAAATATGTAATGGAAAATTATTATCAGGTGAAAAAAATATAGAAATAGAAACATATTCTAAAGATACAAGAACATTAAAAAAAGGTGATATGTATTTAGGAATAAAAGGCGAAAAAATAAATGGAAACAATTATATAGAACAAGCATTTATAAACGGAGCAATTGGATGTATTACAGATGAGAATGTAAATGAAGAAATAATAAACAAGTATAAAGAAAAAGTAATTATAAAGGTAGAAAACACAATAAAAGCAATTCAAGAGTTAGCAAAATATAAAAGAAGTTTATATGATATACCTGTAATTGCAGTAACAGGAAGTGTAGGGAAAACCAGTACAAAAGATATTATAGCAAATGTATTGGAACAAAAATACAAAGTACTAAAAACAGAAGGAAATATGAATAATCATATTGGTTTACCAATGACATTGTTAAAATTAAAAGACCATACAGCAGTTGTTGTAGAAATGGGAATGAATCACTTTGGAGAAATAAGTTTATTAACCAATATTGCAAAACCAACTGGATGTGTAATAACAAATATAGGCACATCTCATATTGGAAATTTAGGCTCAAGAGAAAATATATTAAAAGCAAAATTAGAAATATTAGAAGGATTAGACAAAAACGGATTCGTTTTAATAAACAATGATAATGATTTGTTACACGAGTGGGCAGAAAAAGAAAAAAGATATAAAATATATACATATGGGTTGGAAAATAATAGTACATATATGGTAACAAAAATTACTACATTAGAAAATAGTAGCGAATTTGAAATAAATGGAATAAAAGGAAACGTGCCAATAGGAGGAATTCATTTTGTATATAATTCTGTCTGTGCATTTGCTGTAGGGGATATATTAAATGTAGAAAAAGAAAAAATAATAAAAGGAATTTCGGAATTTAAGCTAACAGCCAAAAGAATGGATATAGAAATTATTAAAAACAACATAAAAGTAATTAATGATAGCTATAACGCAAGCTATGATTCAATGAAAGCGGCATTAGAAGTTGTAAACAACACTTTAGCACAAAGGAAAATAGCAATTCTTGGCGACATGCTAGAATTGGGAGAGTATGCAAAAGAGTTGCACGAAAAAGTTGGAGAGGAAGTAGTAAAAAATAAAATAGATATATTAATTACTATTGGAGAAAATGCAAAAAATATAGCCAATAAAGCAAAGGAATTAAAAATGGAAAATGTGAAAAGCTTCAATAATATAGACGAAGCAATTAAAAATATAAAAGAAATAATAAAAAGTGGAGATTTAATTTTATTAAAAGCTTCTAATTCTATGAATTTTAGCAAGATATTAAATGAAATAAAAGCTTAATTATAAGGAGGTAATGTAAATGAGTAAAATAAAAGTGGGAGTCATATTCGGAGGAATGTCAACAGAACATGACGTATCAATAGTTTCTGGAACATCTGTTGCTAAAAAACTAAATAAAGATAAATATGAAGTTTATCCAATATACATAGATAATAATGGAGAATGGTATAAATGTTTAGATATATCTAAAAAATATGAAGTAGGAGATAAAGTAGAAAACATTCAAAAAATAGAAAACACAATTGAATATTTAAGAGAAATGGATGTTATATTTCCTGTACTACATGGTTTGTATGGAGAAGACGGAACAGTACAAGGTTTGTTCGAATTGCTAAAAAAACCATATGTTGGTTGCAAAGTTATGGGTTCTTCTATTGCTATGGATAAAGTATATGCAAAGATCATATTTGACAAGGCAAAAATTAAACAAGCAAAGTATGAATATATAAGAAAAGATAAAGATGAATATATTTATATAGATAAAGATTTTAACGAAAAAAGAAAAGAGCTAAAAGAAATTTGCAAAATAATAGAAAAAAACATAAGTTATCCAATGTTTATAAAGCCATCTAATTCAGGTTCATCTGTAGGAATAAATAAAGCAAAAAATATAGAAGAATTGGAAAAATATATAGAATATGCTTCAAAGTTTGATAAAAAAATATTAATAGAAGAAACATTAATAGGAAGAGAAATAGAATGTTCAGTATTGGGAAATGAAGATGTAAAAGCATCATGTATTGGGGAAATCTTACCAGCAGAGAATTTTTATACATTTGATGCAAAATATAAAAATGCGGAATCTAAACTTACAATTCCTGCAGAAATAAATAAAGATTTAACAGATAAAGTTAGAAAAACAGCTATAAAAGCATTTAAGGCAATTGATGGTAAAGGTTTTGCAAGAGTGGACTTTTTTGTAAATGATAAAACAAATGAAATTTATATTAATGAAATAAATACTTTACCAGGTTTTACAGAAATAAGTATGTATCCTAAATTATGGGCACAAAGTGGATTAGAATATTCTGAATTATTAGATAAGTTAATAGATTTGGCATTAGAAAATTAATTAGAGGAGTATAAAATGGAATTAAAAGAAATACAAGAATATGTAAAAAAACAATTATCAGAAAAAAGATATAATCACAGCGTAGGAGTAATGGAACGCTCAGAAGAACTTGCAAAAATGTATGGAGCAGATGTAGAAATAGCAAAAAAAATAGGAATAGCTCATGATGTTGCAAAAGAAATAAGTGAAGAAGATAAATTAAAATATGTAAAAGATAATAATATAGAAATAGATGAAGTGGAAAGAGAGAATACTCCACTTCTTCATGCTAAAATAGGAAAAGATATTGCAATAAAAAAATTTGGATTTTCTGAAAGTATGGGACAAGCAATAGCAAACCATACAACGGGAAATAAAGATATGGATATATATTCTAAAATATTATTCATTGCAGACAGAACAAGTAAAGAAAGAAATTTTGATGATATAGAATATATAAAAGATTTAGCAAAAAAAGATATTGATGAGGCAGTTTTATATATATTAGATAAAAAAATAGAATTACAAGTTAAAAAAAGAGCATTAATTCACTTAAATGGAATAATAGCTAGAAATTATTTACTAAGCAACAAAAAGTAGGAAATATAAAAACTGGCATTAGTAAGGAGGAAAATTAATGAGATTTATACACATGGCAGATGTGCATTTTGACAGCCCATTTACAGTACTTGCATCAAGAGAAAATTTGGCAAATGAAAGAAGACTTGAACAAAGAAAAGCTTTTGCAGATACAATAGAATATATAAAAGAAAATCAAATCCCCTTTTTATTTATATCAGGGGATTTATATGAACAAAAATATATAAGAAAAAGCACAATAGAATATATTAATAATTTATTTAAAGAAATACCAAATACACAAATATTTATATCACCAGGAAATCATGATCCATTTTTAATAAATTCTTTTTATATTCAGGGCACGGTGATATTCGTTGGCATGCCGGTTGTGTTCCCGCAGGGTACGGGAAAAATAGTGACTACCGGAAAAATCACTTTTGGCACAGAAAAACATATAATCGTGGTGCTGATAATTCAATACCGCATCGATTACCCGGATAGAGGGCATACGTACCGGTCCGGGAGGAAGGCCTGTATTTTTATAGGTATTGTAAGGAGAGTCTATTTCCATATGTTTATCCAGCACCCGTCTGATGGAGAAATCTCCCCAGGCAAATTTCAGGGTCGGACAAGCTTCTAACTTCCAGCCTTTATTCAAGCGATTGATGTAAACCCCTGCGATGACAGGGTATTCGTCGGCAATATTGGTCTCTTCTTCTACAATCGAGGCCAATATCAGAATATCCATAGGAGAGAGGTCGGCTTTCCGGGCTTTCACTAGCCGCTCTTCTGTCCAGAATTTCCGGTATTCTTTATACATCCGCTGAATAAAATCTTCAACCGGCGTATGCCAATACACCTGGTAGGTGTTAGGGATAAACATACCGATGAAATTTTCCGGCGTAAAACTTAATTTCTTTACATATTCGGCGTTACGGGCCAATTGCAGAAATTCGGTCGAATCGATACCCAACTGACGGGATAAAATCGCAGCAAAGTCCTCTAAAGTACGGATATTGTTAAAAGTCAGGTGAACCGGTTCCTGACGACCGGCACGTAACATATTGATCAATTGATTATTGTTCATCTTGTCGACCAGGCGATACCGGCCGGTTTTTACTGCAGAAGGATATTTTTTCAGTTCTGCAAGCTTGCGAAGGGTGTATTCGTTTTGTACATATCCGCTACTGATCAGTGTTGTCATGACCGTTTCAAAGGAATCTCCCGGCTGAATGAAAATAATCCCATCATCGCCGACAGTGATGTTAGGACGCTGCACAAAGTAATAATAACCTCCTGCAATACCTCCCAAGCCGAGTAAAACAATCAAGCCGACGATTATTCCTGTCTTTTTCATCCGTTGACATTTTTCATTTTTTACTCTTCATTCCGAAAATAGAGTACGTAATAATTCATATCTCGGTCAGGATCGTAACCTTTGCGGATATATTTTTTTTCTCCGTGAATATAGACGTGAAAATTCTTGTCTAATTTAAGGACATGTTTAAAATATTTTTTCTCATCCTTCACAGCAAAATCCGATATGGCGAACTGGTCGGTGAGTTCGACATTATTATCCGTTTCGTACTGGCATTTGAAGTTCTCGAAAGCATTGATTACTTCGGGTTCTTGTACGACTTCTTGTTTGAAACGTTCTTCCGAAAAGACGTCCGCATCCTTAAAGAAATTAATCGATCGGTTGAGCATGTCTATTTGGTCTGCCCGTGGTACATCATTCTCCTGATTGTAAATATCTTTTACAAAATCCTTACACAGGTTCAGATAATTAGAGGTCTGGAAATAACTGGCCTCAGCCGGTTCCAGTCCTAGGAAATCGGTTGTCCAGTAGATCGCCTCTTTGGTATTCGTTTTATCCAGGATACAAACTTTGTATCCATTGTCCCGGTTGACATTGAAGACGATGCAAGCCTTGTCCAGTTTTTTGATATTGATCCCCGATTCTCCCACCAGTTGATAAGTATTCTGATTCATCACTATTTTCAGAAAAGTGTCTTTGGTTTCTGATTTGAAAATGCCGACAGCATCACAGACACCTTCTTCAACATTACAATTTCGAAAATGAACGATATACAATTCTCCGGGTTTGATATTCGGGTTGTTGGATTGTTCGAACAGATGTTCGGCTATTTGGACAGATTGCTGATAAAATTCAGACTCATTGTCGAAGATCTGGGAAACCGACGCATAGACCGGGTTATTCATCAACTCTTCTTCATAGGGCAAAAAGTTGTAATAAGCATCCTTCTTGAAGGCGGACAAGAAATAACTTTTCAATAAATTTACCACATCGGGATCTTCGGGTAGGAAACAACCGTCGGACAAAGTGAGCCCACCGCCTTCGAATTTATTGCCGACATGATGAATCACAATATTACTGATGTCGCTATTTTCAAAATTGATCATGACGATAAAATAGTTAAGGTAAATATTCCTATGTCAGAATCTGAAATTTACACCCAGATTCAAATTTTCCTTGAATTGTAACTTTTTGGAATTGTTCTCATTATAAATAGTTTCCGTATAAATCGAAGCCCTCATGAAATAGTTGATATTAAAGTCTATATTGAGTTTCCAGTTTACTGTAAAAGGAATTTTCTTTTTTTCTTCGTTATCGGATTCAAAATTCAGATAATGGTCTTTTTTTTCATAACTCATAAACCAGGTCAATTCGTTCCTGATGTTCATGATTTTAAAGATATTGTTTTGCGTGCTCCTCAGGTCTATTCTTGCACCGGCCTCCCTTCTGGCCCGTTTACCTTGTTCCACTCCATAACGTCCGACGTCGATTTTCGCCGTATCCCGGACAAAATTCCATTTACCGGCAATAGGGGAGATAAACAACGAAAAACGATCGTTAGGCTTAAAATCAAGACCCAATGACAGGGTGAAATCTCCCGGGCTCATAAAATTGGCAACCAGTTTCTTGTCCTGATCCTGCGGATACTCGTAGGAGTTGAAAAGCTGGGTAATGACATTGAACTGGGCGGTATAATACCAATGTTTAAAGGCCCTTTGTCCCAATTTCGAGTTCAACTCAAAGCGATCTTCATTCTTCCGGATATCTTCATCCCCATTTTTCATGAAACCGAAGCGATAGTGTACCCAGTTTTCCCAGCTGGTATTATTCCGGTTGTAATTCCAGAAATAACGGATATTACTCAACAGGGATAAGGAATTTTCACCCCCACTGGTCCAGTTGGCCAGTTTACCCTGACTCATGGCCAACTCGACTTCGGAATAATAAGTCCAGTATCTCCGATGTAACTGCCCGACCTGCATCGGATTGAGCTTGAAATATTCATCGTCGAAGCGATTGGAAATGCCGGCTTCATTGGTTTCAGCATGTTTTTTCTCTATGGCGGGAGTCTGGTATACATCTTCGTCAACATAGATTTTCAGCCGGTTACCTTGTGGCATCACCTGAATCCAGGTGCCGATCGTGTCGCATATTTTATTGGAAGCCCAAAAACGATGATATTGCATCCGCCCGTTATTGACCCAAAAGCGAACAGAGTTATCGGCCACACTCATGATTTCCAGCAGGACAGAATCCCGGCTGGCATCCCTAAGCCATATATAATTGGAATCCTGATGAATATAGTTGACAAAGGTCTGTAAATCGGTATTGATATATTCTTCAAAATCTCCGGTCAGTAAATACTCAGTATTTTTATAAAATTCGATACTATCATAGGTAATCTTTTGTTCGAGTGTTTCCAGGGCTTGTTCCTTTTTTCCCATCGTTTGGGCATATCTTTTCAGATACTCCACCACATGCTTTAATCTTTCATCTTCAGCATAGCGAATCAGGGTATTGATGGCTTCATTGACCTGTGGTTCCGGATAACGTTCCTTCTTCAGATTTTGTATGGCATACCGGACTCCCGGGTTTTCAATAGTCCGGTTTTCCTGTCTTACTTTGTAGAGAAAAGGAGGGAAGGAGAGCCCCGTCAGTTTATTTACCACAGGGCCGTTCAGTGGTGTCCGGGGCTCCATGACTTCCGGATATAACAACTGGGCCCAACCACTTCCGGTTATACATATAAACAGAAACAAAAGAAATATATTTCTCATAACACACTTATTTAAAAGGAGAATCCGGTTCTTTTGCCATCAGTGAATAACTGAGCCGATCCACTAAACCCGGCAACCATTTACTTAAGAATACGGCTAATTTACCTTCTACAAAAGTCATTATAATTTCTCTTTTTCTTTTTCTGATTCCTTTCACGATGATTGCAGCACATTTCTCGGCAGTCATCATTTTGTTTTCGTTCCGGGGACTTTCTCCTTGTTGCCGTCCATTGGCATTCAAAGCAGTTTTCCGTATGTTGGAAGCTGTAAAACCGGGGGCTGCCACCATCACATGAAGTCCTTTTTTCATATTTTCGATCCGGACGGTATTCAAAAATCCACGAACGGCAAATTTACTGGCCGCATAGCCTGTACGTCCCGGCAGACCTATAAATCCTGCAATAGAAATCACTCCGACCAAACTTCCTTTGGATTCCAATAAATAAGGTAAGGCATATTTCGAACAATATACGGTTCCCCAGAAATTGACATCCATTACTTTGCGGAGTACTGCCGGTTCCAGATCTTCCAACAAAGCGCGCATAGAAATTCCGGCATTGTTGATCAAAGCATCGATCCGTCCGAAACGGGCATAAGCTTGTTCGATCAATTCTTTACAAGCCAATTCTTTCGTCACATCGGTACGTACCGACAACACCTCAGCTCCTTGCTGTCTTAAATCTTGTTCGATATGAAGTAATTCCTCAATATTTCTTGCTGCTAAGACAACTTTAGCTCCTTGATGTGCCAATTCGTATGCTAAAGCTTTACCAATTCCGGACGACGCACCAGTAATAATAACGACTTTATCCCGCATAGTATGATGTGTGTTAAAACAATGTGGACAAAGATAATAATTTTTGTTGACATCTTTTTGAGCAAATATTTAAAATCTATAATAAGAATTGGGGTAAACTCAGTCTGGAATATTTGTCCTATAATTTATATTATGTTAATAATGATATTTTAAAATAAAGGGGAGTAGAAAATCCCCTTTATTTTTACTGTGCTTCGAGCTTTTGTTTTATCTCATCATATCTCTGCTGATATTCAGGTTTTTGATTTCTCAGTTTGAAATAAAGTTCTCTCAAAGTTACCAGGGTATTTTTTTCATCCGGACTGAGTTCCAATGCTTTTTCAAAATACGGAATGACAGATTCATAAGCGATGTAAACTTTTTCCAATTCTTTATTATATTCGTTGACATCGACTATATCCTGAACTTTTTTATGGAAATTGATCGCTTCTGTCAATTTAATATTTCCCAGATTGTATTGAGCCAAAAAGTCTTTCGGATCCAATTCCAACGCTTTTACATACATTTCCTCTGCTTGTGCCGGCCGCTCGGTTTTTTCGTATAATGTACCTTTAGCTCTGTAAAAAGATGCATTTTTCGGATCTTGTTTGATAGCCGCATCCAGATAAACTTCAGCTTTTTCAGGTTCACCCCCCAATAAATAATGATTGATCAATTCCACTAACATATACGCATTATCGGGATATTGTTCGTATCCTTTGTGCAGATATTCCAGTGCTTCATCGGTTTTGCCTTGTTGTTTCAAAACATTACTCAACATCGCATAACTTTGAGCCGGTTCGTAATTCAATTTTATAGATTCTTTCAGGAATTTTTCAGCATCGGCATATTCTTCGGCTTGCTGAGCACATAGACCGGCATTATAAATAACGGCGGTGTCGATGGAAACTTCTCCGTTTGCTGTCAGTATCGGCGAACTTTTTATTTCAAGTACTCTTTTGAAAGACGCCAAGGCCTTTTTAAACTCTTTTGCATTGTAAAGTTCAGCAGCTCTGTTGGTGAAATCGATCGCTAAATTCCGATATTGAGTTTCCAGCTTTTTGGGATATTTTTTCTTCACATCCAATTCGATTACTTTTTGATAAGCTTCCCAGGCTTTTTCTACAGCTTCGGAATCTAATTTTTTGTAATCTGCGACAGGACTTTCATATAGGGCCTGATAAATCTGGCCTTTAGTGAAATAAGCCTTATCCCAGGCGACACAGGATTCATGTCCCATCGCTTCATCGATTAATTTTTTGGCCTGATCCAATTTACCCGAAGTCAGATAACTGATTGCCTGAGTTACTTTTCCTTTTTGTGCATACGTAAAAGTCGCACAAAAAAGTAAAATCATAATAAAGGATAATTTTCTCATAAGTATAAATTTTACATTAATTTATGTTTCTATTCCACGTATTTTACGTGATCTTGGTTACACATTTTCTTCAGACTGTCCGTTCGGCTCTGCTTCTCCCCTTTCTTCCTCGGCAACTACCTCACTATTCTCTTCCTCTTTCGCGGCAGAAACTTTCGCTACGGCAGCAATCGAATCCTCATTTCTTAAGTTGATCAGTTTCACTCCCTGGGTATTCCGTCCCATCACTCGCAAAGAAGAAACTTCAAGCCGGATAGTCAATCCCGAGCGATTGATAATCATCAGGTTATCTTCATCCGTTACATCGATCAACGCAATCAGATTACCTGTTTTTTCAGTCATATTGATAGTCTTGACCCCTTTACCGCCCCGGTTGGTGATCCGATAAT
>ERZ780195.1606-NODE-1606-length-17818-cov-16.853403_pt1 | contig 17818 bp, 16 predicted proteins | sample MGYA00511017_ERZ780195 | MGnify/ENA primary metagenome ERZ780195 (study PRJEB29588, sample SAMEA2159974) | human gut metagenome | biome: human gut; feature: human-associated habitat; material: faeces | place: Denmark | collected 2008/2010 ...
CGCGGCAAAACTGCCGCGGCCCGCAGCGTGCATGGAGATAGATGAAGCCGCCTCTTTCGAGGCGGCTTCGATGGGGAAGGACTGCCGTCAGGACAGCTCCTTCATGCCGGTGTAGAGCTCGTAATAGCGGCCTTTGAGGGCGAGCAGATCCTCGTGGCTGCCGCGCTCGATGATCTCGCCGTTTTCCAGCACCATGATGGCGTTGGCGTTGCGGACGGTGGACAGGCGATGGGCGATGACGAAGGTGGTTCGATCCTCCATCAGGCGATCCATGCCCTTCTCGATCAGCCGCTCGGTGCGGGTATCGACGGAGCTGGTGGCCTCGTCCAGCACCAGAATGGGCGCCTTGCTCAGCGCCGCGCGGGCGATGTTCAGCAGCTGGCGCTGGCCCTGAGAGAGGTTCGCGCCGTCGCCCTCGATGACAGTGTTGTAGCCGTCGGACAGGCGGTTGATGAAGCCGTCGGCGCTGGCGGTCTTTGCGGCGGCGATGACCTCCTCGTCCGTGGCGTCCAGCCGGCCGTAGCGGATGTTCTCCATGACCGTGCCGGTGAACAGGTGGGTGTCCTGAAGCACCATGGCGATGTTGCGGCGCAGCGTGTCGCGCCTGAGATCGTGGACGTCCATGCCGTCGATGGTGATTTTGCCGGACTCGATGTCGTAGAAGCGGTTGAGCAGGTTGGTGATGGTGGTCTTGCCCGCGCCGGTGGAGCCGACGAAGGCGATCTTCTGGCCGGGCTTGGCGTAGAGAGAGATATGCTTGAGGATGGTCTTGCCGGGCACATAGCCGAAGGTCACGTCGTCCAGCACCACGTCGCCGCGGATGTGCTCGGGATCCAGCGCGTTTGGCGCGTCGGGAGCCTCGGGCGGCAGATCCATGATGCGGAACACGCGCTCCGCGCCGGCCAGCGCCGAGAAGATGGCGCTCATCTGCATGCTCAGCTCGTTGATGGGGCGGGAGAACTGGCGGGAGTAGTTGACGAACACGGCCAGACCGCCGATGTCGAACCGGCCCAGCGCGCACAGCACGCCGCCGATGCCCGCCGTCAGCGAATAGCTGATCTGGCTGGTGTTGCCCATGATGGGGCCCATGATGCCGCCGATGAACTGGGCGATCATCTGCTTGCCGCGCAGGTCGTCGTTCAGCAGCTCGAACTCGTCCTGACAGACATGCTCGTGGTTGAATACCTTGACCACCTTCTGGCCGGCGACGTTTTCCTCAATGTAGCCGTTCACTGCGCCCAGCGCGTTCTGCTGCGCGGCGTAGTACTTGCGGCTGCGCTTCATCAGGAAGGAACCGCCCTTGGCGAACACGGGCAGGAACGCCGCGGTGATCAGCGTCAGCCAGACGTTGGTGTACAGCATCATGGCCAGCGTGCCGATCAGCGTGATGGAGCCGGAGACAAGGGAGAGGATGGACGAATCCAGCATGGTGCCGATGTTGTCCACGTCGTTGGTGAAGCGGGACATGATCTCGCCGTTGGATTCGTTGTCGAAGAAGCGGATGGGCAGCGACTGGAGCTTTTCGAACAGGTCGTTGCGAATCTTTTCGATGGCGTTCTGGGAAACGCCGATCATCAGCCGCTGCTGGAAATAGGTGGACACCACGCCCACGACGTAGACCAGAGCGAACACGCCGATCATGGTCAGCAGATAGGCCACGCGATCCGCCGCGGGCGTCGCGCCGTCGGCGATGCGGTTGATGACCGGGCGCAGCAGATAGGACGCGACCAGCGAGGAAGCGGTGCTGAACAGCATGCACAGCAGCACAGCGATGAGCCGCTTCCAGTAACGGCCGATGTAGCCCATCAGCCGCCGGAACACTTCGCCGCCGTTCTGGGGCTTGCCGAAGGACAGGCCGCCCGGGCCGGGGCCGCGGCGCGGACCCTCCTTGGTGGGATCAAAGGAGCCGCCGTAGCGCGCCTTGAGGTTTTCCAGAGTTCTTCCGGCCATTTACGCTTCCTCCTTCCGATCCGTCTGGGAGTAGTAGATTTCCTGATATTCCTTGTTGTTCTTCAGCAGCTCGTCGTGGGTGCCGATTCCGGTGGCGCAGCCCTCGTTGAGGACAATGATCTTGTCCGCGTCCTGCACCGAGGAAATGCGCTGAGCGATGACGATCTTGGTGGAATCCTTCAGCTCGTTGGTGAAGGCCCTGCGGATCTGCGCCTCGGTGGCGGTATCCACGGCGCTGGTGGAGTCGTCGAGGATGAGAATCTTCGGGTGCTTCAGCAGCGCGCGGGCGATGCACAGGCGCTGCTTCTGGCCGCCGGAGACGTTCGCGCCGCCCTGATCCAGCACGGAGTCGTAGCCGTCGGCGAAGGAGCGGATGAAGCCGTCGGCCTGAGCGCTCTGAGCCGCCTCGGTCAGCTGCGCGTCCGTGGCGCTTTCGTCGCCCCAGCGCAGATTTTCGGCGATGGTGCCCGAGAACAGCACGTTCTTCTGAAGCACCATGCCCACGCCGTCGCGGAGCCTGGTCAGGTCGTAGTCGCGCACGTTCACGCCGTCCACCAGCACCTCGCCCTCGTCCACGTCGTACAGGCGCGGAATCATGGACACCAGCGTGGTCTTGCCGCAGCCGGTGGAGCCGACGACGCCCACGGTCTCGCCGGCATTGATCTTCAGGCTGATATTGTCCAGCACCTTGCCGGGACTGTTCTTATAATATCGGAAGGAGACGTTGCGAAACTCCACGTCGCCGCGGCGCACGTCCAGCTCCTTATGCTTCGCCTGATTGTCATTGAGGTCGATCTTCTCGTCCAGCACCTCGCTGATGCGGCGGGCGGAGGCCAGCGCGCGGGAGCTGTTCATGAAGATCATGGTCAGCATCATCAGGGACATCAGAATCTGCGTGATGTAGGTGATGAACGCCGTCAGGTCGCCCACCTGCATGCGGCCGCCGATGACCATTTTGCCGCCGAACCAGACCACGGCCAGCGAGGTCAGGTTCATCAGCAGCATCATCAGGGGCATCATGAAGATGACCACGCGCAGCGCCTTCAGCGTGGTGGACTTCAGGTCGGCGTTGGCGGCGGAGAAGCGCCGGTTTTCGTAGTCCTCGCGGACGAAGGACTTGATGACGCGCTCGTTGGTCAGATCCTCCTGAATCTTGTTGTTCAGGCCGTCCACCTTATCCTGCATTCTGGTAAAGCGCGGGAAGCCGATGCGGATGACGATGAACTGCACCACCACGATCAGCGGCACCGTGACCGCCAGCACCGTGGCCAGCGACGGGCTCATGGAGATGGCGGCGATCAGCGCGCCGATGAGCATGCCCGGCGCGCGCAGGCACATGCGCATGAGCATGTTGATCATGTTCATGACCTGGGTCACGTCGTTGGTCAGGCGGGTGATGAGCGAGCCGGTGGAGAAGCGGTCGATGTTGGCGAAGGAGAACTTCTGAATCTTCGCGTACACGTCGCGGCGCACGTCGGCGGCCACGTTGACCGAGGCCTTGGAGGCGAAGTACGCGCCGCCCACGCCGCCGGTCATCATCAGCAGCGCCATCAGAATCATCAGCAGGCAGGTGACGACGATGTAGCGCACGTTGCCCGTCTCAATGCCCACGTTGACGATGTTGGCGTACAGCTTGGGCAGCACGATCTCGCCGATGACCTCGACGATCATGCACAGCGGCCCGACGACGAAATACAGCGCGTAGGGCCGGGCGTATCTGAGCCATCTTTTCAAATTGGAACACATCCTTTCGGTTGTTGGAATTACGAGCGGTTTTTCTCCCCCTCGGCCTTACAGGCCTGAAGGTTGGACTGGAGCTTTTCGGCGAATTGGATGAAGCGGTGCATTTCCTCCTCGCTCACGCCTTCGAACATGCTCTGGTCGAAGCGGTCGAAGGTCTGCGTGGTTTCGCGCACGACGCGCAGGCCCTTCTCCGTGATGCGCACCTGATTGCGCCTGAGGTCGTCCGCGTCGCCGGTGCGGATAATGTAGCCCTCGCTGGAGAGGGACTTGAGCGTCCGGGCCACACAGGCGGGGCTGATGTCGAAATGGCTGGCCAGCTCCCGCTGAGAGGGGATCTCGCCGCTCCTGCTTAAATACATCAGCACCTTGCGCTGACCCCGGTGCAGTCCGGTGTCGCCGAACATCCGGTCGATGCCGCGATGGTGCATCCGCGCCGTGTGGATCATGAGATCCACCGACTGCCTCACCAGCTCGGCGCGCGTGGTTTCCTCTGTCATTGGATTGCCCTCCTGCAATTCGTTAACATGTTGATTGTTGCGCTGTTACGCATTATAGCACGGCTGCCATGGCTGTGCAAGGGGAATTATCCGTCTGGATATGTAAAATAAAGGTTGACCGACAAAAAGCTCCCCCGGGCGAAAAGCCGTCGGGGGAGAATCGGTTTACGCGGCCCGCCGCCGGGCGGCGCGGCGCTTTTCGAAAAATTCCGCCAGTGCCTCGCGGCCCTGGGGCGTGACAGGCTTGATCCATTTTCCGGAGAACAGGTGAATCTGCATCAGCACGAAGCGGATGGGCTCGTCAATGTAGCAGCAGGCGAACACGATCAGGAAGGGAGCCTTCCAGACCATGCCCGTCAGATACACGCAGGGCAGCAGCATGGCGTACATGAAGGTGATTTCCAGAATGGTGCCGTAGGCCGCGTCGCCCGCGGAGCGGTAGGTGTCGTTCTGCGTCCAGTTGCACATGCGGATGACCGCCGCGCCGCAGTAGATGGCCAGCATGCCGGAACCAATGCGGAAGGATTCGCCCTCCAGACTCATGACGTGCAATAGCGGCCGGTGCACCGCCAGCAGGAACAGGCAGGCCATCAGGATGATGCTGCCGCAGAGATAGACCAGCCGCTTGGCGCGCTCGTAGGCCGTCTCCAGATTGCCCGCGCCCACCTGTGTGCCCACCAGCACCGACGCGGCGTTGGAAAAGCCGGAGAAGAAGCCGATGACGAAGCCCTCCAGCGTGCGGAACACCGCCGTGGCGGCGATGGCCTCCTCGGACTGGCGGCCCAGCACCATGTTGATGACCATGTTGCCGATTCCGATGAGCAGCTCGTTGCAGATGATGGGGAAGCACTTGCGGAAGTATTCGCCCAGCGCGGGGCGCGTCCAGCGGAAGTGGCGGCGGAAATTGAGCAGATAGGGATGCTTCTGCGCTTTGGCCAGCGCTGCGACGACCAGCACGTTCACGCCGGCGGCGATGGCCGTGGCCAGCGCCGCGCCCTGAATGCCCATGGCGGGCAGGCCGAGATGGCCGTAGATCAGCACCCAGTTCAGCGCGATGTTGGTGCAGACGGACGCAATCGCGCCGAACAGCGGAATGCGCACCTTGCCGGTGGAGCGCAGCAGCGCGCTCATGGCCATGGACAGCACCTGAAGGGGATAGGCGAAGCCCACCACCCGCAGATAGCGCACGCCAATTTCCTGAATGGAGGTCTTGTCGGTGTAGACGCGCATGACCGCCTCCGGAAACAGCAGCGCCGCCGCGGCGAACACGATTCCCACGGTCATCATGCAGGTCAGCGTCATGCCGTAGGAGCGGTTGATGCCGTCGTCGTCCTTCGCGCCGAAATACTGGGCGAAGAACAGCATGCCGCCGCCCACAAAGCCCCAGTAGCACGAGAACAGCAGTGACGTGAGCTGGGCGCACAGGCCCACCGCGCCCACGGTGTTCTGCCCCAGCGGCGCGAGCATGATGGTGTCCACCATGCTGCCCGTGGTGGTCAGCAGATTCTGCAGCGCCACCGGCACGGCGATGACGGCCACGTTTTTCAGAAAGGGCTTCCATTCGAACTTTTTCATGCGCGTTCTCCTCGGCAAAAAGATTGCATTGCCTCTACCATAACATATCCATAAGCGAAATGCAATCTGCCGCGCATATTAAGTTTCGCCTCGCTTGAACCCGTACAGCGCGCGGAAGCGGGCGGGGGTCATGCCGTACTGGCGGCGGAAGCAGAGGATCAGATAGCTCGCGGTGGAGAAGCCGGCTTCGATGGCCACGTCGGTAACGGAGCGATCGGAGACGGTCAGCAGCTCCGCCGCGCGGCTCAGGCGCATCAGGCGCACGTAGGCCGGGAAGGTCGTGCCCGCGGCCCGGGAGAAGAAGCGGGAAAAGGTGGACTCGCCCATGCCCAGCGCATGGGCCGCCGCGCCGATGCTCAGCTCCTCGTCCAGATGCTCGCGGATGAAGCTCAGCGCCGTCTGAAGCCGGGGCAGCGTCCGCTCGTCCACGTCCAGCGCGCCGCTCTCCCGGTTCCATCGGCGCAGAAACCACAGAAGCACCTGGCTGACGTAGGCGCGCACGGCCATCTCGTAGCCGAACTCTTCGCGCCGCCGCTCCTCCAGAATGCGGAAAAGCAGCTGGGGCACGTCGCTGCCCGCCAGCGCCTCGGGGGAATACACGTCCGCGTGGCGGCCGCTGAAGTGGAGATAGGGGAAGATGCACTTCTGCTCGCACAGGGGCTGACTGGCGGAATAGAGTGCCTCCGGCGTGAATTTCAGCACCAGATAGCGGTTTTCGCCGCTCTGGAGCGTGCGCGTGCGGTGAGGCTCCATGGGATGAATCAGCGCCGCGCCGCCCTTGGGCAGCGTGCAGGACTGGCCGTCTACCGTCAGCTCGTAGCAGCCGTCCAGACAGTACAGAAGCTCGAAATGGCGATGAACGTGAGCCATGGCCACCTCGCCCAGCCCATCGCGGCGGTCGATAAAGCACTCGCACAGTCCGCCCAGATCCCGCGACGGATCGGCGGCTTCGACATAGTAATCCATAAGCCCCTCCGGCAGAAAATTGATATTTCAGAGCGAAATCATTATATCATTTTGGCGGCGCGTGTGCTATACTGAATGTAAAATTAAACCGCATTTCTGCGGATAAAAATTGGAGGGCAACAACATGTCTCGACTGAAACTGGGCATCATCGGCTGCGGCGGCATCGCCAACGGCAAGCATCTTCCCTCTCTGAAGGCCATCGACCGCGCCGACATCGTGGCGTTCTGCGATCTGATTCCCGAGCGCGCCGAGAAGGCCGCGAAGGAGTACGGCGTGGAGGGCGCGAAGGTCTACACCGACTACCGCGAGCTGCTCAAGGACGAATCCATCGACGTGGTCTACGTGCTCACGCCCAACCGCAGCCACGCGGACATCTCCATCGACGCGCTGCACGCCGGCAAGCACGTCATGTGCGAAAAGCCCATGGCCAAGTGCGCCGCCGACGCCCGCCGCATGGTGGAGGCCGCGAAGGAGACCGGCAAGAAGCTGACCATCGGCTATCAGCATCGCCAGAAGGCCGAGAGCCAGTACGTCAAGGCCTGCATTGACCGCGGCGATCTGGGCGAAATCTACTACGCCAAGGCCTACGCCATCCGCCGCCGCGGCACGCCGAACTGGGGCGTGTTCCTCAACGAATACGAGCAGGGCGGCGGCCCGCTGATCGACATCGGCACCCACAGCCTCGACCTGACGCTGTATCTGATGAACAACTACAAGCCGCGCATGGTCGTGGGCACCAGGTACAAGAAGGTCGAAAACCCCGAGTGCGGCAATCCCTGGGGCGGCTGGGGCAAGGACGAGAACACCACGCTGGAGGACGCGGCCTTCGGCTTCATCGTCATGGAGAACGGCGCGACCATCACGCTGGAGGCCACCTGGGCGCTGAACACCGACGAGCCCATCCCCGAGGGCAGCTGCCGCCTGTGCGGAAGCAAGGCCGGCGCGTCCATCCGTCCGAATCAGGTCATCATCAACAAGGGCGAGTTCGGCCGTCTGGAGGAGATTCGCCCCGACATGTCCGCAGGCGGCGTGGCGTTCTACGACGGCGTGAAGGAGACCCCTCCCATCACCGAGCAGCGCCGCTGGCTGGACGCCATCGAGAACGACGCCGATCCCGTCGTCCTGCCCGAGCAGGCCTGCGTGGTCAGCGAGATCCTCGAAGCCATCTACACCTCCGCCAGAACCGGCGAGCCGGTGTACTTCAACCGCTGAGGAGGAGAATAAATGAAGAATTTTGCCATGCTGGGCCAGTGGCACGTCCACGCCCCGGGCTATGCCAATGAGCTGAATTCTCTGCCGGGCTGCCGCGTGACCAGAGTCTGGGATCCCGACGAGGAAGCCGCCCGCGCGTGGGCGGAAAAGCTGGGCTGCGAGGCCGCCACGGTGGACGAGATTCTGGACGATCCCGCCATCGACGGCGTGGCCGTCTGCAACGCCACCAACGAGCACACCCATCTGATTCTGCGCGCCTGCCGCACCGGCAAGGCTGTGTTCACCGAAAAGGTGCTGGCGCTGACCACCGCCGAGGCCGAGGAGATCCGCAGGGCCGTTCGGGAGAACCGCACCCGCTTCTGCATCTCCTTCCCGCACTTCAGCGAGACGGGCACGCAGTTCGCACTGAACGCCGCGCGCGAGGGCAAGCTGGGTCGGCTGAACTACGCCCGCGTGCGCAAGGCGCACAACGGCGCGACGGCCGACTGGCTCCCGCCTCACTTCTACGATCCCGTGGCCTGCGGCGGCGGCGCGATGATCGATCTGGGCGCGCATCCCATGTATCTGCTGTGCGCGCTGCTGGGCATGCCCACCAACGTGCAGTCCACCTTCACCCATGTGACGGGCAAGACGGTGGAGGACAATGCGGTGAGCCTGCTGGCCTTCCCGGGCGGAGCCATCGGCGTGTCCGAGACGGGCTTCGTCTCCAGGAGCTATCCCTTCACCATCGAGCTGGGCGGCGAGGAGGGCAGCCTGCTGATGCGCGATCAGAAGGTCACCTACTGCTGCCCCGAGACGAACAACGAGTGGCGCGAGCCGGAGACCCTGCCCGAGGCCAAGCCGTCGCCGCTGGCCCAGTGGGCGCTGGCCGAGAAGCCAGAGGACATCTCCGAGGACTTCGGCATCGACGCCGCCGTGCGCCTGACGAAGGTCATGGAGATGGCCTACGCCGATCCGAAAGAATAAGGGCACCACCGCACAATTCGGCGGCGCGTCCGGCGGCGTCTTTTCCGCCATCTGCGGCATGCAGATTCCTCGATTTACCTCCAGTAAACCTTCGAAATCTGCATTTGCATCTGACGAAAAATCCATTCGCCGGCCGACTACCTCATTTGTGCGGTGTTGCCTAAGATTTTCCACAAAGAAGCCGCCGGAAGCGCAGCAAGCGCGCCCGGCGGCTTTGCTGTGCGGAGAATTCATACTGACAGTATGGGTAATTTCCGTCCGAATTGTATGACTGGTGGGTTCCATTCGCGCCCGAACTGTGCGATAATAGTGGGCGAGGAGGCGATGGAGGGTGAAACTTGCGGAGAACATCCGCGCGTATCGCCGGGCGCGCTCGCTGACGCAGGAGCAGCTGGCGGAGGTGCTGGACGTGACGGGCGGGGCGGTTTACAAATGGGAGGCGGGGCTTTCCCAGCCGGAGCTGAGAACGATCATGGAGATGGCGGATTTCTTCGACACCTCGGTGGACGCGCTGCTGGGCTACGAGGTGAAGGACAATCGGCTGAGCGCCACGGTGGAGCGGCTGAAGCGCTGCCGCTACACCAAGGACGACGCTGGATTCGCGGAGGCGGAGAAGGCGCTGAAGAAATATCCCAACGCCTTCGCGGTGGCATACAACAGCGGCGCGCTGTACCGGGCTTTCGGCACGGAGCGGGGAGACCGGGCGCTGCTGCGCCGCGGACTGGAGCTGATGGAGAGCGCCATGCGGCTGCTTGCGCAGAACGACGACCCGAAGATCAGCCAGAGCACCATTTCCGGCGAGATGGCGATGATTCTGCTCAGTCTCGGCGAGCTGGATCAGGCGGTGGAGCTGCTGAAGAAGAACAACGCCGGCGATCTCTACAGCGATCTGATCGGGCTGACGCTGGCGGCGGACTGCCGCAGGCCGGAGGAGGCGCTGCCGTTTCTGTCGTCGGCGCTGCTGGATCGCGTGACCGATCTCGTCCGAATCGCGCTGGGCTATGTAAACGTATATTTCTATCGGAAGGATTTCGTCGAGGCGAAGGCCATGCTGGGATGGATTCTCGGTGTGCTCGCCGGAGTGAAGGACGGCGACAAGCCCTGCTTTGCGGACAAGATCGCCGTCATGTTCCGGGTGTGTCTGGCCTATGCCCATCTGCAGACCGGCGACGCGGAGGCGGCCCGACGGGAGCTGTCCATGGCGAAGGCGACGGCGGCGAGCTACGACGCCGCGCCCGATCCCCGCGCCGGAGCGCTGCGCTTCGTGCTGGACGACGAGCGGGCGGGTGTCTACGACAATCTGGGCGCGACCTGCGCGCAGACCGTGGAAAAGGCTGTGGGCGACATGGAGAGCGACGAGCTCTGCGAGATATGGAGAGGGCTTGATGAAGAATAAACCGATGAACCGGCAGCTGAGGGCGCAGCTCTATCGCGGCAACCGGCTGATCTTCGCGCTGGCGGTCGGAGCCGCGCTGGCGGGTGGAACGCTGAATCTGATCGTCTCGTGGATCATGCAGCAGCTCATCGACGCGGCCTCGGGCGTGCCGGGCGCGCTTCCGCTGCCCACGCTGGCGAAGCTCACCGGCGGCTACATTCTGCTGTGCGCGGCGCTGTTTCTGCTGCAATACGTCACCGAGCCGCGCTTTATCCGGCGCGCCATGCAGCAGTACAAGGATTTCGCCTTCCAGAAGCTCACCGAGAAGAGCATCTCTGCCTTCCGTGACGAGCGCACGGCGACCTATCTGTCCGCGCTGACCAACGACGCGGGGAGCGTCGAGGCGGATTACCTGGCCCAGCAGCTGGATCTCGTCACTCAGGCCGTCACCTTCTTCGGCGCGCTGGCCATGATGCTCTGGTTTTCGCCGCTGCTGACAGCTGTCGCCGTGGGACTGACGGTGCTGCCGCTGATCGCGTCGCTGCTGACAGGCAAGCGGCTGCAGGCCGCAGAGCAGCGCGTCGCCGACCGCAACCGCGACTTTACCGCCGCACTGACCGACTGCCTCGCCGGGTTCACCGTGGTCAAGACCTTCCGGGCAGAGAAGGAGATTTTCAAGCTGTTCGCCGAGAATAATCGCGCGCTGGAGGGCGAAAAGTTCAGCCGTCGGCGGCTGAAGATTCTGGTGGGCATGATCGGCGCCGTCGCCGGTGTGACGGCGCAGCTGGGCGTGTTTCTGGTGGGCACGTATCTGGCGCTGCGGGGCGGCGCGCTCACGGCGGGCGCGGTCATCATGTTCGTCAATCTGATGAACTTTCTGATTCGGCCCGTGGCGCAGCTGCCGTCGCTGCTGGCGGGGCGCAGGGCCGCGCTGGGGCTGATCGACAGGCTGGCGCAGGCGCTGGAGCGCAATCCCACCGCCGAGGGCGGCGCGGAGCTGAAGGCGCTGGAGCATGGCATCCGGCTGGAGAACGTGTCCTTTGGCTACGAGCAGGGGAAGGACGTGCTGCGCGGAATCTCCGCCGAGCTTCGGGCGGGCGGAGCCTACGCCGTCGTGGGCGGCAGCGGCAGCGGGAAATCCACGCTGCTGCATCTGCTGATGGCGGGCAGCGCGGACTATCGCGGAAGGATCCTGCTGGACGGCACGGAGCTGCGGGAAATCGCGCCGAAATCGCTGTACGCGCTCATGTCGGTGATTCAGCAGAACGTGTTCGTGTTCAACGCCTCCATCCGGGAAAACGTCTCCATGTTCCGTGAATTTCCCGAGGAGGAAATGGAGCGGGCCATCTGCCGCGCGCATCTCAGCGAGCTGACCCGGCGGCGCGGCGAGGAATATCGCTGCGGCGAGAACGGCAGCGGGCTCTCCGGCGGCGAAAAGCAGCGCGTGGCCATCGCCCGGAGCCTGCTGAAGAAGTCCGCGGTGCTGCTGGCGGACGAGGCCACCTCGGCGCTGGACGCGCAGACTGCCCATCAGGTCGCCGGCGATCTCCTGGATCTCCACGGCATGACGCGCATCCTCGTGACGCACGCGTTGGAGGAAGCCATGCTGCGGCGCTGCGACGGCATTCTGGTGCTGAAGAACGGCGAGCTCGTCGAGACGGGGAGCTTTGACGAGCTGATGGCGAAGAAGGGATATTTCTACGCGCTGTATACCGTTTCGCAGTGAAGCGGTTTTAAGGAGAGAGAATATGGAAAAATCGAGATTTCAGAGGGCGCGTCGCGCGCTGATTTTCTGGACGCTGTTTATCGGAATCGGCGCAGTGGGCGGCGCGGCGATGATGCTGATCGATCCCAGTGGAAGGGCGATGGGCATGGACGCGATGCTGCCGTACTTTCAGGTGCTGCCCTTCGCCGAGGTCGTGTTTCAGGATTTCACCTTCTCCGGATGGGCGCTGCTGATTGTGAACGGCCTGACCAATCTGACGGCGGCGGGACTGCTGCTGGCAAGGAAGCGGGCGGGCGTAGTGCTGGGCGGCGTATTCGGCGTGACGCTGATGCTGTGGATCTGCATTCAGTTTTACATGTTCCCGCCGAACTTCATGTCCACGAGCTTCTTCGTGTTCGGCCTCGCTCAGGCGGCGACGGGCTGGGCGGCATGGGTGTTCCTGCGGCAGGAGGCGTTTTCCGTGAACCCGGGAATGAGCGCAAAATGCTTTGGATAAGCATAAACAGCCAGAAATCAGCGGCTTCCGGCTGTTTATTTTGATGCTCGGCGGCGAATCCAGTCGTCCAGAAACTTCATCTGTTTGGCGGTGTGGAACCAGTGCTCGCCGCCCTCCATGACCGTGACGCCTGCGCGGAAGCGTCGGGCAAAGGCGCGGATGGTTTCGATGGACTGGAGGGAGTCGGCGCTGCCATAGAGGATTTCCGTCGGCGCGCGCCACTGGATCGGATGCGACCGCACGTACTGAAGATACTCCCAGGAGAGATCCTCACCGAACGTAGTGGGGATGGTCTTCCGTGCCTGCAGCGCATCCTCCGTCTCGCCCGCCCAGGAGAGCATGCTCAGAATCAGCCGCTCCATATCCACGATGGGGCAGATCAGCCAGGCTCTCCGGATGGAATCCGAAATGCCCGCGCTCATGGAGAAATACGCGCCTATGCTCACGGCGATCAGGAAAATCTCATCGTAATTCGCCCGCAGCGCCGCGATTTTCTCGGAAAACTCTGTCTTTGCGCTCCATGGATTTTCCGAATGGTAGTCGAATCCGACCACATCGGCTTCGGGGAACAGCGGGCGGTAATGCTCCGCCTCGGCGGCGCTGCCGCCCTTGCCATGCACGTACAAAACGACGGCTTTTGATTTGGAATTCATGTTTGGTTACTCCTTGGGCGATTGTTTCGAAATGAAGGATGGATGCAAAATGCGCAGCGGCGTTCTGCGGATTAACCATATCCCTCAGCAACTTTTCGCCAGTTTCCGCCTTTCGTCCGAACCAGCGTCCATGTCCAGTTGTCACAGGTGCTGTTGGGCTCCAGAGAGCCGTCGCCGCCGGAGGAATCGACGCGGAAGGAGGAGGTGAGAACGATGACCTCATCCGCGCCATACTGAGCGGCCATGTCCTGAGCGGCGATGCTTTTTTCGTCGCCCGCGTAGGAAATCTCGATAAGCGTGCAGCCGCTCCAGAAGGTGCGGAATTCGGCTTTGATCACGTTGATGGCCGATTCGATGTCGGGCAGAGAATAGATTTCAGAAGGGACGCGGCGCGTCGTCGCACCGCGGGTGCTTCCGCCGCAGGCGCTCAGGCTGAGCGTGAGAAGGATGCAGAGCATCACACATAAGACTTTCTTCATGGAATACCCCTCTGTTTTAATAATAAAATTCACATGGCAACTATAATTTATTGTAGCATAACTTGACATACATTGCAAGATGTAAATAACATACTCAAATAAACGAAATAAAACGATCAAAAAAAACCTACACCCTTGCGGAAAGCCTGATAATCAGGTCTTTCCGCTTCAGAAATAACATTCTCAAAAAAACATTTCAATCCGCATCCGAAGATGACAGCCGGGCTGCGAACCATCTCTGTTTCGCAACCGGCAAGAGGATTGTAGCACACGAAGGAGGCACAGTGCAAGCATTGCCATATTAATAATGAAGATCCTCGGCAGACGTTAAATCTTGGATAGAGTCGCGTTATCTCCCGGAATTATGCTTGACATTTGACGGGACGGGTGATATGATTTAATGGTTCGGGTATGTCTGAAAGGAGTGTGCGCGGAAATGCTTGAAAAGCTCAGAAACAGCGATAAGGTTGTCGGAACGCGCAGACTCGTTCGCGCGGTTCTGGCCGGAGAAATCTCCGAGGTCTATCTCGCGCAGGACGCCGACCTGTTCATCGTCCGCCAGGTGAAGGACGCCTGCAATCAGGCAGGGGTTCGAATCGTCGAGGTGGATTCGATGAAGCAGCTGGGCGAGGCCTGCGGCGTGGACGTCAAGACCGCCTCGGCCGGCATTCGCCGGTAAACCCGTTCCCGTTCGGCGATCAGACCGCCGAACCTCCATCGCTCTAGCTCTTCCAGGGTTGCGGAAGTGTATATAGAGGCTCAATTACACCCATAATAGTTCAGGAGGTGCTTTTCTTCAATGCCGACGATCAATCAGTTGATCCGCAAGGGTAGAGAAAAGGTAACCAGCAAGTCGAATTCCCCGATTCTGCAGTCCTGTCCGCAGAAGCGCGGCGTCTGCCTGTCCGTTAAGACGCAGACCCCCAAGAAGCCGAATTCCGCATTGCGTAAAATCGCCCGTGTTCGTCTGACGAACTCGATCGAAGGTACTTGCTACATTCCCGGCATCGGCCACAACCTGCAGGAGCACTCGGTTGTGCTGATCCGCGGCGGCAAGGTCCGCGATCTGCCTGGCGTGCGTTACCACATCATTCGCGGCGCTCTGGACGCCGCTGGCGTTGCCAAGCGTATGCAGGGCCGCTCCCTCTACGGCGCAAAGCGTCCGAAGAAGTAATTGAGGCGATCTTTCGTCTCTTTGGTGAAAACGGGAGAACCAACCGGGAGCCTGTGTCCATTTGGAACGTGGGAATACGGCCCGCGGGCGGTTTGAACGGGCGACCTCGGAAGCGCCAACTTCCCTGGAAGCTTTTACCTGTTTCTCGTTCACTTTAACGTCCGAAATTTGCAATTGCATCAGGAGGGACTTTTATGCCCAGACGTGGATTTATTCCGAAGCGCGAAGTGCTTCCGGATCCGGTATACGGAACGGTCATCGTGACCAAGCTGATCAACCAGGTGATGTATGACGGCAAGCGCGGCGTTGCTCAGGCAGTCTGCTATGACGCCTTCAACACCGTCGCCCAGAAGACCGGCAAGGAAGCCATCGAGGTCTTCAATCAGGCGATTGCCAACATCATGCCTTCCCTCGAAGTCAAGGCTCGCCGCGTCGGCGGCGCGACCTATCAGGTCCCGATCGAGATTCGCCCGGAGCGCCGTCAGACGCTGGCCCTGCGCTGGCTGGTGACGTTCGCCCGCAAGCGCGGTGAGCGCAGCATGGCGGATCGTCTGGCTGGTGAGATTCTCGACGCCGCGAACAACGCCGGTAACGCCGTCAAGCGCCGCGAGGATATGCACAAGTCCGCCGAGGCCAACAAGGCGTTTGCGCACTATCGCTGGTAGTCCGAACGCGCGGGAAGGGATACTTTCCTGTGCTGCATAGGCAACCTTTGCTTCAGCACGCTTCGGCGTGCTGAAGTGACATAAAAAACTTCTTTGGGGAAACTGCGCATCGATTTGTGCGTTTTGCCCAAATTGAAAACCGCCTTTCGGCAGTTTTCACACATTCTAGAGAAAGTAGGAAATCAACTGTGGCGAGAACTCATTCGCTGGATCATGTTCGCAACATCGGCATCATGGCGCACATTGATGCCGGAAAAACCACGACATCCGAACGTATCCTCTACTATACGGGCCGCACCCATCGCATCGGCGAGGTGCACGAGGGCATGGCCACGATGGACTGGATGGAGCAGGAGCAGGAGCGCGGAATTACCATCACCTCTGCGGCGACGACCTGTGAATGGCGCGGTCATCAGATCAATCTGATCGACACTCCCGGCCACGTTGACTTTACCGTGGAGGTCGAGCGTTCGCTGCGCGTTCTGGACGGCGCCGTGTGCGTGTTCTGCGCCAAGGGCGGCGTTGAGCCCCAGTCCGAAACCGTCTGGCGTCAGGCCAGCAAGTATCACGTCCCCCGCATGGCGTATGTCAACAAGATGGACATCACCGGCGCGGATTTCTTCCGCGTGGTGGACATGATGCGCGAGCGCCTGCAGACCAACGCCGTTCCGATTCAGCTGCCCATCGGCGCGGAAGCGGGCTTTGTGGGTCTGGTGGATCTGGTCAAGATGAAGGCTGAGATCTACGCCGATGAGCTGGGCACGGTCATGGACGAGACGGAGATCCCCGCCGATCTGGTGGAGATGGCTGAGGAATACCGCGGCCGCATGGTGGAAGCCGCGGCCGAGGCCGACGACGAGCTGATGATGAAGTATCTCGACGAGGGCGAGCTGACCATCGACGAGATCCGCTACGGCATCCGCAAGGCCACCATCGACAACAAAATGACCCCCGTGCTGTGCGGAACGTCCTATCGCAACAAGGGCGTGCAGCCCCTGCTGGACGCGATCGTCGATTATCTGCCCTCCCCGCTGGACATCCCGCCGGTCAAGGGCACCAAGCCCGGCACCGACGAGGAGCTCGAGCGCAGGGCCGACGACAACGAGCCCTTCTCGGCACTGGTCTTCAAGATCATGGCCGACCCCTACGTGGGCAAGCTGGCGTTCTTCCGCGTCTATTCCGGCACACTATCCTCCGGTAGCTATGTCTACAATTCCAACAAGAGCAAGCGCGAGCGCGTCGGCCGCATTCTGAGAATGCACGCCAACCATCGCGAGGAGATCGACGAGATCCGCGCGGGCGACATCGCGTCCGCTGTCGGTCTGAAGGAGACCACCACCGGCAACACGATCTGCGACGAGAACAACCCCATCGTCCTTGAGTCGATGGAGTTCCCGGAGCCGGTCATCCGCGTCGCCATCGAGCCCAAGACCAAGGCTGGTCAGGACAAGATGAGCCTGGCGCTGATCCGTCTGGCGGAGGAGGATCCCACCTTCAAGACCTATTCCGACGAGACCACCGGTCAGACCATCATCGCCGGCATGGGCGAGCTGCATCTGGAGATTATCGTCGACCGCCTGCTGCGCGAGTTCCGCGTGGAGGCCACCGTCGGCAAGCCGCAGGTTGCGTACAAGGAGTGCATCCGCAAGCGCGCCAAGGCCGAGGGACGCTATGTCCGCCAGACCGGCGGTCACGGCCAGTTCGGTCACTGCGTGATTGAGATCTATCCCCGCGAGCCCGGCTCCGGCTATGAGTTCAACAACAAGATCGTCGGCGGCGTGATTCCCAAGGAATTCATCGCGCCCATCGATCAGGGCATCCGCGAGGCTGCGCTGAGCGGCATCGTCGGCGGCCACGAGGTTGTGGACTTCGGCGTGGATCTGATCGACGGCTCCTACCACGAGGTTGACTCCAGCGAAATGGCGTTCAAGATCGCCGGCTCCATGGCCTTCAAGGAGGCTCTGCTGAAGGCGAACTGCGCGCTGCTCGAGCCGATGATGAAGGTCGAGGTCGTCGTGCCCGACGAGTACATGGGCGACGTCATGGGCGACATTTCGTCCCGCCGCGGCCGCGTGACCGGCATGGACGCCCACGCGGGCATGCACTCCATCGACGGCATCGTGCCGCTGAGCGAGATGTTTGGCTACGCCACCGACCTGCGCTCCAAGACGCAGGGCCGCGGCACCTACACCATGCAGTTTGCTCACTATGAAGAAGTCCCCGCAAGCATTGCGGACAAGATTCTCGGCAGAAAGTAATCTCTGCCGAACCCATTTGACCTGAAGTTAGGGAGGAATATCCAATGGCAAAGGCAAAGTTTGAGCGCAATAAGCCTCATGT
>ERZ780195.1613-NODE-1613-length-17789-cov-2.881527_pt1 | contig 17789 bp, 17 predicted proteins | sample MGYA00511017_ERZ780195 | MGnify/ENA primary metagenome ERZ780195 (study PRJEB29588, sample SAMEA2159974) | human gut metagenome | biome: human gut; feature: human-associated habitat; material: faeces | place: Denmark | collected 2008/2010 ...
CTATGAATGGTACAAAAAGATACCCTATTCACTATCTATAAGGTTATATTTAGATCAACTAATTAACTTAAATAGTATCAGGAAAGCTGATAAATCAAGGCTTTCTTGTGCAATTTTAATAAAAATATACAGAGAGGAGATTATTTATAATGAAAGCAAAGAAAATAGTGTATCTTATGCTAATAATGGTCGTGCTTATCTCAGGGTGTAACCATCAAAATAATAATATGGAAGAAAGTAAAAAAACATCGTTTTCAAATGAGAAAACATCAGATTCTACGACGAAACCATCTTCCATTGTCTCTACTGCTGTTCCGACAACGGCAATTCCCACCACTTTACCTACAGAGAATCATAACAAGAAAGAGGATGCACCTGTTGGATATGCAGAAGCAAATTACTTTAAGGAAAAAGTTAAGGATATTATATATTACAAAGATGGTAAAAAGCATACAATAGCGCCGGATACAGAGGAGGGAAAACAAATTATTCTTATGGCAAAACAGCGTTATGTCAATACAGGAGAACATGTTTTGCGGAAGAATAAATTAAAGAAAAAAGTTTCAACTTTGCAGGAAAGAGGAAAGGCATTGGAAATAAAATTTGCCAAACAGTGTTATAAGATTTATACTGGAGGCAAGAGTAATGACTATAAAAAAGTATCAATTAACTATCAGTCATGGTTGTATCCGCTGGAAGGAGAAGATGCAAAGTATTTTATACCTTTGCCCAATCGGGAATGTACTTATGAAAAACTTGGGGATGCAAAGGAATTATTGGAATACTTGGAAAAGTGTATAGAGTAGTCATTGATAGAAACTATAATATCATAAAGAAAGGAATAGTATGATGGAGACACCTAAAGTTTTTGAAAGTGAATATAAGTTTTGCCTTATATTATGGGAAAATGAACCCATAAAAAGTGGTAATTTGGTAAAACTTTGCAAAGAAAGATTAGGTTGGAAAAGTACAACAACGTATACGGTAATAAAAAGGTTATCTGAGAGGGGAGTAATAAAGAATGAAAATACGATTGTTTCTTCCATTGTTTCAAAAGAACAAATACAGGAGGCAGAAATAGTAAATATGGTGGAGAAAACATTTGAAGGTTCTCTGCCAGCATTTATTTCTGCATTTGGAAGACATGAAAAGTTGTCTGAGAAAGAAATTGAGGACATAAGAAGGATGATTGAAAAAGATTGATTAAAAGATAGAATAAATTTACCTGTACTCAGATTATTTAACACAGGAGGAAGATATGCAGAGTGTTTTTTTAAAAATTTTATCAATTGGCATGAATGCCAGTTGGATGATATTGGCTATCTTGTGCTTGCGTATAGTGTTTTGGAAGTCTCCAAAATGGATTGCATGCTTTATGTGGTTTTTGGTAGGAATAAGGCTCTTATGCCCTTATAACATAGAAAGCACTATTAGCCTTGTTCCAATTCAAATGGAAGTGCCATTGAATGATTCTGAAAAAAATACTTTGAAAGATGAAAAGGATATGGCATATATTCGTATAGAACGTAATTCTTTTATAAAGCGTAATAGAGAATCAGAAAAGCATATCTACCAGTCGAACAACACAGACAGGATAAGAGGGGATAAGGCGGAACTAAATGCTAGCAATGCTTTGGCAGATAGCATAGAAAAACAAGTAATGCTGAATAGTTCCAGACTTCGTTTTTTTGCGGTAGTTTGGGTGTGCGGTCTGTTTGCTATGCTTCTTTACTTTGTTTTAAGTTGTTTTTATTTGTCAAATAGAACAAAAACTGCTACATACTTTAAGGAAAATATATGGGAGAGCGAGTTTGTGATTTCGCCATATATCTTTGGAGTGTTTTGTCCCAAAATATATATTCCGTATGGAATAGATGAGGAACAACTTGTTTATGTTTTAGCCCATGAACGGGCTCATTTGAAACGGAAAGACCATATATTAAAAGTAGTGGCTTATTTTATTCTATCTATATATTGGTTTCATCCGCTGGTTTGGGTCGCTTATGTTTGTCTGGGGCGGGATATTGAATATGCCTGTGATGAAAAAGCTGTTTTGAATATGGATAAGAGGGAAAGAAAAAATTATTTGCTGGCACTTTTGAACTGTTGTGCAGTAAAAAGGCGTGCCAGTGTATATCCACTGGCATTTGGAAAAATTGGAATTAAAAAAAGGGTGATTCGCATGAAACAATGGAAAAAACCATCAATTGTGCTGTTTACTATTACAATGCTTTTTGGAATGATAGTATCAGTTTGTTTCTTTACTGTTCCTAAGACACGAGGAGCAGGGGAAATGAAAAATCAAGAAGAGATAAATACAGGTTTTGTAACATTGGACATAAAACCGGCTTCAGTTAATCTAAATGAAAATACAGGAGCGGATGGTACAATATTATATTATGTTGATGCAGGAAAGATTATTTTTGGTGGCACTTATGGATTATTTGTCTATGACAAAAATTCCAGAACAATTGTACAGTCGTTAGATTTGGAATATATTGAGTGCAATTATACACAAGGGGATAATTACTGTGAAATAGCCGTAGATAAAAATGGTGGAAAGATTTATTTGAATCCTGTGAGGAAAAAGAAATTGTATATCTTAGACTTGATATCTAATACGTTGGAGATAAGAAATTATCCAAATTCAGATATTTGGAAGGATAATTCATTAGAGTTGTTTCATGTAGAGAATGCAAAACAAGTATCTTATCATGATGGTGGAGAAGAAAAAATATGCAAATTAAATGAAAATGATTTTACAATAGGCAGTTGTTCATATACAGAATATCCTCGAAAGGAATCAAATAATAAGGGGGAATTGATGTATTATCCCTTATTTGCACAATGATAGAGTGTAACATTTTTATACCGAGAGTAAATGTTAAAGTGTAAGTTTGACTGGAAAATACAGGATTATTGGAGGAGATTGACAAAGCCACGGATAAAAAAAGGATATAACAACAAATTCAAAGTCCTCAAACGTATTGTATACGGAAGAAGTGGATTAGTCAATCTGGAGAAAAAATGTAAACTGGCTTTTCTTCCAAGGGATCGAGATTTTTCTCTTTCTGCACTATTATAAAACAAGGGGCTGGTATTGAAATAATACCAGCTTGCATTTTAACCGTTATACCCAAAGTTAAGAAAGAGTCCATTTTGGATTTCTCTGCTTTTTCTTATTAAAAATTTATGAATTTGAATCCTCAGAATCATGAGAAACGGATTCTCTCAATACAACTTTTCCTGCTGCCTGACGCCGCCGTGTATCGGACATAGCAGCATAATGTTTTCGGGTCGTATTAACATCAGAGTGTCCAAGAACTTCCGCTACAAGATAAATATCATCGGTCTCCTGATAAAGAGCAGTACCATAAGTACTACGCAGTTTATGAGGCGTGATCTTCTTTAGTGGAGTGACTTCCTTCGCATATTTTTTCACAAGATTCTGGACCGCCTGCACACCAATTCTTCGTCTTTGCATAGAATAAAATAAAGCATCTTCATGTCCTTCCTTTGGAATGATGAGTTTTCTGCTGCCCTCAATATATTGTTCTAAAGCATCTGCAACTTCATTTCCAAAATAAACGGTCATTTCTTTTCGGCCTTTTCGGATCAGATGAAGACCGTTATTGCGGAAATCAACATCATCAATGTTTAGACCCACTAATTCAGATACACGGATTCCAGTCCCAAGAAGAAGTGTAATGATCGCAAGATCACGTTCTTTTGTCTTTTCATAATAAGCACGTTTCTGCCCAGTTAAATGGTCACCACCGTGTTCTACAAAATCAAGCAAAGAAGCAACTTCATCGGCTTCTAAACGGATAATTTCCTTCTCACGGATCTTTGGCATATCGACAAGCAATGTTGGATTCTTCTCGATCAGCTGTCGTTTATAAAAATATCCGTAAAAAGAACGAAGAGCAGACATCTTACGGAAAACACCTTGTTCAGTATTCTGCATATGCTTATGTTGTTCTTCCGAGATGTAAACCTTTAAATATTCCATATATTCTTCCAGATCAACGGATTCAATCTTATCAAGATCACTCACTTTAAAATCCAGTACAGAGTAATTACGGTAAGCAGGATTTTCATCGATCAGAAAATGAAAGAACACTCTCAGATCATAAGCATAAGCAATTCGAGTTCTTACTTGTGTGGTAGAATCAATTGCACGGAAAAATTCTTTCGCAAAAGGCGGAAGAGTTTTAATAAGTTCACGTAATTTGATCGTCTGTCTTGCAGTCAGATCGTCATAATATGGTAATGATTTCATAAAATTCACCTGTTTCTTATTTGTTTAGCATACCATTTACGGCTATTCAGTAGCAGTAAATGAAAATAATACATGACTTATTCTATCAATTTTTCACAAAGCTTGCAAACTTTCCCCTTCTATGTATAATAATAGTTAGCCAAGACTAACTAGAACAAAAATAAAAAGAAAGGAACATTTCGTGTATGATGCAATTTTTTAAATCATCAACAAAAGAAGCGATGAACTTCCTAAGATATGTCGGACCAGGTTTACTAGTCACCGTAGGTTTTATAGATCCCGGTAACTGGGCAAGTAATATCGCTGCAGGTTCCGGATATGGATATACATTGTTATGGATGGTCACATTATCAACGATCATGCTCATTATCTTACAGCATAATGCAGCACATCTAGGAATCGTCACAGGAAAATGTTTATCAGAAGCAACAAGTCTGTATATTAATAAAGGGTTTAAGAACATCATTTTATTAACAGCAGTTGCAGCATCGATCGCAACCGCAATGGCAGAACTTTTAGGTGGTGCAATGGCATTAGAAATGCTGTTTCATATTTCAGTAAAGATTGGTACATTTATCATTTTAGGGATCGTACTGTTCTGTCAGTTTACGAATGCATACAGCAGAATCGAGAAACTGATCATCTTATTTGTATCACTGATCGGATTCTCTTTTCTGTTTGAAATCTGTATTGCAGATATTGAATGGAAACAGGCGCTGATTGGATGGGTAAAGCCAGAAATTCCTAAAGGTTCACTTCCAGTTGTCATGAGTGTTCTAGGAGCAGTCGTGATGCCACATAACCTGTTTTTACATTCAGAGATCATTCAGAGCAGAGAATGGAATCTAAAAGATGAAAATGTGATAGAACAGCAGTTAAAATACGAGTTTAAAGATACCTTATTTTCCATGATCATAGGATGGGCAATTAACAGTGCAATGATCTTAATGGCAGCAGCTACCCTGTATCAAGGAAATGGTCATTCTATTGATGATATTCATTTAGCAGGTTCCATGTTAACACCACTTCTTGGAAATGCAGCATCAATTATTTTTGCACTTGCATTATTGCTTGCTGGAATCTCATCAAGTATTACAGCAGGAATGGCCGGTGGAACGATTTTTTCTGGAATTTTTGATCATCCTTATGATATTCATCATAAAGATACGAAATTAGGAGTTCTTATTACGATGATTCCGGCAACATTGATTATTTTACTGATAAAATCTCCATTCGATGGATTGATCTATTCCCAGATGTTTTTGGCAGTTCAACTTCCTATTACGATCTTTACTCAGATCTATCTGACATCCTCAAAGAAAGTCATGGGGAAATATGCGAATTCGAAACGATTAAAGATCATACTTTTTATGATTGCACTGATCGTAACATTTCTTAACATATGTCTGTTTGTGACTGGATTTTAAATATAAAAAATGAGATAATAAAGATAAAAAAAGAAAGGAGCATCTTATGGAAATTAAATATTTATCAATTAAGAATTTTAAATCAATCCGGCATATGGAAATATTAGATATCCAGAATGCTCTGATTCTTGTTGGAAAGAATAATACAGGAAAATCATCCATCCTTCATGCCTTGCGTGCAGTCGAAGGATCTTATGAAATCTCATTGGATGATTTTAACGAGACAATGCAAAATATAGAGATTGGATTTATATTATCCATTACAGAAGAAGATCTTCATATTTTTCATAAAAATGGTATAGTGAGCCAGTATAAAAAATACGATCTTTGGAAAAAGGATTTTGAGAGCAAACTTCCATCTTACAAAAATGAAGAGATCACTTTTACATTCATTGCCAATAAAGAAGGCAAACAGCGGTTTTACGATGGAAAAAAGAAACATAATAAGTATATTCGGGAAATTTTCCCAACTATTTATTTTATTGGAACGAACCGTAATTTAAAACAGATACAGGATGATCTTTTTATGTTACAGGAAGACAGTTTGCTTAAGATCATGCGTACAAACTGCTGTATGTTTGATCCTGTGAAACCATGTACCCATTGTTTTCAGTGTATCGGTCTGATCGATCAGAAGAGTCCCAAAGAGCTGAATGCATTTGAGGCTGCAAAGTTATTTGAATATAAATTGTATGAGATGAACATTGACCAGTTTGAGAAACGTATTAATGAGAGCTTCCATAAGAACGGCGGATTTGAGGATATCATTTTCTCTATGAATTATGATGTTGATCAGATGCTTCAAGTTAATGCAGAGGCTTATAACAAAGAACGTGATATTTCAATTTCTGTGGAACGATTGGGGCGTGGAATGAAAAGTATTTATATGCTTTCTCTTTTGGAAGCTTATGTAATGGATGAGAATAGTCTTTCATCGATCATTCTGGTAGAGGAACCAGAGATGTTTTTGCATCCACAACTGCAAAAGACAGCCAGTGAGATCCTTTATCGTCTGGCACAGAAGAATCAGGTGATCTTTACAACACATTCTCCACATTTATTAGCCAATTTTAGCAGTAGACAATTATGTCAGATCATATTGGATGAAGATTCATATTCTGTTGCAAAGAAGAAAACGAACATTAGTTCGGTATTAGACGATCTTGGATATAATGCTTCCGATCTTATGAATGTTGATTTTGTTTTTATCGTAGAAGGAAAACAAGATAAATACCGTTTGCCATTGTTGTTAAATCATTATTATTCTGAAATTTATGATGAAGACGGCAGATTAAATCGTGTAGCGATCTTGACAACAAACAGCTGTACCAATATCAAGACGTATGCCAACTTAAAATATATAAATCAGCTTTATATGAAGGATCGTTTTTTAATGATCCGTGATAGTGATGGTAAGGATCGAGATATGCTTGGAAGACAGCTTTGTAAATATTATGATGAGAGAAATCTTGTGGATGTTGATCATTTACCAAAAGTGACAAGGAAAAATGTATTGATCTTAAAATATTATTCTTTTGAAAATTATTTTTTAAATCCAGAGATCATGTCAAAACTTGGAGTTATAGAATCTGAAGATGCTTTTTATGAGATTTTATATGATAAATGGAGAGAATATCTGCATAGGATCAAAAGTGGAGTTCATTTGATACAGATGATGGGACGTGATTTTACATCACCGCAAGATATGAAAGAACATATGGAAGAGATCAAAACCTATATGCGGGGTCATAATCTGTTTGACATTTTTTATGGAAGATATAAAAAAGAAGAGAAAGATTTATTAAAGAAATATATTGAGATCGCACCAAGAGATGAATTTAGTGATATTCTTGATGCGGCGGATTCGTTTATCTATTTTCAGAGTAAGACAAAACAAAAAGATATTCAGAATGAAACAAAATAAAGAAAGTGCGAGATAAATAATATGACAAAGAAACACACAATATTAACAGCGATCAATTCGAAATACATTCACTCGAACCTTGCAGTTTACTGCCTTCGTGCCTACGCAAAGCCATATATCGATGAAGTCGAGATTGCAGAATATACGATCAATCAGCAGGTGGATGATATCCTGATGAGTCTGTATCAGAAACATCCAGATATCCTTTGTTTTTCCTGTTATATCTGGAATATTGAATACATAGAACGTGTGATCAGGGAAATCCATAAACTACTGCCGGATGTTCCAATCTGGCTTGGAGGACCAGAAGTTTCCTATGATTCCAGAGAAGTTTTAAGACGACTTCCACAGGTAACGGGTGTGATGAAAGGGGAAGGAGAAGTTACATTCCTTGAAGTACTTGATCATTATCATGGAAAGAGAGATGATCTTAGCAAGATTCCTGGACTAACTTATAGAAATGAAGATGAGATCGTAGAAACACCATGGCGTCCAGTGATGGACTTAAGTAAAGTTCCATTTGTGTATGAACATATTGAAGATTTTGAACATAAGATCATCTACTATGAATCAAGCAGGGGCTGTCCATTTTCATGTAGTTATTGTTTATCTTCGATCGATAAATGCCTGCGCTTCCGAGATCTTTCTCTTGTCAAAAAGGAATTACAGTTTTTCTTAGATCATAAAGTGCCACAGGTCAAATTTGTCGATCGTACCTTTAACTGTCGACATGATCATGCAATGGAAATCTGGCGTTATATAAAGGAACATGATAACGGCATTACCAATTTCCATTTTGAAGTGGCAGCAGATGTCTTAAAGGATGATGAAATTGAATTGATCTCTGATATGCGTCCGGGGCTGATTCAGTTAGAGATTGGCGTTCAGTCAACGAACATCGATACGATCACTGAGATTCACAGGAAAATGGATTTTAAGAAAGTTGCAGATATCGTAACAAGGATCAATGCTGGACATAATATACATCAACATTTGGATCTGATCGCAGGACTGCCCTATGAAGATCTTGAAAGTTTTAAACAGTCATTTCAGGATGTCTATGAAGTACATCCAGAACAATTACAGTTAGGCTTTTTAAAAGTATTAAAAGGTTCTTATATGGAAAAACAAAAAGAGAACTATGGGCTTGTTTATAAAGATACACCGCCTTATGAAGTCCTTTATACAAAATGGCTGCCTTATGAAGATGTACTGGTTTTAAAGAAAGTGGAAGAAATGGTGGAAGTTTATTATAATAGCAGCCAGTTTTCGAACACCTTGCGGTTGTTGGAAAAAGAATTTGACACTGCATTTGCTTTATATGATACACTTGCCAGATTTTATGAGGAGAAAGGTTATGACAAGGTCAGCCACAGCCGGATTGCCCGATTTGAAATCTTATATGAATTTATACAAACCATTACAGCAGAAGAGAATCTTGTATTATATAAAGAGTTGTTAACGTATGACTTATATCTTCGTGAAAATGTAAAGAAACGTCCGGATTTTGCAGGAGATTATACATTACAAAAGGACGAGCTTCGTTATATCAACGAAGAGATTTTATTAAAAGATGAACGACTTGCATATTTTGGACAAAAGAATATGCGGAAATTTTCCCATATGGAAAAATTCGATCATGCGGTAAATGAAGATTTTAAAGAAACAAAAACCATCCTATTGTTTGATTATCAGAATAGAGATCCATTGACAAACCAGGCGACAGTTTATCCGATTATAATGAATTTGATAAAAAATCAATAAAAATATAGTAAGAAAGAGGGTGCAGAAAATAAGATGATCGCAATATATTTAGCACCACTTTATCTGCTGTTAAATGTCTATTTTTTATTCCGAATATTGAAATGGTTAGAGACTTGTCATGTTTATTTTAAAAAGAAATGGATCAAAGCAGTTTTGGCCATGATCTATGTATTTCTTGCATTCAGTATTCTGATCGCATTTTTGTTTCCACAAGGAACGATACGGCGAGCTATGAAACTGATCAGTAATTACTGGCTGGGTGTTTTGATGTATTTGGCGCTTACGATCCTTATTGCGGATCTGATCCGCCTAATCTTAATCTATTTTGTAAAAGCAGATCAGAAAAAGTTTCGGACACCAAAAGTTTTTAGGATTGTTGGAAGCATTTGTATGATCTTAATCTTATTGATCAGTTTTTGCGGAGTGTGTAATGCAAGGAATATCAGGACAACAAGTTACCATGTAACGATACATAAAAAAGTAGGAAATCATAAAAAGCTAAAGATCATTTTACTTGCAGATCTTCATCTTGGATACAATATTGGATGTTCTCAGATGAAACAGATGGTAATGAAAGTAAATCAGCAAAGTCCAGATCTGATCGTGGTCGCAGGAGACATTTTTGATAATGAATATGATGCATTAGATGATCCAGATCAGTTGGTCAAGATATTTCGACAGCTAAAGAGTCAATACGGTGTTTATGCAGTTTATGGAAATCATGATATTGATGAAAAGATTCTTGCAGGATTTACATTTGGCAGCGGTCGGGAGAAAAAGGTCAGCGATCCAAGAATGGATGAATTTGTAAAAAGGGCAGGAATGAAGTTATTAAGAGATGAATCTGTCTGTATTGATCAAAGCTTCTATCTCTATGGAAGACCAGATGCTGAGAAAGTAGGCCGTGGGATCAGCAGACGTAAGACTCCAAAAGAACTGGTAAATGGAATGGATCTTAAAAAGCCTGTGATCGTACTGGATCATGAGCCAAGGCAGTTGGAAGAGTTAAATCAGGCAGGAGTAGACATTGATCTTTGCGGGCATACGCATGATGGACAGCTGTTCCCTGGGAATATTACAATTCATTTGTTTTGGAAGAATCCGTATGGATATCGTAAGGTTGGAAATGCGCATCAGATCGTAACTTCAGGTGTCGGTTTATTTGGCCCGAATATGAGGGTCGGAACGAAAGCGGAGATTGTGGTTGTGAATGTGGATTTTAGATGATCTGACAAAGATGTCAGGTATACTATAATAAACATAATGGAGGAAGACATTTTTATGAAATATCACGATGGAAAAGATAGATGCAGTTGGGCTAATCCAAAGAATCCGATATACATCGATTATCACGATAAAGAATGGGGAGTGCCTGTCTATGACGACCATAAATTATTTGAAATGCTGATCTTGGAATCGTTTCAGGCAGGATTATCGTGGGAGTGTGTGTTAAATAAACGAGAAGCGTTCAGAGAAGCGTTTGATGATTTTGATGTATATAAAGTGAGTGCATATGATGAGGAGAAACAAGCGCAATTAAAAGAAAATAAAGGGATTATAAGAAACCAAAGAAAAATATCTGCTGCCGTATCAAATGCGACTATTTTTATGAAAATCCAGGAACAATACGGAACCTTTTCTGAATATTTATGGAAGTTTACAGATCATAAGATCATCCATGAGACGGGAAAAACATCTTCAGAATTATCCGACCAGATTTCAAAGGATTTAAAGAAACGTGGAATGAAATTTGTCGGTACAACGATCATTTATTCCTATCTGCAGGCAGTGGGAGTGGTTGACTCACATGAGGAAGGTTGTTTCCTGCATCATAAAGAATAAAAAATTTACAAGTACGTAACACTGCGTACTTGAATTTTTATACAAAAAGGAGTAAGGTAGAAATCACCAGATAAAATTGAGTATTAGAAAGATGATCATGTCATAACAATGTTTAAACAAAGGGAGGAAGCGATCATGAGACGTAAGATTATGACAGCATTTGTATGCGCGATTATGACAATCTCTGTAATACCGGTTTATGCAGATGATACACAGACCGATCAGGCAGTGACAACAGAAGTTTCTACCGAAACAGCAGTAACGGTGCAAGAAATAAAAAGAACGCAAAGTAAAGAACAACAGAAGAAAAAGACAACAAGCAAGAAACATACTAAGACAAAATCAAAGAAAAAGGAAGAAAACAAAGTCATTCCAATGCCAACACAAGTGATCAGTAAGAGTTCTTCGGATACGATCGAAGGAAGGATCAAGGATAAACAGGCGAAAGTGAAACAGTTGAAAAAACAAAAAGCAAAGATTGAGGAAGAGATTCGCCTGGAACAGCAAAAAGCACGATCTATAAATGAATTTTATAAAAAGTATACAGCAAATTCCAAGGCGGAGATTGCTTTATATGGTCAGGAGATCACTCCTTCTATGAAGATTTCTAAAAAAGATGAGCAGTTAAGAGAAGATTTATATGAGCTTGCAGATTTATTTGGAGATGAGAATCTGAGAACGATCGCAAGCAAATATGTTTTTGGAATCAATCATCCGGATTTTGAGACTTTGCTTGATAAGAATGAAACGATTCAGCTTGATCAGTATTTAAAGAACGAACAGATACTTCCGATCAAACCAATGGAAGAAAAGGTTCAGACGATCAAGAAGCAGATCAAGAAGTTCAAAGGAGAGATTAAAAAAGAGGAACAGACAAGATATTTTAATCCAAATGATGTCAGTGCTCTAAGTCATATCACAGTTTCAGACGCCAAACATATCTTGGAAGGAACTGCTTTGTATGATGATGCGAAAGCTTATGTCAAGGCGGAAGAAAAATATCATGTGAATGCAGTCTTTTTGATGGGAATCGCTGCACATGAAAGTGCATGGGGCACGAGCCGCCGTGCGAGGGAAGATAATAATCTGACTGGATATGGTGTAACATCGGATCATGCAAAAGGAATTAACAAATCAACGAAAGAAGCAGGACTTTTAGCAACTGCAGAAACTTTACATGAAAAATACCTGACATCAGGTGGAAGTTACTATGTTGGAACTTCTGCGGCAGCAGTGAACAAACATTACTGTGTTGGCGGAGAATGGGCGGCAGCAGTTGTAAAGAATGCTTATTTATTAATGAATCGTTTATAATTTTCTATTTTTGTATTGATTTTATAGAATCACAATGCTATAATTTACAAGAAATCAAAAAGAAGAAAACGTTGATGAGAAGAGTACTTTGTGGAAAGCTTCCAGAGAGGGATACATTTGCTGAAAGTATCCTAAGCAGACAAACAAAGGAAGACCACCTCGGAGTGGCTGTAAACCAGCCCGGCTGACACCGTTAATCGTCGATCAAGTGATCTGTTTCTGGAGTTTATGATCAAAGGATATGAAACAGATAACCAGGGTGGAACCGCGATAACTCGTCCCATGGATTTTTATTAGTCCATGGGATTTTTTATTTCTGTTATAGATTTATTATAGAAGAAATCTATAGAGAATTGTGACAGGATAAATAAAACGTTATATATCAAGAAAGGATGAATAAGAAGATGAAGATTACATTAAAAGATGGATCTGTAAAAGAGTATGAAAACAATATGTCTGTCATTGATATTGCAAAAGATATCAGTGAAGGACTGGCAAGAGTTGCCTGTGCGGGTGAGGTTGATGGAGAAGTTGTTGACCTTAGAACTGTCATTGACAAAGACTGCGAATTAAATATCTTAACATTTGATTCTGATGAAGGAAAACACGCATTCTGTCATACAGCATCCCATATTTTAGCTCAGGCAGTAAAACGTTTATATCCAGAAACAAAACTTGCGATCGGACCTTCTATCGACAATGGTTTCTACTATGATATGGAGAAAGATACTCCATTTACACAGGAAGACCTTGAGAAGATTGAAAAAGAAATGAAGAAGATCGTCAAAGAAAATCTTGAAATCACAAGCTTTACAAAACCTAGAGATGAAGCGATTGCATTTATGAAAGAAAGAAACGAACCTTACAAAGTAGAATTGATTGAAGATCTTCCAGAAGATTCTGTGATCAGCTTCTATCAGCAGGGTGAATTTGTTGATCTTTGTGCAGGACCTCACTTAATGACTACAAAACCAGTGAAAGCATTCAAACTTACAAGTATTGCAGGTGCTTACTGGCGTGGAGATGAGCATAATCAGATGCTTACAAGAATCTATGGTACTGCATTTACAAAGAAAGCAGAATTAGATGCATACCTTACAATGATGGAAGAGGCTAGAAAGCGTGACCATCGTAAACTTGGAAAAGAACTTGGTCTGTTTATGATGAGAGAAGAAGGACCTGGATTCCCATTCTTCCTTCCAAAAGGTATGGTTCTTAAAAACACATTATTAGACTACTGGCGTGAAATTCATCAGAAAGCAGGATACGTTGAAATCTCAACACCTATCATGTTAAGTCGTCATTTATGGGAAACATCAGGACATTGGGATCATTACAAAGAAAATATGTATACAACAACAATCGATGATGGCATTTATGCTATTAAGCCAATGAACTGTCCAGGTGGTATGCTCGTTTATAAAAATGAAATTCACTCTTATAGAGACTTACCAATTAGAATGGGTGAATTAGGCTTAGTTCATAGACATGAAGCCTCAGGTGCTTTAAATGGTTTATTTAGAGTTCGTAACTTTACACAAGATGATGCCCATATCTTCCTTAGACCTGACCAATTAGAAGATGAAATGAATAGACTTCTTAAGCTATTCAAGAGAATTTATGATACATTTGGCCTTTCATACAAGATTGTTTTATCTACAAGACCTGAAGATAAATATATCGGTAGTATTGAAACATGGAATCGTTCAGAAGCTATCCTTGAAAAAGTTTTAATTGAAAACGGCGTTGATTATAAGATTAATCCAGGTGATGGTGCATTCTATGGTCCAAAACTCGACTTCAAGCTCAAGGATTCAATGAATCGTATATGGCAATGTGGTACAATTCAATTAGATATGAACTTACCAGAAAGATTTGATTTGACATATGTCGATGCTGATGGTGAAAAGAAGAGACCTATTATGCTTCACAGAGCTATCTATGGTTCACTTGAAAGATTTATCGGTATCTTAATCGAAAACTTTAAGGGTGCCTTCCCAACTTGGATGTCACCAAGACAAGTAGTCGTTTTACCAGTAAGTAAAGAAGAAAATCAAGTTAGAATTGCAAACGAAATTGTTAGCGCTCTTAAAAAATTAAAGATCAGAGCTGAAATAGATGACCGCGATGAAAAGATTTCCTATCGTATGAGAGACGCTCAAGTTAAAAAGACTCCTTATACACTTGTTATTGGTGCTAAAGAAGTCGAAACTGGAAATGTCACATATAGAATATTCGGTTCCAAAGATTCATTCACTGTTTCATACGATGAATTCGTAAAACTCATTTCTTCAGATATTGCTGAAAAGAAATTAAAGAGATTCTAAAAATATATAGCTCGGATTAGTTTCCGAGCTTTTTTGTTTGAAAATTTATAATTAAAAAGAGTGCCGAGGAATAGCACTCTATATATAAAAATAAAGGAAGGAACAATTTAATCTTTCATTTGATTATTTAACTTAGTAATGTCCGAATCAATATTGTGAATTTCCATTTCTAAGCGTTGATTTGTCGATGAATTTGAGCTAATTAAAGGAACCATAACAGATGTCACACCTGCGGCAAAAACTAAAGATACAATTGCAATAACTCTTAATCTAAATGCACGTCTAGATATTTTGTTTTTTGTTAACTTTTCTTTCATGTTATTCTTTCCTTTCTATAACTCTTAATTTAGCTGGTTTAGAACGAAGATTAGCTTCAATTTCTCTTTCACTAGGAGCTACTGGTTTTCTAGTAACTAACTCGTAATCTAATTGAATATCTTGCTCTGGAACCCATTTATCTGTTGCGGGTTTAACAGCATACTTTTTAAACATATTCTTTATTAATCCATCTTCCAATGAATTAAAGGTAATAACAGCTAATCTTCCACCATTTGATAGAAAATTAATACCTTTATCAACACCAATTTCAATTTCTGTTTTTTCCTTGTTAACTTCATATCTTATTCCAAGGAATGTTTGCTTTGCAGGATGTCCAACTTTGCTTAATACTTTGTTAGGCAAGGCTTTTTTTATCACATCAACAAGTTCAAATGTAGTATGAATTGGTTTGATTTCTCTACTATTAACGATTTCTCTAGTAATTAATGAAGCAAATTTCTCTTCACCATAATCGTAAATAACGTGTCTTAATTGTTCATAACTATATGTATTAACAACTATTTCGGCCGTTAATTTATCTTCCTGATTCATTCTCATATCAAGAGGAGCATCGAATCTATATGAAAATCCTCTTTCAGGATTATCAAATTGTGGAGATGAAACTCCTAAGTCATAAAGAATTGCATCGACATGTGTTACACCGATTTTCTTTAACTCATCAACTGCATCTGAGAAATTAGAATGAATAAGCGTAAAGTTATTACCGATTTTACTCAATCTTTGTTTTGAAAATTCAAGAGCTGTTTGATCTCTATCAACGCCGTATAAATATCCAAATGGAATCTTCTTAAGTATTTCACTTGAATGTCCTGCGCGTCCTAAAGTCATATCTACAACAATTGAATTTGGTTTTAAATCAAGCAAAGTAATAGTTTCATTCAACAACACTGGAGCATGATAATTACTTTCCATAATTACCTCCAATTAACTCGCTAGCAAGTGTTGAATAATTATCTTCCTCGTTTACTTCATTGTTACGATAGACTTCACTATCCCAAATTTCCAAATGATCTGACATGCCAACAACAACAACTTCTTTTTTGATACCAACTTTATCTGTCATTATTTTAGGAAGTTGAATTCTTCCTTGTTTGTCCATTGATAAATCGAATGAATTAGCGAAGAAAACACGTTTAACGCTTCTGGCTGCACTTGAGAAGTCATCTAAAGAATTGATCTTCTCAGCTTTCTTCTTATAAATTTCTGAAGGGTAGAATGAGAGGCATTTATCGAAATCTAAGACCATATAAAAACTATATCCCAATTCTTCCCTATATCTTGTAGGAAGAACAAGGCGGTTTTTTTCATCGATAAGGTTAACTGTTTGTCCTAGAAACATTCCAATTACCTCCACTTTATTCCCTTTCTATCCATATTCTAACACCAGAGTATCATTATCGCAACAAAAATTTATATTTTTATGCAAAAGAAAAGCTACCATAAAGGTAGCTATACATTCATTATTTTGTTAAGTCCTCGTCATCAAACTCAATATTTGAAAACGCATTTCCTTTGCTTGCTTGATATTCGTCTTCAGAAACAATTTCAATACCATTAATTATTTTTTTTGATAATTTCGTCGTTGAATAATTAGTTGGGATTGCATCGTAATATAAAGCTAAGGCTATCGGTCTAAAGTCGATCGAACCTGTAGTATCAAATTCTACATCAGATTCTATATCTCCATTTTGTGAAACCATAATTTCGTCAGAAACATTCTTTTTAAATGCCTTATATTTAAAATCGTGATCATCAAGAATTGTAACTACAACTTTTAATTCTAACGAAACTAAATATGCACTTTCAGCAACTTTAGTAGCATAAATACTTGCTTCTAGAGTTTTAACGTCTTTAACATTAGGAGTAACTTTTAATTCTTTTGGTGTAAGTTCTAATTCAAAAGTTCTTCCTTCATCATTTAATCTAGCAATATTTTGCAAAGTGTATTTCATGCTGGTATTTTCTCCTCAATATAACCTTCTTTAACAAAATGATTCTTAACTAATTGCATTACTCTACGCATATCGTGGTGAGCTGCAAAGTCTAATCTCAAGCCAAAAATTAATTCCCATTCTGCTAAATTTGTTGTTACAACGATTGAAGTTTTTAAAGCGTTAGGTAAGATTGCTCTAGCTTTGTCTGGTGTTACTTTTCTAGATGCAAGATCCATATAGCCTTTTTCTATTGTAGTAAAAACAGTTTCATATATATCCTTGTTTTCTTCATAATCTATAGGTTTAATAAAAGATAGTTCTCCATTAAACTTATTTTTTGAATAATTACAATATCTTGTAGATTCTTGAGCAAACGAGCATCTTCTATGACGAACTAATTCGTGAGATACACCTCTATCTGTAATTATTTTCATAGTAACAAATTGGTGAATCTTTCTTTCTTCATATGATAACTTAGAAATTTCTTCACTGCTTAAAATTCTAATATTCTCATTGCTTTCAACTTCAAAATCTTTAAAGAAAACATCTTTTACTCTTTGGCTTAAAGCCGATATCAAAACAAGAAGTGGATTATCAAATTCTTTTCTTGCATATGCTTCAGCAATTGGTCTTAAA
>ERZ780195.1615-NODE-1615-length-17773-cov-2.753020_pt1 | contig 17773 bp, 15 predicted proteins | sample MGYA00511017_ERZ780195 | MGnify/ENA primary metagenome ERZ780195 (study PRJEB29588, sample SAMEA2159974) | human gut metagenome | biome: human gut; feature: human-associated habitat; material: faeces | place: Denmark | collected 2008/2010 ...
TAGCTGCCCGCCTGCCGAAGATGGAGAGGTTGACGCCGTCGGGATTGAGCATGGGAACAATGTAGAATGTGTGCTCATCTAAAATTTTGGAAAGGGAGTACTGGGAAATGAGATTAGGATGGTAAATAGCTTGGCAGTAATACTCCATAATGGCCATAAGATAGGCGCTGGAAATGTATTCTCTGCCGTGGTGGGCGCCCACTAAAAGAATTTTTTTGGGGCCAGTGCCCATGCGGAACAACAGTATCTCTCTATTTTGATAGGTCTTTCCAATAGACCCCATTTTTATGACACAGCCAAACTGACCCAGCAGCTTTTGGGCATCGTGGGTCATCTGTTCATAGCTGTATTTGACGTAGGGATTGACCAATTGAAACATAACGAACACCTCGTATTCTCATAAACGGGCCGATAAAAAACAAGATACGCTATTATCATATTGCCGCACTTACAAAATAAGACATAAATTGTAATCTGCAATGCAGTAAAATATGATATAATAAAAATGTCAAGAGAAATTATGAGATCAACCTAATATAGAGGAAACACAGAAATGGAGAAAGTCATGCGCATTTACGACATTATCGAAAAAAAGCGGGATGGATTAGCCCTCACCCGCAAAGAGATTAAATTCTTTATAGAAAACTACATGAAGGGCACGATTGCAGATTATCAAGTATCCGCCCTGCTAATGGCCATTTACCTAAAAGGAATGAACGACGATGAGGTATCTTGGCTGACCCATGCCATGATCGAGTCGGGAGAAAAATTGGATTTGAGCAAGATTCAGGGGGTGACTGTGGATAAACACTCCACAGGTGGCGTGGCAGATACCACCTCTCTCATCTTAGTGCCGCTGCTTGCCTGTGCAGGGGTGAAAGTGGCTAAAATGTCCGGTAAAGGGCTGGGCCATACCGGAGGGACTATTGACAAATTAGAGTCCATCCCCGGCCTTAATACTTCTATGTCCATGGAGGATTTTATTAAGCAGGTCAATACCGTAGGCGCCGGCATCATTCAGCAGACCAAAAACATCTGTCCGGCGGATAAACAGTTGTACGCCTTGCGGGACGTGACTGCAACGGTGGAGAGCACGCCGCTCATCGCCAGCAGTATTATGAGCAAAAAGCTGGCCATGGGCACGGATAAAATCATCTTGGATGTGAAGTGCGGTAATGGGGCGTTTATGAAGGATGAGCAGAGCGCTAAGCGGCTGGCGCGCCAGATGGTGGCCATTGGAGAAAAGGCAGGTGTGGAGACAGTAGCGGCGATTACCGATATGAACCAACCGCTAGGAGATGCCATCGGCAACGCCTTAGAGGTCATCGAAGCGGTGCAGATTCTCAAAGGAGAGCGAGAAGGTAGGCTTAAGGAGTTGGCAGTGGGCTTAGGCGGAAAGATGCTGAAAATGGCAGGTCTGATCGACAATTCTAAGCAGGGAGCAGAAGTGCTCAAGGAAAAAATCGCCTCGGGCAAGGCCATTGAGTCATTTTGCAGAATGATCGAAGCGCAAGGAGGAGATAGCGCATTTATCCACGACTATCGTCTCATTTGCGATGCAAAATACCACTATGACTTTGTGAGCGATAAAACTGGCTATGTCAAAGCCATAGACACAAAAGCCGTAGGTAATATCAGCCTGGCTCTGGGGGCAGGGCGCCTGAGAAAGGAAGACCCCATTGAATACGAACCGGGCATTTGGATGTATAAGAAAATAGGCGATGAAGTGAAAGAGGGGGAAGTAATGGCCAGACTTCTTGCCAATGACGAGGAAAAGCTAGAGCAAGGCAAGAGCATGTTGCACCATGTATTTCATTTTAGTGATACGAAGGTAAAGCCTCCCCAGCTCATCAAAGCGATTATCACCAGCGAAGAGGAAAAGATCTACTACTAAAGTGCATGAAAAAAGCGAGGAAAATTTCCTCGCTTTTTTGCGCTATTGGAGCAGTTCATATGCTTGGGGGAAGGGCATGAGCGTTCGCTTTAAAATCCCCTGTAAATAGGCGATGAGAACCCCATAGTTGACGATAGGAATGCCATTTTCTGCAGCAACCTGAATCCGATGCTTCATCTCTCGCCGATTTAACATACAACCGCCACAGTGTACTACTAAAGCGTATTTTTTCAGATCAGAGGGGAACTCTGTGCCGCTAGTGGTCTCGAACACCAAATTTTTACCAGTATACTGGGTGAGCCACCGGGGAATCTTTACCGTGCCGATGTCGTCGCACTGGCGGTGATGAGTGCACCCTTCAGAGATCAACACTTTGTCCCCATCCTGTAGATTTTCTACTGCCTTTGCGCCCTGCACCAATTGGGTCAGATCTCCCTTGTAGCGGGCGAATAAGATGGAGAAGGAAGTGAGGGGAATGTCCACAGGGGTATCCTTAGATACTTGGGCGAAGGCCTGAGAATCAGTAACCACCAGGCGCGGGCGTTTGGATACGCTCTGAAGTGCCTCTTTGAGCTCGGTCTCTTTGGTGACAATGGCGATGGCGCTGGAGTCCAAAATGTCTCGAATGGTCTGTTGTTGGGGCAAAATCAGCCTGCCCTTGGGAGCGGCAGAGTCAATGGGCACCACCAAGACCACCACATCATTTGGACTCAATAAATCGCCGATGAGCTGACAATCCGCCTCTTCCTGTGGCACTAGCCGCGCCAGCCGCTCTTTGAGTTCCTCAGTGCCTTCTTTTGTGGCAGCGCTGACAGCGAGCTCCAGTGGCCCAAGCTTGAGTTGCTGAGGAGATTCCAGTAGATCTACCTTGTTCCACACGATGAGATAGGGAATTTTTTGCTTTTGGAAGGTGGCTATGAGATCCTCTTCCAAATCCGTACGTCCTTCTCTAGCATCTATCACTAAAATGGCGATATCCGTTTTCGCCAGCACCTGTTGTGTCTTTTGTACACGCTGTTGACCCAGCGTGCCCTGGTCGTCCGGGCCTGGGGTGTCGATAATGGTGACAGGGCCCAAGGGCAAAAGTTCCATGGACTTATAAACCGGATCGGTAGTGGTGCCTTTTACTTCGGATACGATGGCAATATTTTGCGAGGTGATCGCATTGATCAAGCTGGACTTTCCCGCATTTCGCCTTCCAAAGATGCCGATATGAACCCGCCCTGCGCGGGGCGTATCATTTAAACTCATATAGAAACCCTCCTTTGAGATGTACGACTGATACTTTCGCGTTCTCATTTATTGTATTATAGATACCCCTAAAACACAAAAGAATATCCCAATTTGAAAAAAGGAGGGAAATATTCCTCCTGCATAATAAGGATGATAAGGGCAGAAGGAACCAAACATAAGGGAAAGAGAAACGAGCAAACGGATTTTTTCCGTTTGCTCGTTTTGATGTTTATGCTGTCTATATCTGTTTTCCGGTATCTCTATCAGTAAATACTGCTTCATAGTCATAATTCAATATATCGGCGATCTGTTTCAAGTCTTTTTCCGAAAAGTTATCACGTGCCATTTTTCCACTCATTGTTGATAGACTCTTATTTAATCGTTTAGACAAGTCTGTAAGCGTCATTTCACGCTCAACTAAAAGCATTTTGATTTTCTTTGCAGCAGCCAACTTATCACCCCATTTTTCTTAATTATACGGTTATTTACGAAGAATTTCAATTATTAACCGAACAGAATTCGGTAAATCTCAAACTTGCTATTGACAAAATTTCTTTTTAAACGTATAATATTTGTTAATAAACGAATATTATACGTTTAAAAGCGAATAACAAGGAGATGTAAAATTTTTATGAACTACATTGACGAGATATTCGCGAGGGCGGACATTCAACAAATTCGGGGGTTTCTATTGCATGGCGTAGAGGAGACTAATTTAGACCCACGCCCATATAAAGAGCGGATAGAAAGCGCCTATAAGGCTTTTTTCGACCGGCTGCATAGGAACTGCCCCAACGAAAAGGACTTTAAAGAAGTCATCAGTCCTATTTATGACTATGCAACTGCAATTGAAGAAGTTTACATGGAAATCGGCTTGCAGGTCGGCGCAATACTGGCCGCCCAAACAGCCCAAAACTTGAAAGCGGCTTTTGAGGGGGAGTAGGAGTGGAACATCTAACCAAACGAGATAAACAGACCATCCGCTTTTTACGGTGGATAAAGAAATATCCCGGCTGGTGGTATCTAATCTGCACCCCTGCTGATGAGCATATTAACTTGGAGATGATGAAAATGCTTGTAGAACGGCTTGCAAAAGAACGATTTTACGAAATCATTTTTGTTTTGCTCACAGTACATAGAAATGAGCCGTTTATGGATAGCATTTTGAAAAGCATGCTTTTGGATATGATGCTTACAGGGTGGAAAGGAGAGGTAAAAGACAAGGAGCAGATTATTGCAGAAATAAAAGACCTATTGACCTGACGAAAGGAGAAAAACCATGACCGAATTTGAAGAGTACGAGGAAAAAGAGCGACTGCGGCGCGGCTATTCAGAAAGCTATTTTTCGTCTCTGAAGCGGCGACTCAATCTGCAAATGATAGGTGCATACATTCGTGCCGGTGACACCAAAATGATTGTCAACAACGACAGTTTTGAGCAGAGAGGAAGCCAAGCCTATTCTAAGCTAAAAGAACGGATTGCTGAAAAATGTGGGGAAAAAACGGATGACATCTTGGAAGAAATCAATGCGTATTCATCTGTAATTGAGGAAATCTATTTTAACCTGGGAATGAAAGCTGGTGTTGTCCTATACGGCAAGCTGACCGACAATTTTGAAACCGACATATGACAATCGCTGTTTCTATCCCATTCCCTTCATGCTGTGGTAGAAGGAAAAGTCTTCAATACAACCCAATACAAAACTATTTAATGAACATGTTTCCCGCTTAGAAGCGGAACTTACCAAACAGCAGGACGAGCTCGACAATGAGGGGAACTTCCTTGCCATTATTGACCACTATCGGGAGGGAACGGAATTGCCCGCGGAAATCCTGCGGGAGTTTGTTCATCACATTAAGGTGCATGATGTGACGGAGCTTACAAGAAAAAGTTTTACACATAGAAAATCAGTGTCTATTTCAATTACATTGGTACAGTTGAATGAAGGGTATCTCTTTGGATATGCCCTTTATCCTAAATCTACTTCCTTAGTGAAAACGCCACGAAAATAACAGCGCGATGAGAAAAGGAATCTTTTCGATGCAGCGCATTTGCTACTGGGAGGACATGCGGGAAAACAGCTTGCGAAAGGTATCAATGCAGGTGGAGAGCTGCTGTTTTTCCTCTGCTGAATAGCGGTTTAAAACGCCAACTAAGTGATGCGCCATCTGAGACTGGGTAGACTCCACCATTTCACTGCCAGCTGGCAAGAGGCCAATTAACACCCGGCGGCGATTTTTAGCATCGTGTACGCGCTTTACAAGCTGCTGCTCTTCTAATGTGTTCACCAGCTTGGTGAGTTGCTGCTTGGACATCAATAATTCGTCGGCCAATTCTGACATGGTGAAGGACTTTTTTGGATGGTATTTGAGCGTAAAAAGCGCCTGAAAAGCCCGGGAATTGCCGCGAATGAGCTCTTTATTGGGGCATGTTTGACACGGCTGACGAGTGATGGAATAAAAGCTCACGGCCATTTGAACGAAATCATCTGCGATTTTTAAATCGTCTGCCTTGTTCATAAGAACTCCTCCTTCCTGCAAAACGTTTGATAAAAATCATTATAGAGGGAGAAAAATTAGTTGTCAACTGATAATTGTAAATATTTGTTTACTATTAATCGTTGACAACCAATATCCATTCGTGTATATTTAAAATCGAATTAAGATAATACTATAAAAAGTTATTGGGGAATAGACATCAAAAGTGTAGGAGGAGCCCGCGGATGCTTGCAAAATTCAGTGTGAAGAAACCTTTGACCATTATCATAGCAGTACTTCTCATCATATTATTGGGAACTATTTCATTTATGAATATGAAGACGGACCTATTGCCGGAGATCGATTTGCCCTATGTGGTGGTGATGACCACATACCCGGGAGCGAGTCCAGAAAAGGTGGAGACAGAGGTTACAAGGCCTCTTGAGAGCACTTTGGCAACCACGGGGGGAGTGGAAGAGGTTACCAGCATTTCTCAGGAAAACACCAGTATGATTGTGTTTCAACTGGGTTATGGAACCAATATGGACAGCGTGATCATCGATATGAACAATAAAATAGGCCTAGCGGAGGCCCAACTAGGCGATGAAGTGGGAACGCCTATCCTCATGCAGATCAATCCAGATATGTTGCCCATTATGGTAGCTAGCGTAGATGTAGAAGGTCAGTCGCTTACCGAGACGTCCAAGCTGGTAAACGACATCGTCATTCCCCAGCTGGAACGGGTAGATGGTGTGGCGTCTGTAGAAGCAATGGGTCTGGTGGAAAACCAGCTGACCATCACCTTGAATCAGGAGAAAATCGATGCGCTAAACGATAAAATTTTAAAAAGCATAGATGAAGAGCTCTATGATGCACAGCAGGCGCTGGATGACGCTCAGCAGCAGCTGGACAGCGGCAAACAGGAACTAGAAGACCAGACCCAAAAACAAAATCAGGCGCTCATGGATGCCGAACAGCAGCTGGACAGTGGAAAGGAGCAAATTAACAGCGGCATCAATGCGCTCACGGCAACAGAAGGAGAGTTAACGCAGCAAAAGCAGGATTTAGAGACGCAAAAGCAACAGACCGAGGCGTTGATTGAGGCTACGAAGGCGCTGGAAGAGATCAATCAGGGAATTGCAGGGTTGGAGGCTGGCATTCAGGAACTGGATGGGCAGATTCAGCAGGCACAGACGGATATCGATAGCTTGGAGCTGCAAAGAGATGACTTGCAAAAAGAGCTGGATGCATTGCCGGATACTCCGGAAAATGAGCAAAGGAGAGGAGAACTGGAAGAACAGATCTCCGGACTGAATGGAGATATACAGGAGCTGGAATCGAACATTGCAGTGGCAGAGGGTCAAAAAGACGGTCTCATGCAGCAAAAAGAGGGACTGGAGACGCAAAAAGAGCCCATTGACGCCATCTTAAAGGCACAGGATTACCCAGCTCTGGAGGACTTAGAGGCACTGAGGGATTCCCTCCAGCAGGGGATAGAGGGCTGTGAAGGTGCACTCAAGGGCATTCCAGGACAGCGAGAGAAACTGGATGAGACGCTACAACAGCTGACAGAACAGAGTGAGCAGTTGCAAATGGGGAAAAATGCCCTGACCGGTGCACAAATAGAGGCTACTGTGAATATCGCCCTGGGCCAGCAGCAGATAAGCGAACAACAGGCCCAACTGGATGAGGCAAAAGAAGCGGCATATGAACAGGCCGATTTAGATGGCATGATCACTCAGCAGGTGATCAGCCAAATGCTGGCGGCGGAAAACTTCTCTATGCCAGCGGGATATATCACAGAGGGAGAAGAACAGTTTGTGGTAAAGGTGGGGGACACCTTTGCTACAGAAGAAGAACTGAAAAATTTGGAGCTATTTCATCTGGATGTAGAAGGCGTAGAGACCATCAGACTCTCAGATGTAGCGGATATTGCATTTACTGACAATTCCCAGGAGATGTACGCGAAGATCAACGGCAATGATGGCGTGCTCATCACCATGCAAAAGCAAAGCAGCGATTCTACAGCAGAGGTCTCACAAAATCTGCGGCAGGCTATTGAGGAATTGATGGTCAGCAATCCAGACCTGCACATCACCACCTTGAGCGACCAGGGCATCTACATTGATATCGTGATCCAGACGGTGTTGCAAAACCTGCTTATGGGCGCTGCTTTGGCGATCATTGTGCTGTTCTTCTTTATCAAGAGCATAAAACCTACGCTGATTGTGGCGGTGAGCATTCCCATCAGTGTGATGCTGGCGATTGTGCTGATGTATTTTACAGGCATTAACCTAAATATCATCTCTCTAGCTGGGTTGGCACTGGGCATTGGCATGCTGGTGGACAACAGCATTGTGGTGATAGAGAATATTTTCCGCATGAGGACACTGGGTGTACCGGCTGCAAAGGCGGCAGTACAGGGCGCAAAACAGGTAGCCGGGGCCATTGCAGCGTCTACGTTAACCACAATATGCGTGTTTCTGCCCATCGTATTTACGGAGGGCATTTCCAAAGAGCTATTTACGGATATGGGCCTGACAATCGGCTACTCCCTCATCGCCAGCTTACTGGTGGCCCTTTCTTTGGTGCCCGCACTCACATCCACTACTTTGAGAAAATTCGAGGAGCGGCCTAACAGGACATTTGAGAGGTTTAAGAATTTCTATGGCAAGTTGTTGGAGAAATGTCTGCGGCACAAAGCCATCCCGCTGATTGCGTCTGTGGCATTGTTTCTCATCTGTGCCTATGGGGCATTTCACATGGGGCTGGTATTTATGCCGGAGACGGACAGCTCTCAGATTATGGTGAGCTTATCCACCGATCAGGAGATGACAAAACAGCAAACTCGGGAACTGAGCGATCAAGTGGCGGATACCATTGAGCAGATCCCGGGAATTGAGACGGTAGGCGCCATGCAGAGCGGCGATGACAATTCGGTGAGCATGTACATTGTGTTAGCCGACCAAAGAGATGCCACCAGCTCTGAGATCACCCAACAGATTTTAGACGATACAAGGGATTATCCCTGTGAGGTCACTGCCTCAGCCTCTACCATGGACATCTCTGCCATGGGAGGCTCTGGCCTAGAAGTGGAGATCAGGGGAGACGACCTGGATACCCTACAGTCCATATCAGAAGATGTGGCGGCGATGATGGAAGGCATTGAGGGGACGATGAACGTCTCGGATGGAATGGAAGACGCAGAAAATGAGACGCGCATTGTGGTGGATAAGAATAAGGCGATGTCTTATGGCCTTACAGTCGCTCAAGTGTATCAGGAGATTTCCAGTGCCATCCAAAACGAGACCACAGCCACTACGGTAACGCTGGATCAGACAGATTATCCTGTGATCGTGGCCAAAGACCCCAGCACAACGCTCACCCGGGAAACGCTGGGAGACTACACCTTTACTACAACACAGAACGGGGAAGAACAAGAAGTTGCGCTCACGGATATTGCTACCATTGAGGAACAAGAGGGATTATCCTCCATTCAGCACGATAACTTTGTGCGCACTATGACGGTGAGCGCTGAAGTGGATGCGTCTCACAACATTAATCTAGTGAGCCGACAGCTGCAAAATCAGCTAGATGAATACGATGCTCCAGAGGGATATTCTCTCTCCATCGTGGGAGAAAATGAGACCATCGTCAATACCGTGAGTGATTTGCTGCAAATGGTGGCGCTAGCCATTGTGTTGATCTACTTTATCATGGTGGCTCAATTCCAATCCTGGCTTTCCCCCACAATCGTCATGTTCACCATTCCGCTGGCACTGACAGGAGGCATGCTGGGCCTTTGGATCACTGGGATGGAGATCAGCACCATCGCCCTGCTGGGATTCCTAGTGCTCTGCGGCGTGGTGGTAAACAACGGCATCGTGTTTGTGGACTGTGCCAATCAATTGCGAGCAGAGGGCATGGAAAAGCGAGAGGCCTTAGTGGAGGCGGGCAAGAGGAGAATGCGCCCCATTCTCATGACGGCCATTACCACCATCTTAGGACTGCTCACGTTGGCCTTTGGCATTGGGCAAGGTGCAGATATGTTGCAGCCTATGGCGATTGTCATTATATTTGGCCTCACCTACGCCACGCTGCTCACGCTGTTTATCGTTCCATCGCTCTACGAGATCTTCTACAGAAAGAAGATCAGAGTGCTGAAAGAGGAAGACCTGGAGGACATGGAATCTTAGGGTGCATGCAATGTTTTGAAAAGCGTCAGATAAATTAGAAAAGGGGAGAAAGTAGCTTTCCCCTTTTTTCTATATTAATTGCTGACTTTTCGCGCTTTTTTGACGCTCTTAACCGCTGTAGGACGACATGTTTTGCGCTGGTATTTTTTTAAACTAGAGTCATAGCGAAGCGATAGCTGGAGGGAGCCAAAATGAAAGACAAGTTAAAAAAGAGCATTACTGGGAAATACCAGGGTGAAGAGGTAGATCAATACTTAAAAGAGATCAAAGAAGACTACGAACAAGTGATTGCCGACCAAAAAAATCGCATTTTAGATTTGAGAAATGAGAACGAGGAATTAAAAAAGGTCATTGGCGAGCTGAAGGGAAAAGAAGAGATGGTATTAAAGACCATGATGGACGCCAGATACGCCTCCAAACACATTACAGAAGAGGCACAAAAACAGGCGGAGATCATCTTACTGGATGCCCAAACCAAAAAGGAAATATTGGATAAAAAATCTTCGGAATTCACAGATGCCATTGTGGATTTAAAACTGAGGGTACAGAATATCATGGCTAAAATCGATGAGGAAATTCGCAAGATCAGCGAAATGGACTTTAAATCGAACTGCAAGCTAGAGACAGAAAGCAATGTACTCACCTTGCAGGACCAGGAATCCTCCCAGGTGATTTTCGGAAAAGTAGCCATGAGATAAAGGGGGGACCAAAAAAAGCGCTATATGCGCCTATTTTACCTCAAATTTCCTATAAATAAGAGGAGACCTCACTTAAAAATGCATCCCATAGCCCTTCTTCACGAATGTGCAGAGGGCAATTTTTTTGTGAAAAATCGTGGTGTTGTTTGACCGCATCGATGGGAAGATCGTATTTATTGAGCAGATAGGCAGTGAGTCTTGCCGCATTATCTAGACTCTTGTTAAAGTCCCCATCTTCGTTGACACAAATCTCAATGCCGATGCCATTCATATTGCCGCCAGGTTCTTGGAGGGAATCTCCCGCATGCCAACCCACCTCCCCATCGGGCAGATGTTGGACAATCATAGAGTCGTCCACGGTGTAATGCCAGGAGAGCTGCTCCTCTTTGGCTTCATCCAACAGATACTCCTCATGGGCAAGAGCGTTGGCCCCTGGGTTTTCATTGGCTGTCTCATGGATCACAATGTACTTGATCTCCCGGGTGATCTGGGGCCGCCCGGCATAGCCTTCGGGGATGAAGTCCTGCTTTAAGGGAATCCCATCTATTTGAGAGGTGCCATCCTCACTCGTATCGATACCAGAAAGGAGATTGATGCGCTGCTCGTAAGAGTGAACGGTAAAAATAAGGGCAATTATGAGAAGGATGACAATGATGGATAGCACTAAAATCGCTTTATTTTTGGCAGAACCCACATTTTTTTTGACATTTTTCCTCGTACTCATAATCGACTCCAGTAAATCAAACTCAACACACTTCCACTATTATATAAAATAACTGTGGAGAAAAAAAGTATTGGCTTAACGATATTTACAGAAAGTTTATAAAATACACAAGGAACCATAGAAAATACCTAAAGGAAATACAGTAAAGTAAATAGAATTATTATATCGTCGAGTAAAATTGGCAATAATCAAATTGATATTTGAAAAAAGGGGAAATTACATATGTCAAATACCAGTTCGAGTGGCCTAGATGAGAGATTTGCAAGTTGGTTTGTGTACCTATTTGGATGGATCACAGGCATTCTATTTTTGATATTAGAAAGGCGCAATAAAACCATTCGGCTGCATGCCTACCAGGCAACCATTTTATCTGCGGCAATGACGGTGGTATGTGTGATCTTATCGCTGCTGAGCATGATACCATTTTTGGGTATTTTATTTTCCATCATCAATTGGATTATAGCCATTTTATACATTTTGGTGATCATTTTGTGCATCATACGGGCAGCCAATGGCAACATACTATCCATTCCGATTGTATATGATTTGGCGAAAAAATACGCTTAGTGCAGCTTGACGGTACTGGCATTTGATCAAAAAACCACCATAGCAGAAATGTAGCGCGGGGGCAGAGAATGCTTTCGCGCTTTTTTTAGGGCGCGTTTTGTCAATGTCACAGGCGACCATCAAAAATTGCCAGCCTTTTGGCTCAGGTTGTTGCCGGCATTACTATGGAATAAGCAGGATGTAGTGCATTTATGCTGGGGCAAGAAATGGGGCAAATAGGAGCATAGAATGAGCGGCTGTTTAAAGTATGGATAAAAATCGTGTAAAAAAAGCAAAGAAGTACTGGAAAAAGTGCAAAAATGAGAATATAATAAGAAGTTGTTTTGTATGGTATCCTTGCTAGAAATCTAGCAAAGTTGAGATAAATTTTTAGTTTATAGAAGGGGAGATTTATTTGGTACGAGATGATTTGAGAAATATCGCGATTATCGCCCATGTAGACCACGGCAAGACCACATTAGTGGACGAAATGCTCAAACAAGGCGGTGCGTTTCGCGAAAACCAGGTGGTCGAAGAGCGGGTTATGGACACGGGAGATCTGGAGAGAGAGCGTGGCATAACTATATTGGCCAAAAATACCTCCGCTCATTATAAAGGAGTTAAGATTAATATTGTGGATACCCCGGGCCATGCGGACTTTGGCGGGGAAGTGGAGCGGGTGCTCAAAATGGTAGATGGCGTACTCTTGCTCGTGGATTCCTTTGAGGGCACGATGCCACAGACCAGGTTTGTGCTGCAAAAGGCGCTCGAGCTAGGACATCCCATCATCGTGGTGGTCAACAAGGTAGACCGGCCGGACGCGCGGCTGGGGGATGTGGAAGATGAAGTGTTAGAGCTCTTGTTGGACTTAGATGCCACGGAAGAACAGCTAGATAGCCCGGTGGTGTATTGTTCGGGAAGAGAGGGCACAGCTAGCTTAGCACCTTTGGATAGGGGCAAGGATTTGCAGCCACTATTTGACACAATCCTCACCCATATTAAACCAAAAACAGTGGACGAAAATGCCCCGCTGCAAATGTTGGTATCCTCTGTGGATTACAACGAGTATGTGGGCAGAATCGCCATTGGCAAAATAGAGCGTGGCACCATCCACCAAGGGCAGGAAATCACCATTGTGGATTATCATGATCCTGAAATGCAGGCCAAGGGCAAGGTAGTAAATCTCTATCAAATTGAAGGCCTCAAGCGAGTAGCCTGCGACACAGCAATGGCAGGAGATATTGTGTGCATTTCTGGTATCGAGGGCATCACCATCGGCCAGACCATCTGTGCAGTGGATGCGCCAGAGCCCATCGAGTTTGTGAAGATCTCCGAGCCCACGGTAGAGATGACTTTCAGTGTCAACAACAGCCCCTTTGCCGGCAAGGAGGGAAAGTACGTGACCTCTCGCCATTTGCGGGACAGGCTGTATCGGGAGCTGCTCAAAGACGTCTCCCTGCGGGTTTCTGATACTGACTCCACCGAGAGTTTTCTGGTGGCAGGTAGAGGGGAAATGCATCTCTCCATTCTCATTGAGACCATGCGCCGGGAGGGGTATGAATTTGCGGTGAGCAATCCCCATGTGCTGATGAAGACCATTGATGGTGTAAAGTGTGAGCCCATAGAGCGGCTGGTCATCGATGTGCCGGAGGAATATGTGGGCGCTGTAATGGAAAAGTTGGGGCAGAGAAAGGCGGAGCTTTTGCAAATGTCGCCCAAGGGAAGCCGGATGGAGATGGAGTTTCTCATTCCTGCCAGAGGACTTTTTGGATACAAGAGCATCTTCCTCACAGACACCAAGGGTGAGGGTATTATGAACTCGGTGTTTGAAAAATACGAGCCCTATAAAGGGGATATCCCAAAGAGACTCACAGGCTCCCTCATTGCCCATGAACAGGGAGAAGCGGTGGCATATGGCCTATTTAATGCCCAGGAGAGAGGAACGCTATTTATTGGGCCGGGCACACCGGTATATGAGGGCATGGTAGTGGGAATGTCGCCCAAGGCAGAGGATTTGGTGGTCAACGTGTGCAAGAAAAAACACATCACCAACATGCGGGCCTCAGGCTCGGATGAGGCGTTGCGGCTGACACCACCCAAAGTGTTGAGCCTAGAGGAGGCCATTGAATTCATTTCAGAAGATGAGCTGATCGAAATAACGCCGGAGAGCATTCGCATTCGCAAGAGTATCTTGGAAAAGGACAAACGGGCAAAGGCGAAAAAGTTTGCTTAGATCCCATATGAGAGGAAGCCATAGTGTGCAGAGCAACGCAGCTATGGCTTTTTTCGTTTTAGCAAAAAAATACGGCTGAGAGAAAAGGGTTTTTGCCATAGGCAAAGTAAAATGCCATCGGAAGACAAATAAAAGAAATGGCGGCTTTGGAAGTGGAACTGCATGTGATAAAACGCACATGGAAGGAAAATGGTAGGATGTTTTTCTTTTCATATGCGGCGCCATGTGTTTTGCATATCCGCTATTTTTGAAAGATTTTCGCGCTCCATGGTCTATGGCGAGCAGCGTAGCTTTGATAATGCCATATAATCTACAAATAAATCGCTGTTTGTTTTGAGACAGCCCCATATTCTGCTGGTATAACCTTCCCAATTCCAATGCATACTAAATAAAAACATTTGAAAATGATTGGAAAGGTGGAATCCATCTATGGAAAACGAACAGACGCCCCAGGGAGAAAACAGCGCCATACAGGAGTTTGGACAGATGCAGCTCCCTCAACTAGACCAGCAAAAAAGCCCCATACACATTATCAGCATTATTGGCCAGATAGAAGGGCATACCATTTTGCCGCCCCAAAACAAGGCCACAAAATACGAGCACATCATTCCACAGCTGGTGGCAGTGGAACAGTCGGAAAATATCAAGGGACTGCTGCTCATCATGAATACCATTGGAGGAGATGTGGAAGCCGGGCTGGCGATTTCCGAGATGATCAAGGGTATGAGCAAGGCGTCGGTGAGTTTGGTAATCGGCGGGGGCCACAGTATTGGCGTGCCGCTGGCAGCTAGCACGGATTATTCCTTTATCTCAGATAGCGCCAGCATGACGGTACACCCCATCCGCATGAATGGCCTGATCATCACCGTGCCTCAGACTTTTGACTACTTTAACAAGATGCAGGAGAGGATCATTCGATTTGTCAGCGACAACTCTAAAATTTCTGAAAATGACTTTCGAGCGCTGATGTTCAACACCCAGGAGATGGCCAATGACACTGGCACCACTCTCATTGGCAAAGAGGCGGTAGAGGCGGGAATTATCGATGAGGTAGGAGGCATTAAGCAGGCGCTGGATAAGCTCAATCAGATGATCTCCCAGTAAAAATTCACGTGCGTTGTGTAATAAGTAAAAAAGCTTGGCAAAAGAGACGTCCCCTTTGCCAGGCTTTTTTTACAAGGTTTCGATATGTAGCCAAAATGGTTAAGCGTTGACGCCAAACATCACCGAAGTCGCCTTGATGACGGCGACAGCGTCTTTGCCTACCTCTAGGCCCAAATCCTCCACAGCAGCCATGGAGATGGTGGCGGTAACAGTATGTCCACCGCAGACGTTCATAGAGACGATGGCGTTGACAGCCCCTTTATTGATGGCAGTGATCTTGCCGGGCAATTGGTTGCGGGCGCTGAGCCGCATGGTTCCTAAGCCCACCATCACTTCTGTCGCCTTGATAACGGCAATGGCTTCCTTGCCCACTTCTAGGCCCAAATCCTCCACAGCAGCCTTGGAGATAGTTCCTGTAACAGCAGTTCCATTGACATCTAATGTCACAATGGCGTTGACAGCCCCTTTGTTGATGGCAGTGATCTTGCCGGGTAATTGGTTTCTTGCACTAATTTGCATAATCGCTCCTCCTTTACAAATTGATATGTTATCAATTATGTCCTCTCAAACCTAAAGTTATGATACATCAAAAAAGAAGAAAAGCAAAATTCTGGGATTTTTAATAAAGGATAAAAAAAACTGAAAATAGACAATGAGTGGGAAAAAGATCGTATAGGGATAACAAAACTCTGTTCTGATGGCCCGTAGAAGCTGCTGCGAAATAGCGGAAGAAAAAAGCAATTCAATTTTACCTAGAAAAAGAAGATGATGAAAAACAATGAAAATTTCGAGGGAAAGCTGTCGATTGGCAAGGGGAACAGCTTTCCTTTTCCCTTGAAAAATTGTATAATAAAACTATATGTGTATTTGTGGAGGAATGCGATGCCTGGGAAAACCAAAAAACGGCGACTGAAAAAAGATAGACAACTGATGCATGAAATCACAGGTGTTTTAATCATAGCATTTTCCGTGTTGTTAGCTGTCAGCATGTATGCAGGACTTGGTTCCACAGTGCCCAAGGCACTTAGCGACTTTTTCTTTGGGCTATTTGGCGTAGTGGGATATATTGTGCCCATTTTACTTATGGTAGTGGGAATTCTGATCATCGCCGCCCAAAAGAAGAAAAAGAACAGGCTCAAGATGGTTTTGCTCATCGTGGGTATTTACTGTCTGCTTTCCTTTATCCATATGCTCTCCATACAGCAGATCAATACAGCAGATGGTTACATAGAATACCTCAAAAGCTCGTATTTAGTAGGCATGGAGAGCCGAGTGGGTGGGGGAGTAGTGAGCAGCCTAGTAGTATACCCTGCCTATCGGTATTTGGGGGTGGTGGCATCTAACATTATCTTCATCACAGGCATGGTGCTCAGCATCATTGTGCTCACCAACCTGTCTCTCAAAAAAGTGGGAGAGGATATTGGTGGGAAGATCAAAAACTCCTATACTGGCTACATGGAAAACCGGCAGGTGAAGCTGGAGGAAAAAATGCGGCGCAAAGAGGAAAAGGCTCAGCTGGAACAGGAGCAGTATCTGGAAGACGTGCCCGAGGAATTTGGAGAAGAAGAGCTGGTACAAGACCAGCCAGATGGATACTGGGAAGAGCCTCCAGAATACCAACCTGTATTTGAAATGCAACCAGAGGAGAGCTTCGACTTTACCATAGAAGAGCAACCAGAGATGCAGGAAGAAGAGGGCTGGCAGGAACAGGAGTTAGCCAAACGAGAGTTTGCAGAACAAGAGCGAAATAGGCTGTTTATTGAGAACATACAAAACGTGGATAAGTTTAACCAAAAACTCACCAAGCAGGAGAGTTATGGGGAAGTGCGTATGAACCCCATCGTAGATGAGGAAAAAGAAGATATAGATCTCACCCATGAGATGACTTGGGAAGAACTGGGCTTCCCTTTCCCGCCCCATGGACAGGCGGGAGAGGATTTGGAACCCTGGGAGCAGGAGCTCCCTGTGGATTTGGACGAGGATTACCAAAATTCACAGGCACCCCCCTATGGAGGAGAGAATGATGGTTCAGAGGAGCAGACGGTTACAGCAGATATGAGCGGCAAAATTCGTCCCTTTGCCGCGCGGCAAGCCAGCGGACAGGATGGAGAAGGTGGCAGACAAGCTGTGGAAGAACCTCATCAGGTAGAGTACGTCAAGCCTCCAATGACGCTCCTGCAGCTGCCCAAATCCTATCAGAAAAATACAGGGTATAAGCAAGATTCTCTGAAAAAGGCAAGGCTGCTGGAAAATACCCTGCGGAGTTTTAACATTAAGGCCAATGTGGTCAACGTGAGCAGAGGGCCAGTGGTTACGCGCTATGAAGTGCAGCCAGCGCCTGGTGTGAAAGTGAGCAAGATCGTCAACTTAAGCGACGATATCGCCCTCAATATGGCGGCAAAGGGCATTCGCATCGAAGCGCCCATTCCTGGAAAAGCTGCCATTGGCATTGAGGTGCCCAACGAAGATGTACAGAGCGTCTATATCAAGGAAATTGTGGATACGGATGAGTTCAAGAATATGGGCAAACCCTTGGCCTTTGCTTTAGGGAAGGACATTGCAGGCAATAAGATCTACGCGGACATCGCCAAAATGCCCCATCTGCTCATTGCGGGTGCCACTGGCTCGGGAAAGAGCGTGTGCATCAACTCACTGATCATCAGCATTT
>ERZ780195.1616-NODE-1616-length-17766-cov-13.917396_pt1 | contig 17766 bp, 18 predicted proteins | sample MGYA00511017_ERZ780195 | MGnify/ENA primary metagenome ERZ780195 (study PRJEB29588, sample SAMEA2159974) | human gut metagenome | biome: human gut; feature: human-associated habitat; material: faeces | place: Denmark | collected 2008/2010 ...
GCAATACGGACGGCTGGTGCTGGCGCTGGCGGCGCCGATGACGGTGTTTTCGGGGTATCTGCAGTTTACGCATGTGCTGCGGGATGTGGACGGCGCGCTGCACGTGGGGCAGTCCACCTACGGCGATCTGTGCCTGCATCTGGGCATCGCCACGAGCCTGCGCAACGCGGCGTATCCGCCGGATTACTCCATTCTGAAGGGGACGCTGCTGGGCTATCCCTTCCTGTCGGACAGCATGGTCACGTCGATGCTGCTGTTCGGCGGCGGGCTGGCCGCGTCCCTCAGGGTGACGGGCACGCTGATGATGGCGCTGGTGTTCGTGGGGTTCATCATCTTCGCATGGGAGCTTACGAAGCGCAGGGCGGCGGTGGTGATTTCGTTCCTGCTGCTGTTCTTCAACGGCGGGCTGGGCTTTCTCTACGTGCTGGACGGGGTGATGCGCGATTCCACGATGCTGCGCGAGGTGTTCACCGGGTTTTACCGCACGCCGACGAACATGCCCGACCTGAACCTGCGGTGGGTCAACGTGGTGGCGGACATGATGATTCCCCAGCGGACGCTGCTGTCGGGATGGATGATGCTCCTGCCGGCGCTGTGGATGCTGGTGCGGGCGATTCGGACGCGGCGGACGGGGATTTTCGCGGCGCTGGGGCTGTGGGCCGGGATGATGCCCATGGTGCACACCCATTCGTTCCTGGGGCTGGGGCTGATCAGTGCCGGCGCGCTGCTGACGGCGCTGCTGTTCCGGCGCGGGGACGAGCGGATACTGTTGCTTCGGGGCTTTCTGGTCTACGGCGCCATCGCCGTGGCGCTGGCGCTGCCCCAGCTGATGGAGTGGACGTTTCCCCAGACGGTGGGCGGCGGCTCGATGAAGTTCCGGTTCAACTGGGCCAACAACGAGGACGGGCTGATCGACGGGTACTTCTGGTTCTGGATCAAGAACGTGGGGCCGATTTATCTGATGATGGTTCCCGCGGCGCTGAGCATGCGAAAGGGCGGCGCCGGGCGGATGCTGGCCGTGGGCGCGCTGTGCATCTATGTCACGGCGGAGCTGATTCAGTTTCAGCCCAACGAATACGACAACAACAAGCTGTTCTATGTGGCGTTCATCGCCATGCTGCCCATGGCAGGGCGGTATCTGACGAAGCTCTGGGACGCGCTGAAGGGCGTGCGCGGGCGCGCGCTGCTGGCGGCGGCGTTCATGGTCGTCTGCCTGCTGTCGGGCACGCTGTCGCTGGCGCGGGAGACGATTTCGGACTATCAGCTGTTCAGCGCCGATCAGGCGGCCGCCGCGGAATATGTGGAGGAGAACACGCCGGAGAAGGCCATGATTCTGACAGGCACGCAGCACAACAACCCCATCGCCGCGCTGACGGGGCGGTACATCGTCTGCGGAACGGGGAGCTATCTGCATTTCCACGGGGTGGACTATGCGCAGAATCAGATGGACGCGGCGCAGATGCTGGAGCGGCCCGCGGAGAGCGCGGAGCTGTTTGAGAAGTACGGCGTGGAGTATGTGTATCTGTCGTCGCACGAGCGGAACAGCTACGCCGTGGACGAGGCATGGTTCCGGGAAAACGGGACGGCGGTCTACGAGGGCTTCGAGGTGACGGTCTATGCGCTGAACGCGGCGCGGGCCGGCTAAGGCAACACCGCACAATTCGGCGGCGCGTCGGGCTCTGTCTTTTCCGTCCTCTGCGGCATGCAGCTTCCTCGATTACCCTCCAGTAAACCTTCGAAATCCGCATTTGCATCTGACGAAAAAATCCATTCGCCGGCCAACCGCCTCATTTGTGCGGTGTTACCCAAAAACATTTACGATTTTATCGAAAGTGCTTCCTTGCCTTTGGGCGGGGAAGGGGATACAATATTATTGGGGGAAGAGTGAACCTTTTTCCCAGTTTATGCATCTAATAAACGACGGATATTATCGCTTCGGAGGAATACGATCATGCGCAAGGGAAAACTCGGCTTACTGGCGCTGATGCTGGCGGCGGGCATGGGCCTGCTGTCCGGCTGCGGGCAGGTGGACGAGACTGTGCTCAACTCCGAGGCGGATACCACGGTGAACATTGCCGTGCCCTACGCCACCGCCACGCCGCTGCCGGAATATCTGGACGTGCCGGATCCGGTGGTGATCGATTCCAACGGCAACGTGACGGTGAACGATTCGACGCTTCTGACGAGCCATCACTCGCTGACGAGGGAGAGCGACAGCGCCTATCGCACGCTGAGCCTGGGCGACACGGGGCTGGCCGTGCAGTCGCTGCAGACGCGGCTTTCGGAGCTGGGGTATTACACCGCCGGCGTGTCCGGCATCTTCGACGCGGCCACGGAGACGGCGGTCAAGCGCTTTGAGCAGACCTACGGCATCATGCAGACGGGCATCGCCACGCCGGCGTTTCAGACGAGGCTGTTCGCCGCCACGGCGGTGAGCTACGGCAGCGCGGACTACGACACCGCCGTGGTTTCCCAGTACACGACGCTTCAGCGCGGCGCGGTGGGCAGCTCGGTCTATGCGCTTCAGCATCGGCTGCGCGAGCTGGGCTATCCCATCCGCGAGCTGACGGGCGTGTACGACGAGGACACGGAGAAGGCGGTGCAGCTGTTCTATCAGGCCTACGGGCTGGAGCCGCAGACGGTGGCGTACATCGCGCTGCAGAAGGAGCTCTATGCCGACAACGCGCGGCCCTACACCGTGGACGGACAGGTGCAGACCGTCGACGAGGACGAGACCACCCTCAGCGCCGGCAAGGTGGGCACGCAGGTCATGCAGATTCAGAACCGGCTGATCGCACTGGGCTACATGCACGCCACGGCTTCGGGCATTTACGACACGGAGACCGAGGCCGCGGTCAGGCTCTTTGAGGAGGCCTGCGGCGTGGAGGCGACGGGCAGGCTGCCCTACGCCCTTCAGGCCATTCTGCTGTCCGACGAGGCGCCGGCCTACGGCTCGACCTACGTGGCGCAGGAGAAGGAATACACGGTTCTGTCCGAGGGGGCGGCCGGCGACGAGGTGACGGCGCTGCAGAACCGGCTGATCGCGCTGGGGTACGCCTCCGGCTCGGGCAACGGATCCTATGGCGCGGAGACCGCCGCCGCGGTGAAGCTGTTCCAGAGATACAACAATCTGGAGCAGACGGGCGTGGCGGACGCGGCGACGCAGGCCGCCATGGACTCGCCGGTGGCCATCACCTATCAGGACGTGCTCAACGGCGTGACGAGCCACGAAAACGTGCAGGCGGCGGCTACGCCCACCCCGGAACCGGCGATGGAAACCGTTTCCGACATGCGCACGCTGTCCGCGGGCATGACCGGCGACGACGTGCTGGAGGTGCAGACGCGGCTGAACGCGCTGAAATACGACTGCGAGACGGACGGAACCTTTGGCGAAGCCACCGCCCAGGCCGTGCGGGACTTCCAGTCGGCCATCGGCATGCCTCAGACCGGAGAGGTCACGCTTTCGCTGAAGCAGTATCTCGGCAGCAAGGCCGCGCCGCAGAAGGGCATCACGATGTACAAGTCCACCCAGACCTTCGCGACGCTGCGGCGGGGTGACACGGGCGAGAGCGTCACCAATCTGCAGAAGAAGCTGTGGGAGCTGGGGTATCTTCTGACCGAGGACGTGCAGGACAGCATCGGAACCTATCACGACAAGACCGCCGAGGCCGTGGCCGCCGCGCAGCGCGCGCTGGAGTTCGCCGAGCCCGACGGCGTGGCGACGGCGGAGTTGCAGTGTTTCCTGTTCTCGGATTATTCCAAGTATATCAAGAAATAAAGGATGGAGATTGGAGCGCCGCCCGCGCAGATGCGCGGGCGGCGGTTTTTGTGTTTTGGGGAAAACAAAAGGCAGCGCGACTGCGCGAAGGAAGGTTTTGCGGGAAGGAAAAAGATGGAGCGGCGGCGGGCGGGCCGGTGAAAACACGTGCCGGACGAGACGGGCGCGCGTTCGCTTTTTGGCGCGATTGCATTTTTCCATTTTGGACGCGGGCGTATGCTTTGCGGCGGTTTGGCGGAAACTGTGCTTCGAAGGGAGCGATGCGTTTTGATGAAGATTCGGTCGGTGCGCGGATGGCAGGTTTTTGATTCCCGGGGGAATCCCACGGTGGCGGCGGAGGTGCGTCTGGAGGACGGGAGCGCGGGCGTGGGCGCTGCGCCGTCGGGCGCGTCCACCGGAAGCCGGGAGGCGCGGGAGCGTCGGGATGGCGGTCGGGCCTATTTTGGAAAGGGCGTGAGCGAGGCCGTGGGCGCGGTGAACGGCGAGATCCGGCAGCTGCTGGCGGGCGTGGACGCCTGCGACCAGCGGCGGGTGGACGAGCTGCTCATCGCCGCGGACGGAACCGGCGACAAGTCCCGGCTGGGCGCGAACGCGATGCTGGCGGTTTCACTGGCGGCGGCGGACGCGGCGGCCAACGCGCTGCGCGTGCCGCTGTATCGATGGCTGGGCGGCGCGCAGGCGGCGCAGCTGCCCTGTCCGATGATGAACGTGCTCAACGGCGGCAGGCACGCCGACAACAATCTGGACATTCAGGAGTTCATGCTGGCGCCCGTGGGGGCGGAGGACTTCGCCGAGGCCATGCGCATGGGCGCGGAGTGCTATCAGGCGCTGAAGGCGATTCTGACGGAGGAGCATCGCTCCACAGCGGTGGGCGACGAGGGCGGCTTTGCGCCCGATCTGGACGGGGACGCGCAGGCGCTGTCGCTGCTGATGCGCGCCATTGAGCGCGCGGGCTGGAAGCCCGGCGAGGAGGTGGCGCTGGCGGTGGACTGCGCGGCCAGCGAATGGCTGGACGGCGGCGGGTATTTTCTGCCGAAAAAGGGCGAGAGGCGCACGCGGGACGAGCTGATCGGGTATTACGAGGCGCTGGCTGGGGATTTTCCGCTGGTTTCCATCGAGGATCCGCTGGGGGAGGAGGATTTCGAGGGCTTCCGCGAGCTGACCGAACGGCTGGGAGAGAAGCTGATGGTGGTGGGCGACGATCTGTTCGTGACTCACGCCGAGCGGCTGATGCTGGGCGCGGCGGAGGGCGCGGGCAACGCCATTCTGGTCAAGCCCAATCAGGTGGGCACGCTCACCGAGACGCTGGACGCGGTGCGCACGGCGCGGCAGGTGGGCTACGCCGTGATTCTGTCCCACCGGAGCGGGGACACGGAGAGCGCGTTTCTGGCCGATCTGGCCGTGGCGGTGAACGCCGACTACATCAAGTCCGGCGCGCCGTGCCGGTCGGAGCGGCTGGCGAAGTACAACCGGCTGCTGCGGATTGAGGAGGATCTGGAGGGGAGCTGAGAGTTTTACGGGCAGGGGGAGCTCGAAGCGCTGGAGCGTGCGGGAAGCTGTGCGCCGAGGGACGCTTGGAGCCGCGCGGGCGATGGAGAGCGCTCAGCTGAAGTTCGCGGGATAGCTGTGTGTGGGCGCATTTGGAACGGCGCAGGCGATGGAGAGAGCGCGCAAGGATGAAGCGTGCGGGGATTGTGCTGTGTGGGTGCGTCTGGAGCCGCGCGGGCGACGGAGATATGCGTGGCTGAAGTACTTTGGCGATTGAAAAAATGAAAGGCGGCCGCGAGGCAGGGTGCGCCGCGGCCGCCGGGGTTTGGTCAGGAGAGAGTCAGGGCATATTCGGCTTCGTCTTCGTCGGACACGCTGGTGGGCTGGAAGCCGGCCTCGCGGTAGAGCTTCAGCGCGGCGGCGTTTTCATGATTGCAGGTCAGGGCGACGCGGCGGGAATCGCCGAAGGGCTGGGTGCGGATGTAGTCCAGCACGGCCTGAAGGGCGGCGCGGCCATAGCCGCGGCCCTGCCTGGACGCGTCGATCATCATGTGCCAGACGTCGTATTCGGGCACGTCGTAATCGTAGATGACCATGACGTAGCCGACCATGGCGTCGCCGTCGTAGATTCCGAAGGGCGTGCACTGGCGATAGTAGACGTAGGCCTGGGCGAGGCTGCGGATGGGATGGGAGACGAAGCGCTCCTGCCCCTCGGCCAGCCGGAGATGGAACGCGTCCAGAAAGTTGTTCTCGTCGATTTTGCGGAGCGTGACGGTCATGGGATTCTCCCTTCTGTCGGCGGAAGCGACGCAAGCGCCGTCCGGGCATTGGCTCGGGCGGCGCTGAGTGTTTTTGGGGAAATTACAGGCGGTCGTAGTGGTAGGTGACGGCGGCTTCGTCCAGCCACAGGTTGACGGCGGTTTCATAGGCCGCGTCCTTCGCGTCGTTCAGCGCGTCGGCTTCGACCTGATCGTGCACGTCCTCATAGGCCACCGCGCCGGCGGGGACGTCGGACATGTAGTAGATGATGTGCACGCCGTAGGAGCCGCGGACGGGCTCGCTGATGCCGCCGACGGACTCGATGGACATGGCTCCGTCGCGGAAGGCGGTGTCCCAGGAGGTGGATTCCGCACAGACGGCGTAGCCCTCGGTCTTGGTGGGCTCGTTCTGCATGCCGGGATCCTCGTTGTACTCGTCGATCAGCTCGTCGAAGGAGGCACCGGCGTTGAACTTGTCCACGACCTCCTGGGCCTTGGGCATGAGCTCCTCGTAGAGCGCGTCCAGATCGGCCTGAGCCGCGGCGAGGTCGGTTTCGATCTCCTCGCGGGTGCGGGGCGCTTCGGTCTCAGGCTCGGCGGTGGCTTCGGCGGTTTCGTCGGCGGGAGCCTCGGTGGTCTCGGGGTTGTCCAAAGCCTCCAGCTCGGCGTTCAGGTCGGAGATCATCTTGGTCAGCTCGGAATAGCGGGTGCTCTGGTCGTCGGTGAACTTGATGAGCACATGCTTGACTGCGCGGTAGCCCTCGGGATTCCACAGAATCTCGGCGCCGCTGCTGCGGGCGCTGGTGTAGGCAGAATCGGAGGCATAGTTGGTCTCGTCGTCGGCGACCTTCTGGTCGTAGGCGGCCTTCACGTCGTCCTCGGTGACGGTCACTTCGGAGGTGACGGACTCGCGCAGGCGATCCTTGACGGCGCTGTCGGTGAGCTCCTTGAGGATCTGCTCCTGAGAGTAGCCGTTCTCGTTGAGGTAGGAGATGGCGGAGTCGCGGACGGTGTCCTCGGCATAGCCGTTTTCGAGCATGGAGGAGGAGACGCTCTCGATATAGGTCTCGAAATTCTTCTCGGCTTCAGAGGCAAGGGTGGCCTGGGTTTCGTCGTCCAGCTGATCCAGACCCATTTCCGCCGCCTTCTGCAGCGTCACCGCGTCGCGGACGAGGCTCTGGACGATCTGCTGCTTGATCTGGGCGTCGTAGCCGTACTGAACCAGATCGATGCCGTACTGGGAGTACATGCTGGCGGTGAGCTCGTACTCTTCCATGACCGCGTCGCGGAAGATCACGCCGTCGGTGTACTCGGCGATGACCTGCGCGTCGTAATAGGGCTTGTACTTCTCAACCTCGGCCTCCAGCTCGGCGATGCGGGCGTTGGCCGACTCCAGATCGGGCTCGGCCAGTGCGGCCGCGCCGCAGAGAACCAGCGCCAGAACGAGGCACAGGATTTTCTTGATGGACATGTGTTTTCCCTCCAAATTTTATTTCCGCAATGCGGAACTGAACTGATTATAGCACAGTCGGGCCGAAATGTACATTGCCGCGGCGGCGGTTTCGGCCGAATTTATGATTTGTTCATAGTTTTGGGACGCATTGGTTAAGGCAGGCGGCTCTGAAAGCCCACGGCCAGGCCGAGGATGCGGATGGAATCGCAGTCCGGGCAGGTGAACAGCATGGGCGGGTACTTGGAGTTCTCGCTGAGCAGCTGAAGGCCGTTGGGCACGTGGTAGACGCGCTTGAGCGTGGCGGAATCGTCCACGATCACCGCGGCGATCTGACCGTCGTCCACGTCGTCCTGCCGGCGGATGAACACCAGATCGCCGTCGCGGATGCGCGCGCCGATCATGCTGTCGCCCGCCACGCGCAGCGCGAAATCGCAGGCGACGTCCGCCGCGTCGGTGATCTCCAGCTCCTCCTCGCAGAGGATGGGACGGCCGGCGGCGATGCTGCCGAGGACGGGGATTCTCCGGCGGGTGACGGGCACGAGCACGTCGCGCTCCATCAGGCGATGCTCCGTGGGGGCGTATTCCGCCAGACGGTACACGCCGGGGATGTCCTCCGGGCGGCTCATCAGCGTTTCCACGGGGCAGCCCAGCGCCTCGGCCAGGCGGCGCAGCGTACCCGCCGTCGGGTTGCGCGTCGCGCCGTTGAGGAGTTTGTTGATGGTTCCCTTGGGCACGCCCGAGCGCTCGGACAGCGCGTCGGTGGTCAGCCCGTTCTGGGATTTGAGCAGCATCAGCTTCTGGCGAAGTTCCATGGTGGAGTCCTCCTTTCTATTGCCCTATAAAAGTATTATACAGGAAAATGAGAAACGACGCAAGAAAGAAATTAACCGAAAACGGTAAAATATACGATTATTATATTGACATGCACGGTTAATTATGATATTCTTGTGCTAAGGAATTTGGTTACACGGAAAAGGAGGACGGCGAATGGACAAACGGGACTGGGTGGCGAGACTTTCACAGCTGGGATGTCTGAAGCGCGAGGTGGACGAGCTTTCGCAGCGGATCGCGCGGCTGGAGACCGAGGCGATGGGCGGCGTGGGGCGCATCACCGGCATGCCCGGGGCGCGGCGGACGGCAGATCGGACGGCGGAGTTCGCGGTGCGGCTGGCCGAGGTGCGCGGGCGGATGGAGCGGCGGCGGCTGGACTGCATGGAGGAGCTGGGGCGGCTGTACGCGTTCATCGACGACATTGAGGACAGCCGGCTGCGGCTGATTCTGTCGGCGCGGTACATCGACGGGCTGTCGTGGCAGGCCATTGCGTTTCGCATCGGAGAGACGGACGAGCAGGTGCCGCGGCGGCTGCACAACCGGCTGATTCAGCAGAAAATTCTCGAAAATGCGAAATTTGACGAAAATGACGAACAGAGCGTGCTATAATGGCACCATCAAAGGAGCGGACAGCCGGACGGGGCGTTCGCTCCTTTGATTTGGGAAGATTTTTTCAAGAAGGGGGAGACGGAATGGAGAAGAAGCTGACCGAGAGGCAGAGGCGGTTCGCCGACGCGTATCTGGAGCTGGGCAACGCCGCGAAGGCCGCCGAGCGCGCGGGCTACAGCCCCGGCTCGGCCGGGAAGGTGCGCGCGCAGCCGGCGGTGAAGGCGTATCTGGAAAAGCGGCTGAGCGAGCTGGACGCGAAGCGCGTGGCCTCGGCCAACGAGGTGCTGGAATACTGGACGCGGGTGATGCGCGGCGAGGAGGGCGGCGGCGGGCAGGCCGCCATGAAGGCCGCCGAGCTGCTGGGCAGGCGGATGGGCCTTTTTTCCGAGAGCGTCGAGCGGCCCGAGGCGCCGGTGATCGTGGACGACGTGCCGGGCGGAGAAGAAGGCGACGGGTGAATGGACGGGCAGGTGAGGCTTTCGGAGCTGATCGCGCCCGTTTTTTATGATCTGCACCGGGATTTTCAGCGCGGCGGGCACGCCGAATACTGGCTGAAGGGCGGGCGCGGCTCGGCCAAGTCCAGCTTCGCGTCCGTGGAGGTGGTGCTGAGCATTCTGAAAAACCCCGACATGAACGTCGTGGTGTATCGGAAGGTGGCGGCCACGCTGCGGGAGTCGGTGTACGAGCAGATCGGCTGGGCCATCGGGCGGATGGGTCTGAGCGAGTGGTTCCGGTTTCGGCTGACGCCGCTGGAGATCGACTATCTGCCCACGGGACAGCGGATTCTGTTCCGCGGGGCGGACGATCCCGGAAAGTCGAAGTCCATCAAGCTGGCGAAGGGGTACTTCGGGCTGCTGTGGTTCGAGGAACTGGCGGAGTTTTCCGGCATGGACGCGGTGCGCTCCATCAAGGCTTCGGTGCTGCGCGGCGGGCCGTCGAGGGTGATTTACACCTACAATCCGCCCCGGTCGCCGCGATGCTGGGTGAACGAGGAGGCGCGGGTGGTGCGAAGCGACCGGCGGGTGCACGAGAGCAGCTATCTCGACCTGCCGCCGCAATGGCTGGGCGAGGCGTTTCTCAGCGAGGCGGAGCAGCTGCGGCGCGTGAACGAGCGGGCGTATCGGAACATGTATCTGGGCGAGATCACCGGCTCGGGCGGGCAGGTGTTCGACAATGTGGCGCTTCGAAGGCTGAGCGACGAGGAGCTGGATGGTCGGGCGTACTGCGGGCTGGATTTCGGGTTTGCCGCGGATCCCGACGCGTTCATCCGGGCGGTCTACGACCGGATGCGGGGCGTGCTGTGCGTGGCGGACGAGTTCCGCGGCGTGCGGACGACGGCGGAGCGGCTGGCCGGGGAGGTGAGCCGGAGGGCGGGCGGAGAGGTCGTGCGCTGCGACTGCGCCGACCCGCGGATGATCGCGCAGCTGCGCGAGCGCGGCGTGATGGCCGTGCCGGTGAAGAAGGGTGCGGGCAGCGTGGCCGTGGGCGTGCGATGGCTGCAGGAGCAGAGCCGGATCGTGATCGACCCGGAGCGGTGCCCCAACGCGGCGCGGGAGTTCGTCGGCTACGAGTACGCGGCTGACGGAAACGGCGGGTTTCTGCCGGAGCTGCCCGACCGGGACAACCACTGGATCGACGCGCTGCGCTACGCCATGGAGCCGGTGATTCGCGGGAGGAGCGCGCGGACGGTGGATCGGGCGAGCGTGGGGATGGAGTGAGGAGGACAGCTGGCCGGGCGGAGCTGCGGATGACGGCCGGTTCGCCGGAGTGAGGCTGCGGATGGGAGTTCGGCGGATGGCACAAGGCGCGCGAATGATCGGGACGGCGGCTTGTCCGTATGGAGGCTGCGGCGGAGTTTTTGCCGGACGCGCTTTGGAGGAGACGAACGCTTTTCAATCGGGAAGGGATTCGGCTGGACGCGGCGGCGGGTCTGGCTTTGACGGACGCGGAATTTGGAGACGACGGTATGGAGGGGATGGTTTGAGATGATTGTGAGAGCGGCGAGAGTGATGGAGGGCGGGCCGGAGCGCCGGGCGGTGAGCGCGTGCGTGCAGGAATTCCTCGCGGGCGAGGAGCGGCGAAGGCGGCTGCGCGCCTATTACGACGGCGAGAGCGATGTGCTGAGCCGCCGACGCGCGGCGGGATTGCCCAACAACCGGCTGGTGCACGCCTTTCCGAGGTACATCAGCACGGTGGCTTCCGGGTATCTGATTGGAAATCCCGTGAGCTACGAGGCTGAGGAGGGGCAGCGGGCGGCGCTGGACGCGGTGCTGGAATGCTACGACCGCTGCGCGGCGGACAGCGTGGATGTGGAGCTGGCCAGCCACGCCAGCATCTTCGGACGCGGCGTGGAGCTGGTGTTCGCCGACGCGGAGGCAAAGCCGCGGACGGTGGCGCTGGATCCCCGGCGGGCGTTCGTGGTGTACGACGATTCGGCGGAGCATCGGCCGCTGTTCGGCGTGCGGCTGTGCCCGGTGCTGAGCGATCTGGGCGCGGAGGAGGGCTGGGAGACCGAGGTCTGGACAAAGGACGAGGCCCTGACCTTTTCCTGCCGCGGACTGGGCGAGATCGGCGCGCTGAAGGAGCGCAGGCCGCATTTCTTCGGCGAGGTGCCCATGACGGAATACTGGAACGACGCGGACGAGCGCGGCGACTTCGAGGGCGTGCTGACGCTGATCGACGCGTATGACGCGCTGGAGTCGGATCGCGTGAACGACAAGGAGCAGTTCGTGGACGCGCTGCTTCTGCTGAGCGGGTGCACGCTGGAGAGCGACGAGCGCGGGCGCACGCCCGGTCAGCAGCTGCGCGAGGACAAGGTGCTGGTGCTGCCGGACGCGGACGCGCGGGCCGAATGGCTGTGCAAGCAGCTCAGCGAGACCGACGCGGAGGTGCTCAAGCGCGCGCTGGAGACGGACATCCACAAGCTGAGCATGGTGCCCGATCTCTCGGACGAGCACTTCGCCGGTGTGACCAGCGGCGTGGCCATGCGCTACAAGCTGCTGGGGCTGGAGCAGCTGACGCGGGTGAAGGAGCGATGGTTCCGCGAGGCGCTGCGGTGCCGGCTGAGGCTGTTTTCCGAGTTCCTGGCCGTGCGCGGCGCGCCGAGACTGGACGCGGGGAAGGTCAGGATGACCTTCACGCGGACGCTGCCGGTGAACGAGCTGGAGCAGGCGCAGGCCATCGGCGCGCTGAAGGGCGTGCTGGACGACGAGGCGCTGGCCCGGCGCGCGGAGCGGATCAGCGGGGAGTTTTAAGGCAACACCGCACAAATGAGGCGGTTGGCCGGCGAATGGATTTTTCGTCAGATGCAAATGCAGATTCCGAAGGTTTACTGGAGGTAAATCGAGGAATCTGTATGCCGCAGATGGCGGAAAAGACAGAGCCAGACGCGCCGCCGAATTGTGCGGTGGTGCCTTAATGTTTTAATGGAAGAAAGGTTTTCCGGCGGGCGGCGCGGCGAAGTCCAAACCGGCGCGGTTGGCGAATGATGAGGGGACGCGAGAGCCGCGCGCCGGCCGGGAGAAAGAAAGCGACAGAGAGAGGAGAAGAGGTATGAACGAACAGGAGAAGCCCATGGAGCAGGTCGGAATGGACGAGGCGGTGGCGGCGGAGATCGAGCGCCGCGTGCGTGAGGAGGTGCAGCGCGCCCGCGCCGAATGGGAGGCTGAGCAGGCGCAGGCCGACGCGGAGCGCGAGCGCGTGGCCGGCATGAGCGACGACGAGCGCGAGCGCTATGCGCTGTCCCGCCGCGAGGCCGCGCTGGACGAGCGCGAGAGGATGATCGCCGAGCGCGAGCTGCGCGCCATGGCGCTGGAGCAGCTGAGTCAGCGCGGTCTGCCCCGCGAGCTGGCCGAGGCGCTGCCCTACGAGAGCGAGGAGCGCTGTCTGGCCGGTCTGGACGCGCTGGAGCAGGCGTTCCGCCGCGCAGTGCAGGAGGGCGTGGACGAGCGTCTGCGCGGCCGCGCGCCGTCGCTGGGCGCGGCGAAGAGCGCCGAGAGCATGAGCGACGCGGAGTATTACATGCTCGGCCGCAGAATGTGACGGGCGGCGCGCCGGCGGGAAGGCGGACGGACGCGGAGAAAGATGGTTCGGACGCGGCGGCGCGGGAGAGGAGAGCTGGGCCGGAGAGGGCGCGGCGTGAGTTTTCGCTCAGGGGAGCGCGGAGGCTTTATGCGGCGATTGAGAGGCGCATGGATGCGCGAGGTTGGCGGCAGTTTGGCCGGGAGTGCGCATGGAGCGGACGGTGTGAGCTGGGCGGGAACTGATTTTGCTCAGGGGAGCGCGGAGGCTTTATGCGGCGATTGAGAGGCGCGTGGATGCGCGAGGTTGGCGGCGGTTTGGCCGGGAGTGCGCATGGAGCGGACGGTGTGAGCTGGGCGGGAGGAATGCGAGGCTTTCGCATGGCGAGAGCGGAATTTTGGAAGGCGCGCGGAGGGCGCGCTGGATGAATGAGAGATTTTTGAGGAGGATTTGATTATGGCGAATACTTTGGTGACGCTGAAGACCATTGCGCGGCAGGCGCTGCCGCGTCTGATTGACAATCTGGTGTTTCCCAACCTGATCTACCGCGATTTTTCCGAGGAGTTTCACGATGTGGGCGACACGGTGCGCGTGCGCAGGCCGGTGGCGCTGCAGGCGCAGGAGTTCGACGCAAGTCAGGGCGTGACCTGGCAGGACATGAACGACGACGCGGTGGACGTGGTGCTGGATCACATCGCCACGGTGGACGCCCGCGCGTCGGCCATCGAGACCGCGGCGGGTCTGGACGATCTGAACCGAGCGTTCATCGAGCCCGCCGCGGCGGCGCTGGCCGAGAAGATCAACCGCGACGGCCTGAAGCTGTATCAGGACATTCCCTATGTGGTGGGCACGGCGGGAACCGCGCCGAGCTCGCTGAGCGATCTGTCCGACGTGCGCCGCGCGCTGAACCTGAACCGCGCGCCGCTGACCGGCCGCGTGGCCGTCTGGGACGCGGAGGCCGACGCGAAGCTGACGCAGCTGCCCGCCGTGGTCAACGCCGAAAAGGCCGGCTCCGCCGAGGCGCTGCGCGAGGGCTCGCTGGGCCGCGTGTACGGCATTGACCATTACATGTCTCAGGGCGTGTGGAAGCATGCCTGCGGCCTGACCGCCGCCGAGGGCGTGAAGGTCAGCGGCGCGGTGAGCAAGGGCGCGACGAAGCTGAGCATCGACGGCACGAAGCTGACCGGCAGGCTGGTCAGGGGCGACGTGCTGAAGATCGGAGGCAGGAGCTACGTTGTGACGGAGGATTCGGCCGCGGCGGCCAGCAACGCCATCGGCGGCGTGTCGGTCTATCCCGCGCTTCCGGCGCTGGCGGACGACGCGGAGGTGACGGTGGTGGGCGGCCATACGGCGAATCTGGCGTTCCATCCCATGGCCTTCGCCTATGTCACCCGCCCGCTGGCCAATCCGGATGGTCAGGGCGTGATGAGCTATGTCACCAGCTTCAACGGAATTTCGCTGCGCGTCACCAAGGGCTATGACCAGCAGTACAAGCGCAGCACCTATTCCATGGACGTGCTGTACGGCTTCAAGACGGTGTATCCCGAGCTGGCCGTGCGCGCGCTGGGCTGATGCTGGAGAAGCTGAAGCGCCGCATCCCGGACGCGAAGGACGACGCGCTGCTGGGCGATCTGCTCGCTCAGGCCGGCGCGTTCGTCCGGTCTTATACGCGGCGCGACGTGGTGCCCGACGAGCTGATGGACGCTCAGATCGAAATCGCCGCCATGCTCTACAACCGGATGGGCATGGAGGGCGAGAGCGCCCACAGCGAGGGCGGCGTTTCCCGCACGGCGGCGGCGCTGCCCGACGATCTGCGCGCATGGCTGAACTGCTGGCGGCTGGCGCGCACGGCGCACTGAGAATTTTTTTGGAGGAAAGACAATGAGATTGCTGGAAAGGACGCTTCAGACGGTGCTCATCGCGCCGCAGAAGGCGAAGACGGACGCGCTGGGCGCGGCGGTGGAGGGCTTCTCCGACGAGCGCACCGAGGTGCGCGCCCGGGTGATTCCGTCCAGCGGCGGGCTGGAAGACCGCGTCTCCGGGCGGCGGCGGGTGCAGAGCATGTGCCTGCTGATGCCGCCCGGCGCGGTCGTCGCGCCCGGCGACGGCCTTTGCATCGGCGAGGAGCGCGTGGGCTGGCGATGCGTGGACGTTCAGAAATGGAGCGCGCATCTGGCCGTGCAGGCGGAGCGGCTGGCGGAGGCCGGAGCGTGATCCGCGGCGCGGAGGCGCTGGGCGCGCGGCTCGAACGCATGAAGGAGCGGCTTTATCGCGGCGCGGAGGAGACGGTGGCCGAGGCGGCGCAGGCCGTCTGCGCGGAGGCCGCGGCCCGCGCGCCGGTGGAGACCGGGCGGCTGAGAAGCAGTATCCATGCCAGTGCGGAGGGAGTGACGGCGGCGGTGCGCTGCGGCTGTCCTTATGGCGCGGCGGTGGAGCTGGGGACGAGCCGGCAAAGCGCGCGGCCGTTTATGCAGCCGGCGGCGGATACGGAGCGGGCAAATGGGAGCAGCTGCGTTGGAGAGGGATGCGCTGGGGGAAGAAAGGGGGAGGCATCTGTATGTGCGCGAAAGGACAGGCGCGGCGCACTGCGGTTTCTCCTATGCTGCGGTGGGGATGTGGATGGTGAAGCGCGCGGCTGTTCTTGAAACGGGGAAAGAAGGTCTTCACGGGAAGGACGGATTGGCGCGGAATTGGGGAAGGCTTTGGGAGGCGGTGGATTTTTGATTTCTTTGGCGAAGAATGTGGAGACGGTGCTGCGCAGCACCGGGGCGGCGGTCTGGTATTTTCATCCGCAGAGCTGGATTCGGCTGCCGGCGGTTTCATGGAGAGAGAGTCAGTGCCGCGAGCTGAGTCAGGCTGACGGACGGGAGCATCTGGCGGAGCTGAGCTACGCCGTGGACGTGTGGGGCAGGAGCCCGGCGGAGAACGCGGCGCTGGCGGCGGATGTGGACGCGAAGATGGCCGCGATGCGCATGCGCCGCGAGAGCAGCGAGGATCTCTATGAGGCCGATACGGGGCTGCATCACCGCGCGCTGCGGTATCGCTGCGTCGCCGACGCGGCGGGGAACATCTATCAGTGAATGGATAACGAGGAGGTATGAGCATGGCAATCAGGGCACAGGGAACAACTTTGAAGTTTACGCCGAAGGGCAAGACGCAGGTGACGGTGGGCATGCTGCGTTCGGTGGGCGAGATTGCGCCGGATTCTGAGGAGATCGACGTGACGACGCTGGATTCCACTGGCGGCTACCGCGAATACGTGCAGGGGCTGCGCGACGCGGGCGAGGTGGAGCTGACGGGCTTTCATGGAAGCGACGCGGGTCAGAAGGCGCTGCGCGAGGCGTATGCCTCCGGCGACGCGGGCGCGGTGGAGGTGGGCTTTCCCGACGGCTCCAAGGCGACGTTCAACGCGTTTGTGAAGGGCTATACCCTCGGCGCGGCCGAGGTGGACGGTGCGGTGGGCTTCGGCGCGGTGCTGCGCATCACCGGCGGCGTGACCATCGCGGAGGCGCAGTAAGGAGGAGAAAATGGAGTATCGAGTGGAGATCGGCGGCAGGGACGTGGTGCTGGCCTACACGGTCAACAGCATGTGCGCGGTGGAGGATCGCGCGGGCGGCGCGTTGGACGGGCTGATGGAGAAGCAGTTCTCCGCGGCGCGGCTGCTGCTCTGGGGCGGCATGATCGAGCGTCAGCCCGAGACGACGCTGGCCGAGGCCGGCGTGCGCATCAGCGAGCACATGGCCCGGGGCGGCACGCTGGAACAGGTGATCGACATGTGCGCCGAGGCGCTGCGCCGGGCGGGTTTTTTCGGGCCGGCGGCGTAGAAGCTCCCGAGGAGGGACTGCGCCGCCGGTTTGAGAGGATCGTTCAGCGCGCCGCGGAGGCGGGCTTTCCCGGCGCGGCGCGGCTCTGGGCGATGGCTCCCGCCGAGGCGGAGCTGGAGCTGAGCGCCTTCGCCGCGCGGAGAGCGCGTCGGGCCGAGGAGCTGGACGCGGCGGCATGGGCGGCGGCGCGATATGTCGCGGTGGGGCTGCTCGCGCCGAAGCGGTTTCCGCGCCGGCCGGAGCTGAGCCGGCCGGCGGAGATGGACGGCGCGGCGATGAAGGCGGTGTTTGAAGGAATGGCGGAGAGAGGAGACGCTGGCGGTCAGGGGGAAGAAGGGGCTGCGGAGTGAAGAGACGGGCGAACGGCGGGCGAGATGAGCGCCGCGGGTGGCGCAGGAAGGAACATGGCGGCGCGTGAGATGACGGAGGATGGAAGCGCGATGCGAAACGGCGCGGCGGCGAGGACGATGCTCGTCAGGCATGTTCCGTATGTCGAAACACTCGGACGGACTGCCGGCGCCAGCGAATGCGCTTCGTCAGTTAGCGGGAAGAGCGCCGCAGCACGGTCGTGGGGCTGCTGTCCCTCCGCTATTTTGACAGCATGGTTACGGCAGAGAGAGAATTGACGCGCGGTGTGGAGGGCTTGGAGACGGCGCGGTCGGCGGGGAAGGGGAGGGCGGGACGGCCTGCGGGGCGATGGGCCTCGCGGGCTTTGTTTTGCTGTGATTTGGGAGGAGGAATGGAATGAGTACGCTGGATACTCTGGAGATTTGCTTTCAGGCGAGGCTGAACGGCGTGGATCGGCAGCTCGACGCGCTGATCGGGCGGCTGGATCGGACGGCGGTTTCGTCGGCGCGGCTGGACGGCGCGATGGAGGCCGCGGGGCGCTCGGCGGCGGACGGGCTGCGCAGAGGCGTGAGCGGCGGTGCGTCGACGGTGCGCGCTGCGTTTCAGCGGGTGCTGCGCTCGGCGGCGGTTTCGCCCGACGTGAGCGCGGCTCGAAGC
>ERZ780195.1627-NODE-1627-length-17639-cov-3.019791_pt1 | contig 17639 bp, 18 predicted proteins | sample MGYA00511017_ERZ780195 | MGnify/ENA primary metagenome ERZ780195 (study PRJEB29588, sample SAMEA2159974) | human gut metagenome | biome: human gut; feature: human-associated habitat; material: faeces | place: Denmark | collected 2008/2010 ...
AGAAAAATTGCGGGATCCGGCTTTTCGATCCCCACATCGGCACTTGATATCACAAGAGATATATAAGAGTCGAGCCCGAAACGGTGAAGCCGCTCTGCGGCTCCCGGGAGCTGATTGGCTATCACCCCGAGCCTGTATTTTGCCGAAAGTCTGTCAAGCGTCTCCGCTGCGTCGGGATACGGCTTTTCGCACTCTCCGGTATACGGTACATATTTTGCGCCTATCCTGCGGCAGGCGCGGGAAAACGGCGGTCTGCCCTCGGCACCGAGTCTGTATGTAAGCTCGTCAACGCCGATCTCCTTTCCGCCATGCTCAGCAGCCTCGGCTATTGCAACAGCTGCGCGGCGGCGGTGCTCGTCCGACTCATCCACAAGGGTAAACCCCATGTCAAAAAATATCCACTCCGCATTTCTGAGATCCATCGGTACTGTAATACTCCTGTCGTTTTTTGATTATCATTATTGTAGCACAGACTGCTGCAAATTTCAACAGCGCGGCGCACCGCGCGGGAGGAAAATATGCGGGACGGATTTCTGAAGATCGGGCTTTTGCCGGCAATACTGATATTGATAATGATCGCATTCGAGCCTCCCGGAGTATCGCTGCCCTCCCTCACCGCAGCGGTGATACACGAGTGCGGCCATCTGTTCGCGGCGCGGCTGCTGAAAATAGAGCTGCGTTCGCTTGACATCGGACCGCTCGGCGCGACCATAAGAACGCGCGGCTCGCTGATATCATACGGATGTGAATGGCTGCTCTGCGCCGCGGGACCGGCAGCCAATCTCGCCTCCGGAGCCGCAGCATACATGATCTTTCACGGGTCGGAAAGATTCACACCGGGCGGCACGGCGTTCGGCTTCTGCTCTGTTTCGCTCATGCTCGCGTTGCTGAACCTTCTGCCCGTCGAAGGTTTTGACGGCGGAAGGATGCTTTACGCCGCTGTCGGGAGTCTTGCGGGACCGCGCGCCGCACGCGGTCTGCTCTCCTTCTGCTCGGTCATCTCACTTTGCGGACTGTGGATGCTCTCCGTCTATCTGCTGCTCAGATGGGGGGCGTCTTTGTCGCTTTTCATATTTTCGGCATCGGTGTTCTGCCGTATTTTCATTGAATCCGACGAACACGGCGGCATATAAGAGCACTAGGTAATATTTATCAGAGGAATTTTGAGAACCGCAGAGGATTTTTGAGTTTTTTTGAGATTTTGCGGGTCTCGTTCGGTTTTTTGCGGGTTTTCGCGGGAAGATTCGGGTATATTTCAGATTTTTTCGATTTTTTCTGCGTTTTTTTTGAAAATACTATTGCATTTCGACTCATTATCTGCTACAATATGGGCGGAAAACGAGGTACGCAGGTACACACGGCTTTTTTACAAACCGCCAAGGCTCGGATAGCGTCCGCAACGGTCGCCCTCTCGGTGCCCTCGCGGTTTGTATTGCTTTTTTCCGTTGTGTGACATAGACCCGTTCCGAATTTTTTACACAAAGGAAAGTATCGGAATGAACAATGAAAAGCTTGTAGAGCTTCGCTCAGTCTCCAAGGAATTCGACGGCGAGCAGGTGCTCCGCTCCGTCAGCCTCGACGTTCACAACGAGGAATTCGTCACTCTGCTCGGCCCCTCCGGCTGCGGCAAAACCACCACCCTCCGCATAATAGGCGGATTTGTCACCCCAGACTCGGGTGACGTCATCTTTGAGGGCAAACGCATCAACGACCTACCTCCGTACAAACGACAGGTCAATACCGTTTTCCAACGCTATGCGCTCTTCCCTCACCTCAACGTCTACGAAAATATCGCCTTCGGTCTGCGTCTTAAAAAAATGTCGGACGCCGACATACGCACAGAAGTAAAACGTATGCTGTCGCTCGTAAATCTCAAGGGCTTTGAGACACGCAAAGTGACCAATCTCTCGGGCGGTCAGCAGCAGCGCGTGGCAATAGCACGCGCACTCATAAACCGTCCGCGCCTGCTCCTTCTCGATGAGCCGCTCGGCGCTCTTGACCTCAAGCTGCGCAAGGATATGCAGATAGAGCTGAAGCAGATGCAGCGCCAGACCGGCATAACATTCATTTATGTTACGCACGATCAGGAGGAAGCCCTCTCTATGTCCGACACCATAGTTGTAATGGCAGACGGTAAGATACAGCAGATAGGCACTCCCGAAAAAATATACAACGAGCCCGAAAACGCCTTCGTTGCGGATTTCATCGGCGAGTCGAACATCGTATCCGGTGTTATGAACGAGGACTATCTCGTGTCCTTCGCAGGTCAGAAGTTCCGCTGCGAGGACCGCGGCTTTGCCAAGAATGAGCCCGTTGATGTCGTTGTACGCCCCGAGGATATCGACATAGTTCCCGTCGGAGAGAGCATGCTGACCGGTGAGGTCACCGGCGTGACCTTCAAGGGCGACTATTATGAGGTCATAGCCGACATTGACAATTTCAAATGGATGATCGAAACGACCGACCGCTTTGCGCCGGGGCAGACCATAGGCATATCCATCGACCCCAATGAGATACAGGTCATGAGAAAGTCGGAATACTCCGGCAAGTTCGGCGATTATTCCACCTTCAGCGACGAAATGGATCACCTTTCCGATATTCCGGAGGAGGAAGAAGAATGACCCGCAAAAAAGACTTCTTCCGTTCGGCTGCGGCTGCGCCGCACATCGTGTGGATGGTGCTTTTCATAGTCGCCCCGCTTCTGTTCGTTATCTACTACGCATTCACCGACAGTGAGGGAAAGTTCACATTTGACAACATCACCTCGCTTGCCGATTATTCCGAGACGTTTCTGCTCTCGGTATGCTTTGCGATAATCGCCACCGTCGTGTGCCTTCTTGTCGCATATCCGCTTGCATACGCAATCTCACGCACCGGCGCACGCACACAAAGGGCTCTTCTTATGCTTGCCATGCTGCCGATGTGGATGAACCTGCTCATACGCACATATTCCATGCTCGCCATCCTTGACGACGGCGGATTTGTAAACCGTCTCATAACCTCTCTCGGTCTGCCCGAGATACATTTCATAGGCACTCCCGGAGCGGTCATATTCGGAATGGTATACAACTTCTTCCCGTATATGCTGCTCCCCATCTACACCTCCATGTCAAAAATGGATGTCCGCCTTATCGAAGCGGCGCAGGATCTCGGCTGCAACAGCCTCGGTGTGCTCCGCAACGTGATATTCCCTCTCTCCGCCTCCGGCGTTCTCTCCGGAGTCACGATGGTATTTGTTCCGTCGATCAGCACCTTCTACATCTCGCAAAAGCTCGGCGGCGGCACGTTCGACCTCATCGGTGATACGATAGAGCGCCAGTTCCAGCGCCCCGACACATATAATGTCGGAGCCGCGATATCTCTCGTAATGATGATCCTTATCCTCATCTCGATCGCGATAATGAATCACTTTGCGGGCGACAACAGCGCAGACGGAGGTGTAATGGTATGAAACATCTCTCACGCGTGTTTATTGCGATCTGCTTTATCATCCTCTATGCCCCGATACTTGTGCTCATGCTCTTCTCCTTCAACAGCACCGCAAGCACGGGAGTATTCTCCGGCTTTTCGCTCTACTGGTACGGTGAGCTGTTCAAAAGCGGAGACGTGTTCAATGCTTTAAGGAACACACTGATACTCGCCGTCACCTCGTCACTCACGGCGACCGTCATAGGCACCTGCGCCGCTGTGGGTCTTGACCGTATGCGCTCACGCCGTATGCGCGGCATAGTAAGCTCGGTCACGAACGTCCCGATGATGAACCCCGATATCGTAACCGGCGTTTCGATGATGCTTCTGTTCGTTTTCGTCGGTACCCTCATCGGCGCTACCGAGGACAAGCTCAACTTCTGGACTCTATTCATCGCGCACGTCACCTTCAACCTGCCCTATGTCATACTCAATGTTTCGCCCAAGCTCCGCCAGATGGACCGCAACCTGCCCGAAGCCGCACTTGACCTCGGCTGCACACCGCTCCAGTCATTTTTCAAGGTAGAGCTCCCCGCGATACTGCCCGGCGTTCTCAGCGGACTTATCATGGCGTTCACCCTGTCGCTCGACGACTTCGTGATAAGCTATTTCACCTCGGGCAGCGACTTCCAGACGCTCCCCATACTCATCTATTCGATGACGAAAAAGGAAGTCAAGCCGGACATTTACGCGCTTTCTACCCTTATCATCATCACGATCCTTGTCCTTCTGCTACTCTCCAACTTCATCGGCAGCCGTTCCGATGCGCACGGGAAAAGCAAAAAGGCAAAAAAGGAGGCGGGCAACTGATGAAAAGCATCAAAAAAACTATTGCGGTGATCCTTGCCGCCGTCGTTCTCGCCGCGGTCTCGGCTCCGCTCCTCACATCCTGCGGGAGTGACGGCGCGGTAACGCTCAACGTCTATAACTGGGGCGAATATATTTCCGACGGCTCGGAGGATTCGTTTGACACGAACGCCGAATTTGAAAAATGGTATTTTGAGAACTACGGCAAAAAGGTAAAGGTCAACTATACCACATATGCCTCAAACGAGGATATGTACGCCAAGCTCAAAAGCGGCGCGGTGAAATATGACATCATAGTACCCTCCGACTATATGATAGAGCTGATGATAGAGGAGGATATGCTCGAGGAGATCAACTTCGCAAACATTCCGAACTATCGGTATATCGCCGACGAATACCGCGGACTTTTCTATGACCCCGACGACAAATATTCGGTACCATACACCTACGGCATGGTAGGGATCATCTACAACACCTCTATGGTAGAGGGCACGCCCGAAAGCTGGAATCTTATGTGGGACGAAAACTACCGCGGAAAGATACTCAACTTCAACAACCCGCGCGACGCATTCGGAACAGCCATGTACCGGCTCGGCATCGACGTCAACACTACGTCGCACGCCGACTGGGATGCGGCATACGAGGCGCTGAAAGAGCAGAAGCCGCTGGTGCAGAGCTATGTCATGGATGAGGTCTTCAACAAAATGAAGGGTGCCTCAGCCGCGATCGCGCCCTACTACGCGGGCGATTTTCTGACCATGTACGGAGACAATGAGGATCTTGCCTTCTATTATCCCAAGGAGGGTACAAACGTCTTTGTCGATGCCGTGTGCATCCCCAAGGGAACACAGCACAAAGACATCGCAGAGGCATATATAAACTTCCTGCTCTCCGAGGAACCGGCTGTCGCAAATGCCGAATACATCGGATACGCCTCGCCCAATACTCTCGTGCGCGAAAGTGAGGATTACGCCGAGGCAATGAATGAGATGCACCCCGACGCATACAACATCCTTTACCCCGACAACGTGGATTTTCTCGCCACTTACTATCAGAATCTTTCAAACGAAACGCGTGATTACATGAATTCGCGCTGGGAGGATCTGAAGATAGAAAGCTCTGTCGGCGGAGGCATCTATATCACGAGCGCCGTGATACTTGTACTGCTTGCGATATGGGCGGGCGCCAATGCGATAAAGAAGAAATACCGCGCAAGATTCTACGAATAAAAAAGGAGACGGCACATGAACGCACGCAAAACACTTTCAAGAATACTCACCGGTCTCATATTCATTGTGATCGGCATCGGCTACGTTGGCAAATTTGCAGGCATATGGCCGGAATTCACTGTTTTCTTCCCCGGTTGGTGGACACTTTTCATCATCATCCCCATGCTCTTCTCGGTCGTGAACGACGGCCCTGGAGTGTTCAATGTGGCTGTTCTTCTGATCGGAGTAGCTCTGCTGCTTTCAAACGACGCATACGGGATCATAGAATTCAAGCAGTTCATCTGGATAGCGCTTGCAGCCCTTCTGATCCTTATCGGGATACGCATCATCTTTGAGCCTTCGATACGCCGCGCAAAGTACAACCGCACTCTGCGGGCAACACAGCCGGAAGGCACATACTACGCCGACTCCGACGGAAAAAAGAAGGTGAATATCAACTTTTCAAGCTCCACCGAAAATTTCGACGGTCAGGTCTTTGAAGGTGCCGATGCCTCGGTGTCCTTCGGCGAGATCACCCTCGACCTGCGCGGAGCGACCTTCACGCACGACACCGCCATCAACGCAAATGCTTCGTTCGGAACAGTGAAGATACTTCTCCCCGCCAACATCAATATAAAGCTTGAAACATCATCACTGTTCGGCGCGGTCAACAACCGCCATATCAATCCCGCACAAAGCGGGCTGCCCACGGTCTTTATCAATGCCGGCGCATCATTCGGTTCGGTAGATATAAGCTGACCGCAAGGCAAACAAACGGCAGGCCCCGCAGGCAATGCCGTATGCGTAAAACAAGTGTGGACCGCGCTGTGGCGCGGTCCACACTTGTTTTTTTGCTTCCGGTGTGATATAATTATGGCAAAAAGGATCGTCGGTCACGGCGTGAGAACAATGCGGCAGCAAAGGAAATGCCGAGTGCGGAGGTGCGTCAATGTACAGACTTATGATAATCGAAGATGACGCCGGGATCGCCGGTGCCGTTGCCGGATATGCGGCGTCGTGGGACTTTGAAATCCGCTGCGCCGAAAACTTCCGTAACATCGTCGGCGAATTCGCCGAATTTCAGCCGCACATCGTGCTGTTGGATATTTCGCTTCCCTTCTTCAACGGATACCACTGGTGCGGAGAGATACGCAAGGTGTCAAACGTGCCCATCATTTTCATCTCCTCGGCATCCGACAACATGAACATAGTAATGGCAATGACAATGGGCGGCGACGATTTCATAGCCAAGCCCTTCGACCTGTCGGTGCTTATGGCAAAGGTACAGGCGCTTTTGCGCCGTTCGTATGACTTTGCACCATCGGCTCCGGTGCTTGAATACCGCGGCGCCATACTCAGCACCGGCGACAACACGCTGACATACAAGGGAGACAAGATACCTCTCACAAAAAACGAATACCGCATTCTTCTCTGCCTCATGGAGTGCCGCGGCAAGGTCGTCAGCCGCGAAAAGCTGATGGAACGCCTGTGGGAGACGGATGCATTCGTGGATGAAAACACGCTGACGGTAAATGTGAACCGCCTGCGCAGAAAGCTTGACGCAGCAGATCTCGGCGGTTTTATAACAACAAAATTCGGGGTGGGATATATCATTGAGTGAACCGAAAAAACACGACGGACGTGACGTATACGAATTTTTTCTGAAATATCTCCGCGCGCGGCGCATTGGGATCATAGCATATGCCGTCTGCTGCGCGATATTCGCGTTGACATTCGCGCTTTACCGCCTCCCCGTTATGGCAGTGCTCTACCCTCTGCTGCTTTCGGCGATAATCTCCGCGTGCGCCGTCGCTTGCAGCTTTTCGCGCGCTCTCGATCGTCACCGCAGGCTTTGTGAAATAAAAAAACTCACCGCCGCAACGCTGTCGGAGCTGCCCCCGCTTACGTACGACACCGACGAGGATTACGCGGATATCATAGAAATGCTCCGCCGCGAGGCGATCGTGACGGGCGAACGGGCGCTCGGGCAGCACCGCGACACGGTGGATTATTACACGGTATGGGCACATCAGATAAAAACTCCGATAGCCTCAATGCGGCTGACGCTCTCCGGCGAGGATTCGGACCTCTCTCGCCGGCTCTCGTCAGAGCTTTCACGCATTGAGCAATATGTGGAGATGGTGCTCGCATACCTGCGGCTCGACTCCGAGTCGGGCGATTATGTCTTTCGCGAATACGACCTTGATGCGATAGTGCGGCGTTCGGTGCGCCGCTTTTCGGGTGACTTCATTACGAAAAAACTGAGGCTCGAATATTCACCCATCTCAAAAAAGATCGTGACCGACGAAAAATGGCTGTCGTTCGTCATAGAGCAGGTGCTGTCAAACGCACTCAAATACACCCGCCGCGGAAGCGTGAGCATATACATGGACGGCGACCGCCTGATAATAAAGGATACGGGCATAGGGATAGCGCCGGAGGATCTGCCGCGCATATTCGAAAAGGGCTACACCGGCTGCAACGGACGCACGGATATGCGTGCCAGCGGCATAGGGCTTTACCTCTGCCGCCGCATATGCGAAAAGCTGTCCGTCGGCATCAGCGCCGAGTCGTTGCCCGGCGCCGGCACCTCGGTAATACTCGACGTGAGCCAGTATGAGCTGCGCGCGGAATGACATCTTACGAAAATGTTAGATTTGCCCCGGGAAATGTAAGGCAATATCATTGCCCTGCATTTCCCTTTTCGGTATAATTAATGCGTAAGAAAAATTCGGTATTTACGCATCGCATTCCGCCGTGACAATGCGGAAAGCAAAAAGGAGAAAACAGTAAATGAATAACATTCTTGATGTCAGGGGACTTAAAAAGGTCTATGTCACCCGCCTCGGCGGCAATAAGGTCGAAGCGCTGAAAAACGTAAATTTCAGCGTTGCAGCCGGCGAATACGTCGCCGTAATGGGCGAATCCGGCTCGGGCAAAACAACGCTGCTGAATATTCTCGCCGCACTTGACAAGCCCACTGCGGGCAGCGTCGTGCTTGACGGAAAGGATCTTTCGACCGTAAAGGAATCCGATATCGCAGCCTTCCGCCGCGACAACCTCGGCTTCGTGTTTCAGGATTTCAACCTGCTCGACACCTTCACCGTTGAGGACAATATCTATCTTCCCCTCGTGCTCGCGGGCAAGCCATACTGAGAAATGAACGCCAAGATCGCGCCGATTGCCGAAAAGCTCGGCATCACCGATCTTCTCAAAAAATATCCGTATGAGATATCCGGCGGTCAGAAGCAACGTGCGGCTGTGGCGCGCGCTCTGATAACCTCGCCCAAGCTGATACTTGCCGACGAGCCTACCGGCGCCCTCGATTCAAAAGCCACCGACGAGCTTCTCGGGCTTTTCCGGGCGATAAACCGCACCGGGCAGACCATAATCATGGTCACGCATTCGGTCAAGGCGGCGAGCTCTGCGGGACGCGTGCTCTTTATAAAAGACGGCGAGGTGTTTCATCAGCTCTATCGCGGCGACTCTTCGGACGAGCAGCTCTACAGCAAGATATCAGACACTCTCACTCTGCTTGCGACCGGCGGTGATGCAAGATGAAGATCGGTTTTTATCCTCGTCTTGCCGCAGACGGCATGCGAAAAAACAAGCGGCTGTACCTTCCCTACATCCTCACCTGCACGGGCATGGTGATGATGTATTATATCGTCACCTTTCTGCAATACTCGAACGCGGTTTCGGCGTTGCCGGGCGGCGCAACGATAACGGCGATGATGGGACTCGGCAGCTGGATCATTGCCGCATTTGCGGTGCTGTTCCTGTTCTACACCAACTCATTTCTCATCAGGCGCCGAAAAAAGGAATTCGGACTTTACAATATCCTCGGCATGGGCAAGGCGATTATTGGGATCATCCTCTTCTTTGAGACGCTTATCATCGCCGTTATCTCCGTCCTCATCGGGCTTACCGCAGGCATCGTTCTTTCAAAGCTCGCCGAGCTGGGGCTCGTGAGCGTCATGAACGGAAACGTGACCTATGACCTTTCGGTGTCCCCCATCGGCATCATAATGTCGATAGGCATCTTCGGCGCGATATTCCTGCTCATATACCTCAATTCTCTCAGGCAGATCAGAAAAAACAGCGCCATATCGCTCATGAGAAGCGAAAACAACGGCGAACGTCCGCCAAAGGGCAACTGGTTCATCGGCACGCTCGGCATAGTCGTGCTTGCGGTCGCCTACTATATCGCGGCAACGATAAAAAGCCCCGTTACAGCACTTTTTCTCTTCTTTGTCGCCGTTATCATGGTCATTGCCGCAACATACATGATAATGATATCCGGCTCGGTGCTTCTCTGCCGCATACTCAAGAAGAACAAAAATTACTACTATAAGCCGAATCACTTTGTCTCGGTATCGTCGATGGCATACCGCATGAAGCGCAACGGCGCCGGGCTTGCCTCTATATGCATACTCGCCACAATGGTGCTCGTCATGATATCCTCGACCTCATGCCTTCATTTCGGAGCCGAGGATGCACTGAATGTGCGCTTTCCGCGTGACCTCAATCTTTCATATCAGATGACCGATATAGAGGCGCTCAACGACCAAAATATCAGCGCATTCAGGAACGCCATACTCAAAGCTGCCGACGGCGCTCACAGCAAAGCGGAAAACGTGATCGACTGGCGCAGCGTTTCGGCTACCGGCTACCTTGACGGCAATGAGGTCGAAACCGACAGACAGAATTTTTCCGATTCCGAATTGCTCGGCGACATTGAAAATGTATTCAACTTTTATTTCATCCCGCTTGCCGATTACAACGCGATGACAGGCTCCGACGAAACGCTCGTGGACGGCGAGGCGATAATCGCCACATACCGCACATCATACACCGAGGATACCATTTCGTTCAGGCACGGCAGGAGCTTCAAGGTCAAAAAACAGGTGTCGCAGTTCGCGCGCAGTCAGGAAATAGTCACCGATATCGTAGGCACTGTCACCGTCATAGTCCCCGATATAGTTGAAGCAACAAAGGAGCTTGCCGAATACCGCAACGAGCACGCGGGAACGCTCCTGATACCACGCTGGCAGTATTCGTTTGACACGGGACTTGACGAGGACTCGCAGCGTGAGGTCTTTCTTGCCGTGCTCGACGGCAAAGACCTTCACGGCCCGGAATTTGAAAAGCAATACAGCGTACTGTCACGCTCCATCGAATGGCGCGTCGCCAACCGCGACGATTTTTACGCGACATACGGCGGCTTCTTCTACCTCGGTATAATTCTCAGCATAGTATTCATATTTGCCGCAGTGCTGATGATATACTACAAACAGATATCCGAGGGCTATGAGGATCAGGCACGCTTCCGCATAATGCAGAACGTCGGCATGACGAAAAAGGAGATCCGCAGGAGCATAAACTCTCAGCTCCTCACGGTCTTTTTCCTGCCGCTCGCGCTTGCCGGCTTGCACCTTGCTTTTGCATTTCCCATTATAAACAAGCTGCTCTGGCTCTTCAACTTCAGCAATGTCCTGCTCTTCAGCCTAACGACGCTCATAACCTTTGCGGTATTTGCGCTTTTCTACACTCTGATATACCGCATAACCTCAAACGCTTACTACAATATCGTAAGCGATGCAAAAGATGAATGAGACCATGGATGTTTCCAAAAAACTACGCCGGATAGCATCCGGCACACTGTTCGGGCTGGGGCTTGCCGTCATAGGCGTGCTTGCCATCCCCGCAGTGATCATAATAGGAGTGATCGTGATGATCTGGAACGTGATCGACAAGATCATGAACGCGCTCGAATAACGAATAAACGGTGCCGCGCATTTGCGCAGCACCGTTTATTCGTTATTCGTCTTTTTCGTCTGCGGGCGCACCGCCGCGCGGCTCTGCCGTGCTTTCGTACACCTTCAGCGTCGGGCAAAGGCTCACGCTCTGATAAGCGACCGTATGCTCGCCCTCCATACGCTTGCGCAGCAGCACCGCCGCCAGTTCGCCTATGTCGTTTGTGGGGCTTACCACGCTCGTAAGCGACGGGAACATATACTTTGAAGTCGGGTTATCGTCAATGCCTATTATCGATATGTCCTCCGGAATACGCAGTCCCGCCTCTCTGATCGCACGCATCGCGCCGTAGGCGATATTGTCATACGCGGCAAAGACCGCCGTGGGCGCTTCAGGCTCTGCGAGCAGCCGCTTCATTCCGATATAGCCGCACTCCTCGAATCTCTCTTCAAGACAAACTACATACCGGTCCGGCAGCTCAAGCCCGTGCTCGCGCATGGTGGAAATAAAGCTGTTCATACGCAGCGCGGTATTCTGCTCGCCGATGAAGGCGATGCGTCTGTGCCCGAGCTCTATCAGATGGTTGAGCGCAAGCACAGCCCCCATCGTATGGTTTATACCTATGCTGTCGCAAAAATCAATGTTGTTGCCGGCGCAAACGAGCATAAAGGGCGTTCTCACCTTGCCGACGATACGCCGTATGTCGTTGAGATGCGAACTGTTTTCGGTGAGAAGAAATATACCCGACACACCGTCGCGCAGAAAGGCGCGTATGGCGTTTATCTCGCGGCGACGGTCGAATTCGGTCAAAACGATAACGGGACGGTACCCCTCATTGCGAATTTTTTCGCAGAAAGCACGCTGAATATCGTTGTAATACTGGCTGGCAAGCTCGGGAAAGATCAAACCGACCGATTTTTCGGGCGTTACCTCTTCCCCCTCGGCTCTTGCTGCCGATTTTGTATCAGCCGAACGCAGCGCCGGAAGCACATATCCGACCTTTTCGGCAAGCTCGCGTATATTTGCCGCAGTTTTTGCGTTTATGTCGTTGCTGCCGCGCAGCGCCTTTGAAACCGTTGAAACATTGACGCCCGCAAGCCCGGCTATGTCCTTTAATGTTGCCATGTCGTCCTCTTTTTCGAAACTTTTAGTATATTATATCACACGCGACGAAGCTTGTCAAAAGATTTTCGACAAAACAGGCGAGATCAGGTGATTATTTGTTCTTGATAAGCTCAAGCAGCGTGTGATCGCCGAAGGCGTTCTTCCAGTCGTTTGCAAAGCCGACTATCGAGGTGTCGGTCGTGGTGTGCTGAACGAGCTTTTTCATTACGTCCGCGCTCACCGTTGCGGCTCCGGCGCCCGCAAGAGCACACTCAAGCACCTCGCGTGCGGTCTTGAAGCTCGCGGCAAGTATTTCGGTATTGCTTCCGGAGGCGGCAAGCAGCTCGGCTATCTCCGAGACCGTTCCGATGCCGTCGGCGCCGATATTTTCGAGACGGCTGACATACGGCGCGATATACGCCGCTCCCGCCTCGGCTGCAAGCAGAGCCTGATTGGCGCTGAGCACGGCAGTCATCGTCACACCGACGCCCTCGCCGCTCAGCTCGCGCGCCGCGCGAAGTCCGTCGGGCGTCGCAGGGATCTTAACAAATGTATTTTCGCCGAGCAGCGCGACTATCGCGTGCCCCTCCTCGATCATTTTGTTCCACTCGGTCTCGGTCCCCTGGACGTGCAGCTCCTTGTCGCCGCCGATGATCTCTCTGATCTTCACAAGATGCGCCACTATATCGCCGCCCTCACGCGAAAGTATCGTGGGGTTGGTGGTCACACCGCAAATGGGAAAATAATCGTTGAAATATTTTATGTCATCAAGGTTTGCTGTATCAAGAATGAGTCTCATTTCGATTCCCTTCCTTTGAGCTGAAGGTCGTAGTGAATGTCGTAAGCCTTTTCCTCATCGGTGAACTTGTGCAGGGTATTTATTACCTCCCCGCCCTTCCACTTGCGGTCGCCTACATCCTCGGTCGTGCCCATTACCGTCACATTGAGCTGACGGCGGCGAGCGCGTACCTGATCCCAGTCGATAAAATAAACGTGTGCGAATTCACCGCCGTCAAGAACGCCGTCCTTGATGGTCATGGTCTCGCTTCTGCCGAAGAATACCGAGCGGAGGTGCCCGTCGGTGTTCATGCTCGTAAAGTCGCCGGGCTCGTCAACGTATCTGCCGAACTGAGAATGGATCGGTCCGGGGTGACGGTACTGGTGCTCCTCGCGGAAATCGGGAACGAGCTTGCGCATGATGTCAAGCAGATCGTGCTGAAGGTATTCGAGGTCAAAGCTGTCGATGTCGTGAGAGCACTCCTGTACCATGACCGAGCAGGTGGTGTGGTGAGAGGCGATGCATACGGTACCGTTCTTTACACCGGACTCCTCAACGATCTCGCGGATCTCCTTTGACACATCGTGAAAGGTGGGTATCCACCCGCGCGACTGAAGCTCAAGCTCCTTCTGATATACTTTGAATTCCATGATTTTTTTCCTTTCTTGTGCCGATACGGCGGTTTTATTTACTGTTCAGACGCTTTCCGACCGCACCGTTCGGGTGTATGACGGCAAATTCGCGGCTGCTGTAATCAAGCTTTTCAATCAGTGCCGTTCCGAGAGCATCAAAAACGGCTGAGGTGACGGCAAAGCTCGTCGTCCCCTGACAGTTGTCGCGGTCGCACTCGCGCGTGACCGAAATACGGAGAATGATATCCGAAAGCCTACCGAGCGTCGATCCCGGCTTTTCGGTGACAAGAATGACCGTTGCCCCCTTTGCGCGACAGATCTTTGCTATCGGCACGAGCTCGTCGGTCTCGCCTCCGCGGGATGCCAGCATCATCACATCGCCGCCGCAGATATACCCAAGCCCGCCGTGCACCGCCTCGGAGGGCGAGATAAAACGCGCGGGACGTTCTATACAGCAGCAGAGATGCGCAAAGTGGCGGCAGGCGATGCCGGAGTGACCGCAGCCGGATGCCGCAATGCGCTCAGCCGAGGCAAGCACCGAAACCGCCTTTTCGAATTCGGCGCGGTCAAGCACTCCGGCGGTCGCACGCAGCGACTCCGCCTCTGTCTCAAATGCGGCATATGCCGCGTCAAGTATTTTATCGGTCCCGCTCATTCCGCGTGCACCTCGTCCCATACACGCCTGAGCGTTGAGAGCATTGCGCGTGCCGCTGCCTCGGGATCCTTCGCCTTCATAACTCCGCTCGTGCAGCCGGTCGCAAGAGCACCGGCGCGGATGACGTTCGCAACATCGTCGGGCGTGGATATCCCCGCTCCCTGAAGCACCATAATACCCGGGTCGATGCGTCGCACAGCTTCAATAGTATCCTTAACATAGCCCATATCGCTCGCAACACCGGTACCGATAAGCTCGGTCGGCTCGGCGACGATAAGATTTGGAGACAGCTTTGCCACCGCTTCGATCTCGGCAACACTGTCAGCACAAACGATAGTGGCAAGCCCTACCTCATCGGCGCGCGCTATGGTCTTTTCTATCTCTTCAAGCGTCAGCTTTTTCTCGGCATGGTTGAGCATAACTCCGACGGCTCCCGCCTCCTTCACGGCTTCGGGCAGGACCGAACCGAGCCCGCGCCCGGGCGCGAGGCTGTCCATATGCTGCGCATATACGTGAATGTGTTTTGTGTTCTCCGCGATCATGCGTATATCGGTATACTGCGGAGTAACGATAACGTCAAGGTCGAATTCTTCCGCAATGCGGTCGATCTCAAGCGCAAGACGGAGCATACGCTCGCCCCACATGAAGCATTTGGGACCTATCTCAAAAAACGGAGCGCGGATCTTATAGTTTTTGTACATCTTCTCCGCTCCTTACATTTCGAGCACTTCAATGCCGAGTATGCGGCAAAGATCGCGTATTGCGGCGCGGTTGTCGCCGAAGGTTATGATATAATGCTGGCAGGCAACATGATCGGCAAAGCGCGGAACGTCGCGCAGCTCTATCTCAAGCGCCGAAAGCTGCGGCGCGGGCTGCGCCCAGCCGCACTCCTCCCACACGGGCGGCTTTTTGCCCTCACCGGGCAGCACGTGCATAACATATCTGCCGCCGGTATAAACAAGGCGCGACATGGTGAGCGTTCCGGTCTTTACCGGAGAAACGTTGAGAATACCCTCGCTCAGCAGCCCGAATGCAGCGGGAAGAACAGTGTATGTATCCCCGTCTACCATATCCGCGGCAACAAAATCGGGAACGCCCGCAAGCACACTGTGCTCAAAGAACTCGTAAAACTCAAGGTATCCGGCAAGCTGTCCCGTCAGCTTGTGCATCATGAGCTGAGTGACAGCCCCCAAAGAATCGTTTTCGGGTATCGTCGTATAACCGTCCTCGGAAAGCAGCATGAATATCGGAGCGGGCGGGAAGCCGCACAGCTTTTTCATTCCTTCAACATCCTTAAGGGATATCGCGTGATAGTTTCTTTCCTTGGCGATCGACGCAACGGCGAGATAATACCCTGCCGCTTTTTTCATCGTCTCGGGGTTGGCGGGCTTGAGGAAGTTCCACTTCTTTATGCGTTCCTCTACCACCTTGTCCACGTCTGCCGGGTCAAGCGCACGGTATCTCTGCTCGACCTCAAGAAGCTCAAACGTCTCGATCTCAACACCGGTCTGCTTTTTGAGCGAAAGGCCGTCGTAGAGCGTGCCGTAAAGGTTCATATCGCGGTAACCCGCCATGCCTATCTTTTCGGAAAGAAGCTCTCCGGCAGCGACAGCGGCGCTGCAGAAGGATGCGACCTCGGCGGAACGTGTTTTCATGCCTATTATGTCGTAAACGTATCTGAAGCGATAGCCGAGCCCTTCGAACGTCGCGCGAAGACCGGCTGTGCCCGCCTGATCTGCGGTAGTAACGAGCCTGCCATCCTCATACCAACCGCAAAGCCCCCAAAGCACCATCGGAAGCTCACGGTAATGCTCGGTGATCTTCACGACCGCATGGGTGGGTATCCACCCGGCAATGCAAAGCACAAGTGCGTCAAAGCGCTCCTTTCCGAGAGCCTCAAGCGCCTCTCCGATCTGCTTCTCCTCCGGGTCGTCGGCAACCGGATAGACCTTTACGAGCTCAATTCCCTCGCCCTCAAGCGCTGCCGCTGCCGCGGCGCACTTTCTTATCACAACATCGACCGGAGTATTTATTTCTCCGAATCCCACAAATCCGATCCTGCTCATTTTCATACCTTTCCTTTATTATTTGTTGATAACACCGTCAAGCTCGCAAAAACGGCGATAAGCTGCCGAATAATCGGCGCCCGACGGAGCGTATTTTCCTTTTATCTTAACTGCGGCGCGCGCAGCCTCCGCAGCGCTGCCGTAAAGCCCTATGCCGACCGCGGCAAGCAGTGCCGAGCCGAGGCACGCCGTCTCTGATTCCTCAAGCGTACAAAGCTCCTTGCCGGTCACGTCTGCCTTTATCTGCGCCCACAGCGGGCTTGACGCACCGCCGCCGGTTATGCGGATACCGTCTGCATCTATATTCACATATTCAAGCTCCTCGCGCAGCGTGAAAGCGACAGCCTCCATTATGGCGCGCGCAAAATGCGCTCTTGTGTGCGCAAGACGCACGCCAGAAAATTCGGCTCCCACCGAAGGATTGTATTTCGGCATAGACGAGCCGCAAAAATACGGCAGCACGGTAAGCCCGTCACACCCGGGTGCGACCTTTTCGGCTTCCGCGTCAAGCTCACGGAACGAAAGCTCACTTGCAAAGTTGTTGCGGAACCACTTGAGCGACATTCCCGCAGTCGCCGACCAGAGAAGCAGGCAGTACTTTCCGTCCGCGTGCAGGTGGCACGGAACTATGCTGTCCGCTCTGTACGGAGGGATGCTGTCCGTGACCGCGCACACGGCAAGCGCCGTACCGGTCATTTCACTCACTCCGCCGGTGTCGGTCACGCCGACGCCGACCGCGCCGGCGATCTGGTCGAGCGCACCGCACACAACGGATATACCGTCATACTCTCCTGCCTTCTCCGCAGTGCGCAGCACGCGCGGGAGCTTTTTTTCGTCGACGCCGATAAAGTCAAGCATTTCGCGCCAGAAGCGGCGCTCTCTTATATCAAAATAAACCGAGGACGACTGTATCGTCGGCTCGGTGACAAATTCACCGGTAAGCCTGAAGAGTATAAAATCTTCAAGAAGGAATATCTTTTCGGTTTTTGCCCACACATCGGGGCGGTTATGCCTGAACCATAAAAGCTTTGAAGCGGGCCACGACGCCGTTATCTCGGGCTGTCCCGTGACCTCGTAGACCGTTTTTTTGCCGAAACGGGATTCTATCTGCGCCGCCCCGTCCGCAGCACGGTTGTCGAGCCATACAACGGCGGGATAAAGCGG
>ERZ780195.1634-NODE-1634-length-17595-cov-16.971437_pt1 | contig 17595 bp, 9 predicted proteins | sample MGYA00511017_ERZ780195 | MGnify/ENA primary metagenome ERZ780195 (study PRJEB29588, sample SAMEA2159974) | human gut metagenome | biome: human gut; feature: human-associated habitat; material: faeces | place: Denmark | collected 2008/2010 ...
CTTCACTAACCATGACAAAATCATGATTAAGAAGTCACTTAGAGCATATATCACCGGGCGGAGATGAAAACTTTTTCTTGCATTTTCCCTGAATCTGTACTATACTATAGAGGCACCTGCCGGTGTGATGGAATGGTAGACGTAGTGGACTCAAAATGTGTTGCGCCTGATTTCCCCAGCTCCGGAAAAGGTGTTGCAAATTCATTACTTTTCTGATATAGTGGTTCAAGTTTCATCAACATCCCTCCTGCATATCCCTCTTGTTTCTTCGGGAGCGTGCGTAGCAGGGTGTTCATAAAGGTATGCCGGTGTGTTGGAACTGGTAGACGAGGAGGACTCAAAATCCTTTGGGCTAATCCCCCGTGCGGGTTCGATTCCCGCCACCGGCACCAAAATTGCTTCGATGCGTTATGCTTCGGAGCAATTTTTTTATTGCCAGATAGGCTCTGCCCGAAGAGTTTGAGGGTAGCAAGGCAGAATGGCATTTGCAGACGAGACCTTACTGGAAAAATCCAAATGTGTGTAATACTATTTCCTGATTAAAATCTTTGATTTTAATCAGGAAATAGTATAAGATTGCTGCGTAAAGCCTTCTAACTTTTCCTTGCATAAAACGAATGCTTGTGCTACAATAACAAGAGTCTGTCCGCCGCTCCCGGAACGTGCGTAAGGGAAGCGGCAAGAGAAACCGGGGAAAATCGACCGGTTTCATTGGAGCTTTTATTGAGAGAGGAGAAGGAATTTTCTTGATTTTCGGCAAGCATATCAACGTCTATTACCGCAAGTACGCGCTGGCTCTGCTGACGGGGCTGCTGGCGTTGTTTACCGTGGACTACTTGCAGCTGAAGGTGCCTGAAATTTATCAGTTGGTTATCAATGGACTGAATCAAGGATACATTGTGGAAAACGGCGTACAGGTGCCCTTTGATATGGCGTTCCTGCTGGACAGGATCTGCATGCCCATGGTCGGCATCATCCTTGCCATCGTCTTCGGCCGTTTCCTGTGGCGGGTAACGATCTTCGGCGCGGCTACTAAGGTGGAGACGGACCTGCGGGATAAGATGTTCCGCCACGCAGAAGACCTGAGCCGGGAGTATTATCAGGTGAACAAGGTGGGCAATCTGATGAGCCTGTTCACCAACGATCTGGACACTGTTCAGGAGTGCTACGGCTGGGGCTTCATGCAGTTCTTTGACCCCATCATTCTGTGTTCTCTGGCCATTACCAGAATGTGGCGCATGGATCACCTGCTCACCGTCCTGTCCCTGATCCCCATGGGGCTGCTGTTCGCCAGCGCCGCGGTGGTGGGCAAGAACATGACCCGGAAGTGGGACTACCGGCAGAAGTGCTTCTCTGATCTGTCCGACTTCGCTCAGGAGAGCTTTTCCGGAATTGCCGTCATCAAGGCCTTTGTGAAGGAGGCCAAGGAGCTGATGGCCTTTGAAAAGCTGAACCGGGACAGCGAGGATTCCAACATCGCTTTTACAAAAACCTCCGTACTGATGCGGATTCTGGTGACCACCTTCGTGGAGAGCGTCATCTGCGTGATTCTGGGCTACGGCGGCTATCTGGTCTACAAGGGTCAGTTCAACGCCGGTCAGCTTATGGAGTTCATCGGCTATTTCAACGCCGTGGTCTGGCCCATTATGGCGGTGGCCGATCTGATTGACATGACCTCCCGGGGCAAAGCGTCCCTGAAGCGGATCAGCGAGCTGCTGGACGCGCCCAAAAACGTTTTTGACCGCCCCGGCGTTCAGGAGCTGACGGACCCCAGGGGCGAGATCGAATTCCGCGACCTGAGCTTTACCTACCCCGACGGGGATATCCCCGCGTTGGAGCATGTGTCCTTTACCATCCGCCCCGGCGAGAGCATCGGTCTGGTGGGCAAGACCGGATCCGGCAAGACCACTCTGGTAGACCTGATCCTGCGCACTTACAATGTAAACGACGGGCAGCTGTTCCTTGACGGCAGGGATGTGAACGACCTCTCCATCCGCTCCGTCCGTGACGCCTGCGCCTATGTGCCTCAGGACAACTTCCTGTTCTCGGACACCATTGAGAACAACATCGCCTTCGGCAAGTCCGAAACCGTCTCTGAGGAGATCCGCCGGGCAGCCAAGCTGGCGGATATTGACGGCAATATCTCCGAATTCCAGATGGGCTATCAGACGGTACTGGGCGAACGGGGCGTTACCGTCTCCGGCGGCCAGAAGCAGCGTATCTCCATTGCCCGGGCGCTGATGAAGGATGCGCCCATTCTGATTCTGGACGATTCCGTGTCCGCCGTGGATACCAAAACGGAAAAGGCTATTCTGGACAATCTGCGCGCCACCCGGGCGGGCAAGACCACCATTCTCATTGCCCACCGTATTTCCACCATCGAGCAGATGGACAAGATCCTGTTCATCGAGGACGGCCGTCTTGCGGGTTTTGACACCCATGACAAGCTGTACACGGAAAACCCCGCCTACCGCAAAATGGTAGACTTGCAGCGGCTGGAGGAAGAAGGAGGTGCGGTCAATGCGTGAGTATCTTCCCCTTCTGATCGTCTGCGCCGTCATCGGTGTGTTTACGATCCTGTTCCTTGCGGCCTATGCTGTGCTGAAGCGAAAAACCAAAGAGGAGACCAGCGAACGGCATATGTCCGACAGCGAGATCATCAAAAGATTGCTGGGCTATGCCAGACCCTATAAAAAGGATTTCGTTCTGGTGTTCCTCATTATGCTGGTGTCCATCGCCTATGATGTGGTGTCCCCCCTGCTGGTGGCAGACATTCAGGGTACCATCAAGCAGAGCTTTGAGCTGTCCCGGCTCTATTCGCTGGTTGCCGTGTACGCGGGCATTCTGGCGGTGTCCATGGTCTGCACCTATTTTCAGGCCATGATCCTGCAGAAGACCGGCCAGAAAATTCTGTCCCAGATCCGTCTGGACACCTTCACCCACATTGAGCAGCTGTCCCACGCCCAGCTGAACCAGATCCCCGTGGGCAAGCTGGTGACGAGAGTCACCAACGACCCCAACTCCATCAGCTACCTGTTCACCAACATTCTGGTGACGCTGGCGAAGAACTCTCTGGTGATCATCGGTGTGCTGGCGGCCATGCTGATTCTGAACTACGCCCTGACGCTGATGGTGCTGTGTTTTGTGCCGTTTCTGGTGCTCTTTACCATCATCTTTCAGAAGTTCTCCCGCCATGTCCACCGCACGGTCAACAACGCCCGGACGGATGTGAACACCTACCTGTCCGAAAACCTATCCGGTATGAAGGTCACCCAGATATTCAACCAGGAGCAGCGGAAAATGGACGAATTTCTGGCTCGCAGCAAGCGCCTTGGGAAGACCAAGATGAACCGGATGTTCGTCTTCGGCATCTTCCGGCCCATGGTATACATGCTGTTCGTCACATCCAACCTGTTCCTCTTCTATATCGGCTGCAAGGGTTATATCAAGGACACGACCTTTCTGGGGCAAACCATTACCAGCGAGACGGTGGTCGCTTTCTATATGTATATCTCCCGGTTCTTCAACCCCATTCAGGCGCTGGCCGAGCAGTTTGATATGCTGGAGCAGTCCTTCGCCGCGGCGGAGAAGATATTCACCATTCTGGATATGGTTCCCGAGGTAGTGGACGAGCCGGACGCCATCGAGCTGAAGGAAATGAAGGGCGAGATCGAGTTCAGGGACGTGTGGTTTGCCTATAATCCCGGCGAGTGGGTGCTGAAGGGCGTTTCCTTCCATGTGTATCCCAAGCAGACCGTGGCCTTTGTTGGGGCTACCGGTTCCGGAAAGTCCACCATCCTGAGCCTGATCTGCCGGAACTATGATATCCAGAAGGGGCAAATTCTGATCGATGGCATTGATATCCGGCACATTAAGATCGCCTCTCTGCGCAGCCACTTCGGCCAGATGCTTCAGGATGTATTCCTGTTTGCGGGGGACATCCGCAGCAACATCGTCCTGCGCTCCGACAACGTGACGGATGAAGACGTCTGGCAGGCCTGCCGGTATGTCAACGCCGACGGCTTCATCAGGAAGCTGGATGGCGGTCTGGACGAGGCCGTCCGGGAGCAGGGCAACAACTTCTCCGCGGGTCAGCGGCAGCTGCTGAGCTTCGCCCGGACCATTCTGCACAAGCCCTCCGTCATGATCCTGGACGAAGCCACCGCCAACATCGACACGGAGACGGAGGTACTCATTCAGGACTCTCTGGAGAAGATGAAGAACATCGGCACCATGCTGATCGTAGCCCATCGCCTGAGCACCATCCAGCATGCGGACAACATTATTCTGCTGTCCCACGGCGAGATCATGGAGCAGGGCACCCATCAGGAGCTTCTCCACCTGAAGGGGCGCTACTACCAGCTCTATACCCTCCAGTTCCGCAAGCAGCAGCTTCAGGAGAGCTGACGGGCAAATCGGATAAAAAGACATAAGCCCGGGCACGAGCGATACGACCGCTCTGTGTCCGGGCTTGCATTTTGGAAGAAGGCGCTGCCTGTTTTGTGATTAATAAGGAAAGAAATCACAAAACAAGTCTCATATGAACTCCATGCCCTTCAGGCAATTAAAATCTTTTTTTAAGATTTTAATTGGAGTTCAGTATCAGATTTCCGGAAACAGCGCTTTCTGTTATCCTTGCCATCCGCTCTGCGGGTAACAGTCCGGAAGCAGCACATCTACGGTGTAACCTGCCCACAGGCGCTTGACAGCGATATCAGCCGCAGGCTACTTCCTGATTCAATGGCAGTTCCAGCAGTTCAGGGTGTGTGAGCAGATGCTGTATGATCTTGAGCGAACGGGCAAAGTAGAAGCCGTCCGCAATGCGTTCGTCCAGTGTGAAACCGATATCCACCACATCCCGCACCTCGCGGCTGCCGTCCCCGGCGATCTTCTCACTCTTGCGGATGGTGCCGATGGCCGCCATAATGGAGCTTGAGCCGTAATTGTTGAGATGATGGTAGACGCTCGGGCATTTGATGCTGCCAAGATTGGTGAGGAAGACGGTGGCAAAGTTCGGGTCATCCTGCCGCAGGAAGTCGGGCACCTTGCCAAGGAAGTCCAGTGTCTTGATGATCCAGATGACAAATGCCAGAACCGGACGCGGCAGCTTTTTGAGCACGTCCATCGCGCCATTCACACCGTCGTTCTTTTCCGTGCGGGCCTTGTGAACCTTGCCGACGACCCGGTGCGTCACCTCGGTGAGCGTCCAGTCTTCCGGCGCGGAGATGACCACGAGGGACTCCTCGCTGTGATCCTCGAAGCGTTTCTTGGCTACGAAGCCAAGGGTAATTTCGTCGCGCTGGTAAAAACGCCGGCCGGAGATGAAGCTGTTGAGCTGCGGGCGAAGATATATCGTTTTTGCGACAGCCATAAGAATGCAGTGAAAAAGCGTGGCGCGGTATTCTTCCTCGCCCTCGTTCTTCCGTGCGATGTAGCGAAGCGCCTCTGTCACGTCGAATTCCATATTGACGTAGACCTCGGCATCCGTGCGGTGGTTCATCAGATGCGGCAAAATGACATGGAGCGAATCCATATCGCGGATCCAGCGGGCGTCTTTCCGGTCGCCCCAGCGTTTCTTTGTCGTGTTGCTCATAGTGTGTCCTCTTTTCTTCCTTTTTTCGGGCCGAAGCCCCTGAAGATATCCTGCGCACCCTCATACGCAGAAATCTTCAGATAACCTATGCAATCATTACTTCCTTAAGTAATGGAAAGCCCCATGCCGGTTTTGCGGGTCAGTTCCCGCCTTTCGGGCGGTGTGCTTTTTCAACCTCTTCCTTCAGCGCGGCAGCAGATTTTGTTCCATAATCCCCCTTCCCTGAAAAGTTCCAAAATCGTAATCCATGATACTACGATTTTGGAAAGGATGCAAGAGGTTTCCTCGCGCATTCCGGAAAATGGAAAATGCGGCATATTGAAAGCGGGTGCCGATAAAAACACATGGCCTTTCCTTTTCTCGAAAAAATGGTATCATAGATGTGACTTTCCTGACAGAAAACCCTACTACTAAGGTGAGGAACAAAAGAAAGGAAGCGACCTAAAGTGGAAGATGCGGAAATCGTGGAATTGTTCTGGGCACGAAACGAGGATGCCATAAAAGAAACGGATGCCGTTTATGGCAGGAGACTGAACGCTTTGGCGAAAAACATCTTACAGAGCCGTGAAGACGCGGAGGAAAGCGTGAATGATACGTACATGGAGACATGGAAGGCGATTCCTCCCCAGCGGCCCAGATATTTCTTCGCTTTTCTTGCTGCCATCTGCCGCCATCTGTCCCTGACGAGACTGGACTGGAACATGGCGGCAAAGCGAAAGGCGGAGGTCGTCTCGCTGACGGAAGATATGGAGAAGTGCATTCCAGACGCCAGTCACGAGCGTACCATGCGGGGAAAAGAGCTGGGGCGTATTCTGGATGCGTTTCTGGAAAGCCTTCCTAAGGACAGCCGGGTGATTTTTCTGCGGCGGTATTGGTATGTGGATACCATCGCGGAAATTGCCCGGCAATACGGCATGACGGAAAGCAAGGTAAAAATGCAGCTCAGCAGAACCAAAGAAAAGCTGCGCATCTATCTGGAAAAGGAGGGAATCCGCGTATGAACGGCAAAGAATTGCTGCTTGGATTGTCTTATATCAGCCCAAAGTACATCGAGGAAGCGAGAAATTACAGTGCCAGTCAGAAGCGCATTCGTTTTCGCAAACCCCTGCTGATCGCCGCAGTAATTGCCCTGACGCTGCTGCTGGTGGGGTGCGCGGTGGCGGCCTATGCCCGGATTCATATGAGGCTCGTGCAGCACAATGTGCCAACGACTGCTCAAACGGATGAAGATGTGTCGGACACAACGCCTGCCAGAAGTGTGATCGCAGGCTGCTATCCCCAGCAGCTGCCGGAGGGCTACCGTCTGGCAGAGGGTTCGCCCCTGAATCACACAACCCGGAATCTTTGCTACCGCAATGACGCGGGGGAGATGATCTCCTTCACCATTTCCACCAGTCAGGCCATTGAAGGTGTGCTGGCACCGCCGAGGGAGGAAACCAGCTTCACGGTGTCCGGCTGGGATGCCGTTTTGCAGACTTCAGAAAAAGGCGCGCAGACACTGTCGTGGCACAACGAGGCCGAGGGCTACTATGCCGGCCTGTTTACGCAGGATATGGCAGTCGATTTGAAGGCTGTGGCGGAAAGCGTGGATTTTGGCGAAGAACTGCCCATGTCCTTCCTGTGCAGACAGGGGAAAATCTGGAGCATATGGTATCCCCGACAGATTCCAGAGGGCTACGCCTGTACGGATGTGGCACCCTGCGGCAATGGCGGACAGGAGATCCGCTACACCTGTGATGCAAGCGGCAGCGTGATTTCCTATCATGTGTCCCTGACCACGGATCTCAGCGCGATTTCCGACCCGCCCCGGGACTCCTGCGTCTGGGAAGAGCTGGCCGTGGCGGGGCAGCCTGCCAGAATGATGACCACCGGCTCCGGTCTGCGCCTGCTGTTCTGGAAAAATGAGCAGGAGGGCTTCAACGCCATGCTCTCCGTGGAGGACGATGCCGTGGATATCCTCGCCATGGCGGAAAGCGCGGCTCCCGGCGAGCCGCTGGAAGTGACTTCCAACTATCTGGGGCCGGATTACACCATCGAGCTGGAGCAGGACGCTTCTTCCTATGTAGGCTGGGAGCCTGTGTATCCCCAGAGCGTGCCGGAGGGATATGAGATTACCTTTGTCGCTGAACCGGCCTACGGCGAGCAGTCCATCGACTACGAAAACGATGCGGGGGATACCTTGACATATACCCTCTACTTTCGCCTGAGCCAGTGGGGCAGGCAGTTTGACGGCATGGGTCAGCCGGAGCAGGTCAAAATCAATGGAAATGTGGGCTACAAAAGCCCCGGCAAGCTGGTCTGGACGGACGCGGCCAGGGGCTTTGGATTCTCCCTGCGCGCCAGCGGGGACGTCGATCTGATCGCGGTCGCCGAAAGCGTGGGCATCGGCCCGGAACTGAGGCCGACCCGCTGGGACGATATCCGGAAAGCGCTGGAACAGCTGGGGGATTATCAGATCACCGCCCTGCCTGACGGCATGGTGGAGGATGGGCTGACAGGCGCGCCGTTGGAAAACGCCGACGACTGGTATTCCTACGTCCGCCGCTGGTACTTCAACCCGAAGACCAATCGGGACATTTATCTGGAATATGAAAGCTATGTTACGGACTGCACCGATATGGAAGATGTGCTTCAAATGCTTATCGGCACCGGAGGAAACCCGGTAACCGTCCACGGCTGCACGGGAGCGGCATTACAGAATGGCGAAAGCGCCGCAGTAGTATGGCTGATCGGCACCCCTGAGAAAGGAATCTCGTTCCGGTTGTCCAGCAGCAGTTTCACCGCAGAGGCGCTTCTGCCGATTGCGGAAAGTGTGCAGCTGCAATAGCGATTTCGGAAACCGCATTCACCGGGGCTTAAGACATAGCCTCAGCACCCCCATCCATTCCGCGGGAAGCGGAATGGATGGGGCTGTTTGTCTACGTGAGACTGCTTTTTTGTTTCATCACAGCATATGCGCCGGAAAAAGTCGATGTCGGCGTTTTTTGGACCTCGTTTCTGGAAAAATTTTTCCGATTCGACGAGAAAAACAGTTGCGCTTATCCCAGCTGTATGTTATACTGGTGGTGCATATACCATCCCGGAATGACGCTGACCACGCGTTCCCGCGGAGTACGGGAAACGCACAGAACTGAAAGGAACGGAACAGCTATGAAGAAACGACTGCTCAGCATCCTGCTCGTGTTTGTCATAGTGCTCTCCACGCTGCCCATCCCGGCCTTTGCCGAGGACGGCGGGGAAGCAGCCCCCGTGTGCATCTGCGAAACGGCTTGCACGGCAGAAGCCATGAACGAAGACTGCCCAGTGTGCGGCGCGGAAGGTGCGCACCTGCACGACTGCGCCAAGTACGTCGAGGGCGCGGAGAATCCGGCGGAGACCACCACTCCCACCGCCGAACCGGTGAATGTCGGGGAAACCGAAGCCACCACTGCGCCCGTCGTTCCCGAGACTGAAAAGGACGAGACTCAGCCGGAGAGCGAAAATGATGCCAAAAGCATTGAGGGCGGCGAAGAGACTCTTCCCGAAGATGCGCCGGATACGCTCGCGTTGGACGCGGAAAATCTCATCAGCGTGCAAAGCGGCGAAACCATGTCGGACGAATTGTATGATTCGCTGTCCTATGCCACATTCACGCTGTCCGCAAGCGAGTACCAGTGCGGCGAGGCGGGGCATACCGGCTCCATAACGGATATATGCCTGAACAGCGTTGACCTGTCGGACTGGGATGCAAACCGGAAAATCAAGGTGAATTTTGATATTTCCTTCCAATGTGATACGCCGGGCTGCCCGCGCGGGAAGGAGATGAACCGGTATAACAAGACAAGAACCTTTACCGACTCGGATTCCTGCCACACGCCGGTCTCCGCCACTGCCAATTACAGGAAGGCATGCAGCAGCAATAACAATGATCTAATCGTGCTGACCCTGACCTCCAACAAGAGCATCGCCTACAAGGAATACTTTCCGAAAAAGGAAGCCACCTGCACCGAGGCGGGCTATGAATCCTACTGGATGTGCGGCAGCGATGCGGACAGCAACAAGTGCCGGAAGATATTCTCGGATGAGGACTGCACAAAGGAGCTTGCCGCGCCCATCGCGATTCCCGCGAAGGGACACTATTTCCCTGCAAGTGCCTATCACGCGGAACTGCCTGGCACCTGTACCGATATCGGTCATGTGGAATACTGGCATTGCGGCCAGTGCTACAAGTATTTTACCGATAACACCGGCACAACGGGGATCTCGAACATAATGCTCCCCAAGGATAAGGATAACCATGCCCAGGCACCGCAATATATCGCTGACGACGTACATCATACGGCAAAATACAATTGCTGCAACACGACGCTCCCCATGGAAGCACACAGCTTTGACTATGGCGTGTGTGACGTATGCGGCTACGTAGCCACTTTCCTGGTACAGAGCAGCAGGGAGGCTGCGTACTTTGGCTCGTACAACGATGCAATGGCCGCGCTAGCGCGGGAAGACGCGACGTTTCTAATGGTGCTGAGAGACTATGACGGTACGATCGATATCAATATAGACGGGAAACGTACCGTCCTGATCGGCGACGCCAGAACAAATGTCCGCGTGAGTGGCATCAACATAAACGGCGGAAGCGTTACCATATCGAATTACGGAACGGTTGGCTCTCTTACGAACAATGCCGTCACGATCCTCGGCAAAGGCGGCGGCAGATATGACGCGATCCGGAATAACATGGGCGACGTCGGGGCGCTTCTCGGCAGTTGCATTGTGTATAAAACAGAGGACGGCGTGTTCCTGCGTTCCAAAGATGAAGCTTGCAAGGCCGACAGCATTCAGAATGTCCGTGTCATTGGCGCTCCGATTTCGTACATCGAGATCACCGGCGCGGGCAAAGGCACCGGTGAAGAGTATGACGTCAGGTATGCCCATACGGTAAAAGCGGGAGAAACGGTGACGTTCCAATCGGATGTGTACCAGATCAGCGGTGCTACCGCCGCTGGTGCTGTCATCACATCCTGGGACTGCGGAACCATACCCGCGGAAAATGTCGATGTGCAGACATCCAATGGGAGCTGGAGATCGACGCTTACTCTGACGAACATTACACCTGGCGTATATCCTCTGGTCTGCACGGTGAATTCTGACAACAACGGCGAAATCTATTCCGTTCGCGCAACCGTCACACTCACCGTGGAGGCGGGCGAGACAGAGTATACCCTCACCTTCGACGCCAACGGCGGCACCGGCGCTCCGGCTGCCATGACTGGCGAGACAGACACCTTCGTGATTCCCGACACCATCCCGACACGGGACAATGCCCACTTCGGCGGCTGGGCGCTCACTGCCGGAGCCGACAGCCCGCAGTACCAGCCCGGCGATACTGTCACCGTCGACGGTGGGATGAAAATGACCCTCTACGCTTACTGGAGGGCGCACGGCGACGGTAACGGCGACGGCTTCTGCGACGGCGGCGAGGAATGCCTCCACGGAAAGGACGCCGATGGCTACTGCACCGTAAGCGGCTGCACCCACAACGCGGACGGACACGACTGCTGCCCGAAGCGCGGGCCTTCGGAAACCGTCATCACGACCTTGCCAACCCTGCCCGCCGAAACATATGTCGGCACCCAGTTTCTGGATGAAGCGCTTGAGGGCGGAGTGGCGCAGGTTAAGGGAACGGATACCGTCGTCCCCGGTAAGTTTGCATTCGAGGGAGAGTATGGCGGGAGCGTAAGTTTTGTGGGGGAAAACCGCCTGCATGTTATCTTCACTCCCGATGACACGGAAGCATATACAACAGCGGAATGTGAAGTGATTGTGACCGGCATTCGGCATACGATCACGGAGGTTCTTACGAAGTTTGCCATCACGGACAAACCGCTGGGCACGCCCCTTGCGGAGCTGGGAATCCCTACGGAGGGCGTCACGGTAAAAACCGACTCCGGCGCAATGTTCGCCCCTATTCCGGTCATTTGGGACACATCTGCCTATGATCCCAATTCTCTGGAACCCCAGACTATCTACGGAACGCTGGATGTTGCCAACAGCTATTTTCATGATAAAATCGTTACGGAAACCGATGTAAAAGCGACCATTGAGGTATCTCTTATGGATACTCGGGTCTTCCAGACTACCATTGTCACACCGCCTACGGTTGAAGGAACCTTCTATGCGCTGGATCGTTACGAGACGCTGACAAGCGGTCTCGAGGGCGGAAAGGCGATGGCAAACGGTCAGGAGATCGAAGGCACGTTCGAGTTTGATGAGGACGAATTGCTGTACGGAGACACCGCCTATCCCGGCATCGGGCTGAAATACGGCCAGCTTACGCGCACGGTCGTTTTCAAGCCGACAAACTCCAGGAACTACACAACTGCAGCCTGCACGGTAACCGTGAACGTTCTCCCGCTCACGATCGTCAGAATCAATCCCAATTTCGAAGACATCACCGACAAGCCCATTGGTACGGCGTTTGAACAACTTGGATTGGCGGAAGCGGGTTCGATGGACGTGATGCGCGGTGACCCCCAAAAAACGACGATCATGAGCGACACGGTGGTCTGGGATAAAAACCAGTACGACCCGAATACGCCATATGAGCAGCGCATTACGGGCAGATTGGTGCTGTCCACATGGAAGGATTATATTGCGCCCCCCGAAGGGGCGTCCACCGTCAGCGTCAAGGTGAAGCTGAAGTACGACCCGGTTGTACCTGTGATTGTGACCGCGCCGACGTTCCGCTGGACAAAGGGAGACTTCCGGCTTGGCGACAATCAGATTTTTGTCAGCGAAACCTTCCAGATCGGAACGGAAACGCCCTCGGAGGAAGCTGACGAGATCGGTGCGCTTATTGGCGGTGAGGCGCGGGTTGGCGGCAAGAAGATCGACGGCACATTCTCTTTCAAGGCCGGTACGCCTAAGTGGTTTAGCGCAGCGGGAACATACAACGTGACTGTGGTCTTCACGCCGAGTGATACCGTTCGTTATGCGCCTGCCGAATGTACCATCCCGATTGAAGCGGTCAAACGCACCCTCCTGAGCATCGAACCCTCGACGGATATCACGAACAAAGAGGTCGGCACGGAGTTTGATGCGCTCTGGTTGCCTTCATTCGTGAACTGCCGGACAGAGGACGGGTCGTTCTACTCAGGCATTGGCGTAACGTGGGATAAGACGTCGTATGACCTGAATTCTACTGCTGAGCAGGCCATTACCGGCACGCTCAATCTCGGCGATATTCCGACTATTCAGCAGCCCGTCCCGGAGTTAAAGGCCACGGTCAAGGTCAGGCTTATTCCCCACGACTGGAGCGACTGGACGCCCGACAGCAACGGTACCCACAGCCGCGTCTGCGCCAGAAACAGCAGTCATAAAGAAACCGTCAGATGCTCCGGCGGTACGGCGACCTGTCAGGCAAAGGCGGTCTGCTCTGTCTGCGGTCAGGCATACGGCCAGTTTGCCGCGCATGACTTTACGGCAGAAGTGGTTGAAGAAAAATACCTGAAATCCGCCGCAACCTGCACGGAGAAGGCAGTTTACTACAAGTCCTGCACCGTCTGCGGCGAAAAAGGAACGGAAACCTTCGAGGTTGGCAATATTCTCGGCCACGACTGGGGTGAATGGCAGCCCAACGGCAACGGTATCCACAGCCGCATCTGCAAGCGCAACGCAACCCATAAGGAAACCGTCAGCTGTTCCGGCGGCACGGCGACCTGTCAGGCAAAGGCGGTCTGCTCTGTTTGCGGTCAGGAGTATGGTCAGCTTGCCGCGCACGACTTTACGGCGGAAGTGGCGGAAGAAAAGTATCTGAAATCCGCCGCGACCTGCACGGAAAAGGCGACTTACTACAAGTCCTGCACAGTCTGCGGCGAAAAGGGAACGGAAACCTTTGAGGTCGGCAACATTCTCGGCCACGACTGGGGCGAATGGCAGTCCAACGGAAACGATACCCATAGCCGCATCTGCACCAGAAACAGCGGCCATAAGGAGACCGTCAACTGTTCCGGTGGTACGGCGACCTGTCAGGCAAAGGCAGTCTGCGCTGTGTGCAGGCACGAATACGGCCAGCTTGGCACACACAGCTTCACGGCGGAAACCGTGGAGGAACAGTACCTGAAATCCGCCGCGACCTGCACAGAAAAGGCAGTCTATTACAGGTCCTGCGCCACCTGCGGCCTGAGCGCCAAGGACACCGCCGAGGAAGCGGTTTTTGAAACCAGGGCGCTCGGCCATGACTGGGGCAAGTGGCAGTCCAATGGCGACGGCACCCACACCCATGTCTGCACCAGAGACGATACCCACAAGGAGACGGTCAGCTGCTCCGGCGGCACCGCGACCTGCGTGGAGCAGGCGACCTGTAAGGACTGCGGCGGGAAGTACGGCGAAAAGGATGCCGCGAACCACACCGGTGCGAAGAAATGGACGACCACAAAGACCACCCACGAACAGAAATGGTCCTGCTGCGGCGAGATCACCGTCGCCAAAGAAGCCCATACCTTCGGCAAATGGGTCGTCACCGAAAAGGCAACATCCAGAAAAGACGGGGAAAAGACCCGCACCTGTGAAGTCTGCGATTACGTCGAGACTGCGAAGATCCCTGCCACCGGCACTTCGCCGAAGACCGGCGACGACAGCCACATCGGCATGTGGGCCGGCATCCTCTGCGTATCCCTCGCCGGTATCGTGGCGCTGGTGGTATGGTATAAACGGAAGAACAGGAAGTAAATCAGGCCATATTGCAGTCATAACCACCGGCCAGCGATTATGATTGCGTGTTGGAATCTTCGTCCGCCTTCAGGTTTTTCCGAACGCTGTCCTCAAAATCGGCTGGTTGTTCCAGGCAGAAAAAATCCGGACTTATTCCCGCGTGGGGAGTAAGTTCGGATTTTCTGCTTTATCATGGAAGTGCAGTACTGAAAAGATTGCCATATACAGCCGGATGTAGTATGCTGTCAGAAAGAAAAATCTTCCATTCCGCGTTTTTCTGCGTGTATAAGGGTGAAGCTACTAAAAAAGGAGGCGGCGACATGGATGACAATGAAATTCTCGATTTGTATTTCGCCCGGTCGGAACAGGCCATTGTTCAGACTGACCAGAAATATGGATTTTATTGTTACAGTATTGCCAAACGTATTTTATCCGACCCCCTGGACGCTGAGGAAAGCGTCAACGATACCTATTACTCCGCTTGGAAGCTGATCCCGCCCCGCAGACCCCAGAGGTTTTCCACCTTCTTAGGAAAAATCACCCGGAATCTTGCCATCGACCGCTGGCGGAAGAATACCGCCGAAAAGCGGGGGAAGGGGGAGACCCAGCTGCTGCTGGACGAGCTGGCGGAGTGCGTCGCCGGAAGCGAAAGCCCGGAGACGGAGCTGCTTCGCAAGGAGCTGACCGCCTCGCTGAACCGCTTTCTGCGGAAGCTCCCGGAAAAAGACCGCACCGTCTTTCTGCTCCGGTACTACTATGCCGGCACGAAGGAAGACATTGCCCGGAAGACGGGGTTGTCCTCCAATCAGGTGAAGTACATCCTGCAAAAGGTAAGAAAACAGTTGGCCGACACTCTTAAAAAGGAGGGTTTACAATGACGGCTTATCAGCTTTTCAGAGGACTGACCGGCGTGGACGGGGAGCTGCTGGCGGCGGTGGAGCCGGTGGATTCCCGGAAGGAGCCCGCCACAAAGAAACTGCCCGCGAGAAAAATCTGGCTGATCGCCGCGGTCATTGCGCTGGCGCTGCTTTTGGTAGGGTGCGCGGTGGCCTATGCCTTAACTGTTTTTGACAGTCCCGCAGAAATGATCGCCGGTCTGTACGGAGGGTCTGACAGCGCCGCCCCCTTCGAAGATTCCGACCCGGATCGGCCGAACGCCGCATGGACTGTTCCGGGGTATGAAAAATCTCCCGTGGAGGAAACCGTTGCTCAGGAACTTCAAAAATGGGTTTCCCCCGTGGGGAAAAGCATTTCCACGGACGGATATACCCTGACGGTCGATGCCTATGTCTACGACAGCACCACTCAGTGCGGGTTTATCACCATGCTTCTGACCCACGACGCGCCGATAGAGCTGTCCCCGGGGCGGAACAACTTGCTGGGCAGTGTTCCCGTAAACATCAATCAGTACGGCTATGCCTATCTGATACCCGAAAAGACGACGGACACCCAGCTGGCGTTTACCTACTATTTCCGGGCGGATATGCAAAATGGAACGAATCTGCTGGTATCCTTCCCGGACTTTGAGGCGGAAGCCAAATGGGAGGAATACGAGAAAAACCGTTCCGCTGAAATAGAGACCATTCGTGAGCGGCTGAAGCAGGAGCTTGCCCCTCAGCAAGCCGCCGAGAAAATGGAAGCGCTGGGTTACGGGAGCGGCGGCTATACCGGAGAATATGACGACTACTATTTTCTGGCCGCTCATGAATATGATGCTGCCCACAGCGCAGACCAGCTCAGCGAGGAAGAGATAGAACGTCAGGCGCTGGAGAAAAATTTACGGGAAGAACTGACACCGGAGGAAGCGGTGGAACAGCTTCGTTCCCTCTGGGGAGACGAACTGGTAGACGAGATTTTCGCCGGCCAGACGGAGGAGATGACCGCCTTCGCATACCTCACACTGTCGGAAAGAGCCTACGAGCAAGCCCACATGGACGAAATGGTGTGCGTTTCCCTCCCGGACGGCGGCAGTCTGCTCCATCGGACCTTTGGTCAGGGGGATATTTATGTAAACTCTCTGTGCGTTCGCATCCGGTCTTCCCGTTACGCGGAGCCGGGCAGCGATATCCAGACCCTCATCTTCCACATGACGGACGGCACCGACTTTGTCGTTGTGGACAGCGTGACAGACAACACCCTGTTCAAGCGGGTCATTGAACACGGTGATTTTCTCGACATGTTCAACAGCGCAATCAACATCGATAAAATACAATCCGTGGAGGTCGCTGGCAAGCTGTCCAGCGCAACGCTGGAAGCCGACGCGGATTAAACGACAGCGTGAACAGCGCCCCGTTTCCCCACAAATCGGGAAACGGGGCGCATTTTGCTGTTGACGTCCGGGAATGCGCGTGGCATAATAGTTGTACATACAACGATGTATCTACAACGAGTCAGGAGGCTGCCATGGATATTACGGAACGGAAAATCACCAAAATCGCCCGGGAGGCGGAAAAGCTGGTTCTGCGCACCATGCGGGAAACCGGCGTCGGCACGGCGGAGATCGACCTGATCCACGCCCTGCGCCACAATCCCGGCTGCACCCAGGCGGCGCTGGCGGAGCTGCTGCACGCGGACAAAGCCGCCATCGCCCGCAGAACGAAAAATCTGGAAGCGAAGGGCTACCTCGTCCGCCGGGACGCCCCCAACGACCGGCGCAGTCAGCTGCTGTACCCCACGGAAAAGGCGGAGAACCTGAAATCCTCCAAAGCGGAGATCGAAGCGGCCTTTTACGAATACCTGACGGATACGCTGACAAAAGAGGAAGCCACCGCCTTTGCCGCCGCGCTGAACAAGCTCTACGCGGCGTCCAAGGCAGAAAGCCGGGCGGGCTTCCCCCACATCACGGCCCTGACGGAGCAGGGGGAGGGGGCGCGCCATGAATAAGCGGCAGCTTCCGCCGGACCGGGTCAGCTCCTATTTCCGGGCGGAATCCGGGGTGCTGGTGGTCATCACCGTGACGGGTCTCCTCTATAATATAGGTCTGGTGGCAGGCCCGTGGTTCGAGGGACAGATGACGGAAACGCTGGCCCGGATCCTCTTGGGAGCGGGCAGCTTTTCCACCATGGTCTCTCTGGCGGCGGGGTACATCGCCGTCATCGCCGCGGTGCAGGGACTTCGGTTTTTGAAGCGGTTCTATGTCCGGCGCTTTGCCAACAAGGTGAACCGCCGCATGAAGCGGGTCCTGTACGGCGCACTGGTCCGGTCGGATCGGGAGGACTTGGAGCGTGAGGGCGCGGGAACGGTGCTGACCAAGGCCATTTCCGACGTGGACGACTGCGCCGAGGGGATGCGGAAATTTACCACGGAGG
>ERZ780195.1635-NODE-1635-length-17592-cov-20.611336_pt1 | contig 17592 bp, 16 predicted proteins | sample MGYA00511017_ERZ780195 | MGnify/ENA primary metagenome ERZ780195 (study PRJEB29588, sample SAMEA2159974) | human gut metagenome | biome: human gut; feature: human-associated habitat; material: faeces | place: Denmark | collected 2008/2010 ...
CGTCCCCCTGATCGCCGTCCCCACCCCCGCCGGCACCGGCTCGGAGACCACCATCGCCGCCGTCGTCACCGGCGCGGATCACCACAAGTACGCCGTCAGCGATTTGTGCCTCATCCCCCGCTGCGCCGTGCTGGACCCGCTGCTCACCGTGTCCCTGCCGCCCCGCACCACTGCCGAAACGGGCATGGACGCCCTGACCCACGCGGTGGAGGCGTACCTCAGCCGCTTTTACCCCACCCGCCAGACCGACCGCCTGGCGGAGGAGGCCGTTGTCACCATTTTCCGTACGCTGGAGCACGCCTGCGCCCACGGTGACGATGTGGACGCCCGGCAGGCGCTGCTCACCGCCTCCTATCAGGCCGGCGCCGCCTTTACCCGTGCCAGCGTGGGTAACGTCCACGCCATCGCCCATACCCTGGGCGGCCTGTACGGCGTGGGCCACGGCCTTGCCAACGCGGTGCTGCTGCCCGTGGTCCTCCGGGACTACGGCCCGGCGGCCTACCGGAAGCTGGCCCGTCTGGCGGAGCTGGTGGGCCTCCCCGGCGGTACCGACGGGGAGAAGGCCGACGCCTTCATCGACGCCATTCTGGCCATGAACGCCCGGCTGGGCATCCCCACCGGCTTTTCCTGCATCCGGGAGGAGGATTTGCCCCAGATGGCGGCGTGGGCGGCCAAGGAAGCCAATCCCACCTACCCTGTGCCGGTGATCTACGACCGCGGCCGCTTTATCCGGGTCATCCGGCAGGTCATGCAGTAAGCGAAAAAATCAGAAGGAGCCGGACGCCTTGGGCGTCCGGCTCCTTCCGTATGGTAGAGAAAAAAGGAAGATAAGCGTTACAGCAGCGTGCACAGCAGGTTCAGCTCTGCCACGAACCACACCGGGAACAGGATGGCGCACACACGGGCCACCGGGGTGATGTTCCCCATCAGCAGGCACGCCATCGTATAGACGATAATGGCGGTGACCACCACAGCGGCGATGGCCAGCAGGGTAACAGTGGAAGACTTGGTTTTTGTCATAGGGAACAACTTCTTTCTTGTTTGTGTCCCTATCATAGCACCAAAATTTATGCTTGTAAAATTGATTATTAACGTGTACAATATAGACTGAAACTATAATTGGAGGGCGCAGATGACCACACTGGATATTGAAACTTTCTTCGCTGTGCTGGACCACGGCACCATGACGGCAGCGGCAGAAGCGCTGTTCATTACCCAGCCAACCCTGACAGCCCGCCTCCAGGCGCTGGAGGCGGAGGTCGGCGCACCCCTGTTCCAACGAGGCAAGGGTCAGCGCCACATCACCCTGACGGAGGCAGGCCAGCGGTTCCTGCCCCTGGCCCGCCGGTGGCAGAACCTGCTGACGGAGACGCAGACCTTTTCCTCCGCCGGCCGCCGGGAATTTCTCCACGTTATCGCAGCCTATACCGCCAACCAGTACATCCTGCCCCCGGTGTACCAGCGCTTTCTGGAGCGTGAGCTGCCGGTGTCCCTGTGGGTGGAGACCATGCGCACCTACGAGGCGGTGACGGCGGTGGCCCGGGGCGACGCGGACATGGCCATCGTGGACGGCGGCCTGCACTACGACCTGCAGATCGAGGCTCGCCCCCTGTTCCGCGAATCCTTCTTTCTGGTGGTGCCCCTGGATCTGGAGCTGCCGGACACGGTGCACCCCTTCATGCTCCATGTGGAGGATGAGATACTGGTCTCCGGCCAGCCGGAGATCCTCCAGTGGCACGACTGCTGGTTCGGCATGGACGCCCGCCCGCTGCTGTATACCGACATCCCTCAGCTGGCGGAGACGCTGCCCTCCTGCGGGCGGCGCTGGGTCATCTGTCCCGCCGCCGCCGCGGCCCACTCCGTCCGCCAGTTCGGCACCGTCCGCTCCCTCCGTCTGGAGGAGGCTCCCGCCGACCGCACCTTCTATCTGGTGACGCCCAAGGGCCGCGCCCTCTCCGACGCGTCGGAGCAGCTGCTGGCCGATCTCCAGACCCACCTCCGCACCGTGGACGGCATCCATTTATTTGAATAAGAAGAACAGGGTCTGCGCACATCATGCGCAGACCCTGTTTTTTATTGGCTGCTTCATTCAAACAGCCCCACCTGCTCCGGCAGGTCGCCCCACCCGATGGCCTGCAGCTGCTGGGCGTTCTCGGCGGTAAGAGCGTCGCTGATGGCCATTTTCCGGATGATGTTCTTCACGGTGCTGTCCAGTCCCGTGCCCTCCCGATAGTCGGCGGGGAAGATGAAGTCCACCCGCCCCTTGCTCAGCAGATCCTCCACACCGGCCCGGTTGCTGGCCTGATACACGGCGATGGCCTGCCCGCCGTAGGCCCGCATCATCTTCATGCACGGCACGTCGGAAAGACCGTCCCCCACATAGATCATGTTGGTGAAGGGGATGCGCTTGCTGTCGTCGGGCATGGAGTCGTTCAGCGTCTTGTCGTCGGACACATCCAGCACGCCCTTGTTGATGCGGTAGACAAACTGGGTCTTGTTGGTGAAGTTGACGTCCAGCTTGGGCCATGTGGCCAGCCCTTCCTCGTTATAGAAGAACTCGCAGGCGTAGATCTCCCGGAATTCATGGGCGATGCCGCTGCCCTCGATGATCTCCCGCAGACCGGAGGAGATGACGTAGTGCTCGATGGTGACGCCCTGCGTCTCCCCGAATGCATTGATGCGCCGGAACCACTCCCGCACGCCGGGGAACAGCTCCATGCTGTGTCCGCAGCGCACCAGAAACTCCCGGTCCAGCCGCTTTCCCTGGGCGCGGCACTCCTCGATCATGGTGTACATGTAGGCCAGCAGGCCGTCCATCCGGTTGTCCCGCCCGAAGGCGTTGGCCTTGTACCAGAACTCTGCCGGCGTGTACCCCAGCGCCGGGATAAAGGCGTAGTCCTCCATGTCGGTGGTGCACAGCGTCTTATCGAAATCGTACAGCAGCGCGATAATGGGTCTGTCCGTCATCCGCTCTCCTCCTTGTCATGTCCCTGCAGCCGTCTGCGCTTTCGCGGCCCGGCGGCGGTATCTCCTGAAAAAAGGCGGCCGAAGGCCGCCTTTTCGGTTGTCCCGTGTTATTCCTTACCCTTGTAGTTGCGCCCGAACTTCAGCTCGCCCAGATCGAAGGAAAACTCGTTGGGCACGGCGCTGCCGTTCACCGGCGGGAACTTGATGGTAGGCTCGTCGGCAGCTGCCGGTGCCTCCGGCTTCGCCTCCTCCTGCGCCGGGGCGTCGAACTGGGTCAGGATGTCCTGCTCGATGGCCTCCACGGCCTCGTCAGCCTGGACAGCCTCTGCCGCCGGCGCCGCGGGCACCAGCTCCAGCTCCGGCAGCGTCTGCAAAAACGCGGACTGCGCCTGGCACAGCTCGTCGGAGCGGCGGATGAAGTCCGCCAGCTTCTCCTGTGCCATCACCAGCTTCTGCTGGGCGGCCTTGGTTTCGTCCTCCAGCCGCCGCACCTCCGTCTCGGCCTCGGCCTTGGCGTCTGCCAGCATCTGATCCTTCTCGGCCTGGGCCTCCTGCACCAGCTTGGCGGCCATCTTCTGGGCCGTCAGCAGCGTCTGGCGCATGGCATCCTCGGTGGAGCGGTACTCCTCCACCTTCTCCGCCAGCACCTTCAGCTTGGCCTTCAGCGTCATGTTCTCCTTGAACAGCGTGGTGTAGTCCTCGGTCAGCGCGTCCAGGAACTCGTCCACGGCGCTCATGCTGTATCCGCCGCCGCCGAACGACGCCTTGGGGAATACCTTATCAGAAACTTCCTGCGGTGTAAACATGGATGATCCCTCCGATCCCTTTCTTTGTTTTACAGGTACAGGCCGTTGTTCTCCAGCTCATCAATGAGGTCGCCCATGATATCCACGGAGTACGGCGTGATGATATAGGTGTTGGCTGCCACCTTCTTGATCTTGCCCTCGCCGGCGTAGGCCACGCCGGAGAGGAAGTCGATGAGCCGCCGGGCCACGTCCTTGTTGGTAGACTCCAGATTCAGCACCACCGTCCGCTTCTCCTTCAGGTGGTCGGCGATCTCGGAGGCGTTCTCAAAGCGCTCGGGCTTTACCAGCACCACCTTCAGCTGCGTGGTGGCGTGGATGTTCACCACCTTGTTGTGGCGGTCCTCGTTGCGCCGCTCCTCGCTGCGGCGATCCTCCTTGCGGTCCTCAAACGGGGAGCGCGACTCCTTGACCGGCTCCTCAAAATCGTCCTCGTAGTCGTAATCCTCGTCGTCGTAGGGATGAATGATCTTTTTCAGCTCGTCCATGAAGCTCATCGAAAAGTACCTCCCGCGTTATTTTGTGTAGTCTCTGGCACCGAAAATGGCGGTGCCCACGCGGACCATATTGCTGCCCGCGCGGATGGCGTCGGCGAAATCGCCGCTCATGCCCATGGAAAGACAATCTAACTCATTATCATACATTTTTTGATTTATGTCAACATATAGGGCATGTACTTTTTGCAAATATACCATATTTTCCGCCTGTGTGGCGTCCGCCGGCGGAATGGTCATCAGGCCCCGCAGGCGCACGTTTGCCAGCTCCCTGGCCCGTGCGGCGGCCTCGGCCACCGCCTCCGGCGCGAAGCCGCTCTTGGCCTCCTCGCCGCCGATGTTCACCTCCAGCAGGATATCCTGCACGATGCCCAGCTTCTCCGCCTGCCGCTGGATCTCCTCCAGCAGCTCCAGGGAGCCGACGGAGTGGATGAGCACGGCTTTGCCCACCACCTGCCTGACCTTGTTGCGCTGCAGATGGCCGATAAAGTGCAGCGGCGCGCCGTCGTAGGCGTGCTCCGCCAGCTTGGCCGTCATCTCCTGCACCCGGTTCTCGCCCAGGGCGTCGATGCCCGCCCGGATAGCCTCCTGACAGGCCGCCGCGTCGTTCATCTTGCTGGCGCCCACCAGCGTGATGTCCGCGCCGGTGCGCCCCGTCTCCCGGGCCGCCTCGTCGATCTGGCGGCGGATCGCCGCAATATTTTCCGCAATAGACATGAGAAGCTCCTCCTCGCTTGTATTTCTGTCCGGATGTATGTCCGTTATCGAATGACCTTACCGTCGTACAGCGTGCCGGCCGAGGCGATGACCTCGTCCCCTGTCCGCAGCGTCCGCGTATCGGAGGCGCCGTCGGCGGGACGCACCAGCGCGTAGCCCTGTCCCTGATACAGCACCGTCACCGGCCGGAACGCGGCGGTAACGCCGTCCAGGCAGTACACGCCGGTGACGCCCTCCTCGCTGACCCGCAGGGCGTTGGACGGCACCCGCAGCCCCTCGTAGGTGCGCAGGATCACGTCCGCCGCCTGATGCCGCAGCAGCGTGGTCTGGGCCAGATACTTCCGGCAGGACAGCGTCACCGCCGCCTGTCCGTTCTCCGCCGCGGACACGGATACCACCTGCATCCGCAGGTTCTGGTCAAACCCCTTGGCGAACCGGAGCGTCACGGTGCCCAGCGCCTTCAGCTGGGCGGCCTGCGCCTCCGGCAGCGACACCACATAGTACCATGTGTCGCCGTAGATCAGCTTGCCCATGTTGCTCTCCGTCCCGGCGGGCTGGAGCCGCGCCAGCTTCCCCGGCGTCACGTCCTCCAGGAACGCCGTGGTCAGCACCGTCTCATACCCGTCGCACACGGCGGAGTACGTCCCCGCCGCCTTGGCGGTGATGGTGGCCGCACCGGACAGGGATGCCTTCAGGCTGCTGATCTGCCCCTCCACCGCCTTGATCTCCGTCTCGATCTCCTCCTGGGAGGTGTAGGGGTGATCCCGCTTCAGCACGGCGGCCTTCAGCTGGGCGATGTCGCTGTCCGCGGCGGTGTAGTCGCCGCCGGTCAGGGTCTGCCGCAGCGCCAGGATGTCGCCGGTGATGGACGTGTCCAGCTTCAGCGCCGCGTCCGGGTCCAGATAGGACGTCAGCGCGAACTGCAGCTGCTGGAGCTGCAGCTCCAGCGTCTCGATCTGGCTGACGGTCTGCAAAGCCCCGTCGTCGGCGTACACCGTGGCCAGCACCTGCCCCACGCCTACGCGCTGCCCCTCCTGCCGCTCCCGGCTGAGGGTACCGCTCTGGGCGGGCAGCACCTCCTCGTCCCGCAGCAGCCAGCCGTTGAGGGAGATGGTGTCCTCCGCCTGTCCCTCCGTCACCAGCGTGGTGCTCACCGGGTCGGACAGATAGTTGTACAGCTGCACGGCGAAATAGAGCAGCACCGCCGCCAGCACGGCGATGGGCAGTATTTTCATAAGGGGCGATGATCTTTTCATGGTGCTTTCCTTTTATCGTCTGTCTGCGCCTGCGGGAGGTCACACGGCGTCCGCCGCCTCGTCCTCCCGCAGCTCCACCGGCCGCAGCGGCGCGATGGTGGAAATGGCGTGCTTGTAGATGACCTGCTGCTTTCCCTCGGAGTCCAGAATGACCACGAAGCAGTCAAAACCGGTGATGGTGCCCCGCAGCTGGAAGCCGTTGACCAGGAACATGGTCACGGGGATGTTCTGCTTCCGGGCGCGGGTGAGAAAGATCTCCTGAAGGTTGTTTGTCTTTTGCATATCGTCTGCTCCTTTATATCTATGTGCGGACGATAGGCCTGTCCTCCGTCCGCCGCTCTCAGCATACGTCGGCGGCGGTGAGAAATTCTGTCGCATTTTGGAGAGCCTGCGGAAAATCAGGCTCTTTTCCCCACAGGATCCAATGGATGTCGGGATTCCGCCGCAGCCATGTCAGCTGCCGCTTGGCGTACTGCCGGGATCGGAGCTTGACCTCCTCCACGGCCTCCGCCTCGGTGGCCGTCCCGTCGGCCACCGCCAGAAACTGCCTGAACCCGATGGCCTGCAGGGCCGTGGCCTCCCGGGGCAGCCCGCTGTCCAGCAGCTGCCGCACCTCGTCCAGCAGACCCTGGGCCACCATGGCGTCCACCCGCCGGTCGATGCGGTCCCGCAGATCCTGCCGGTTCTGAAAGCTCAGCCCGATGTACAGCGCGTCGTACCGGTCGGGGGCCTCCCGGCTTTTCCGGTCGTGCTCGCTGATGGTCTCTCCCGTCTCGCGGTAGACCTCCAGCGCCCGCAGGATGCGCTTTTCGTCCCGCAGGTGCAGCCGCGCCGCCGTCTCCGGATCGACCTGCGCCAGCTCTGCCAGCAGCGCCGCCGCGCCCTCCCGGGCCAGCCGCTGCTGCAATTCCCGGCGCACCGCGCCGCCCTGCTGTCCGGCGGCAAACGTATGGCCCCGCACCAGCGCGTCCAGATACAGCCCGGTGCCGCCCACCAGAACGGGCAGCCTCTCCCGGCGCAGGATGTCCTGTATGCACCGGTCGGCCTCCTCCGTGAACCGGGACACCGACCAGCTCTCCGCCGGGTCGGCCACGCCGATCATGTGGTGGGGCACGCCCTCCATCTCCTCCGGCGTAGGGGCGGCGGTGCCGATCTCCATGCCCCGGTAGATCTGCATGGAGTCCACGGACACCACCTCACCGTTGAAGCGCGCGGCCAGCGCCGCGCCCATTTTCGTCTTGCCAGACGCGGTGGGGCCCACCACGCAGACCACCCGCTGTGCCATCGCTTCACCTCCTGTATGCCAAGGGGTCACGCCCGCTTGAACATCTTCTCCACCTCGTATTTCCGCAGCTTCACCGCCACCGGCCTGCCGTGGGGGCAGTACCGGACAGCGCCGGACTGCACCTCCCGCACCAGCGCCGCCAGCTCGGCGGCGTCGGTGGTCATGCCCGCCTTGATGGCGGACTTGCACGCCATGGTGTGCAGCAGCTCGTCCCGCGCACCGTCGGGGTCGGCCCGCTGCAAAAGCAGCTTCCGGGCCAGCTCCTCCAGCGTGGCGGCGGCGTCCTCCGCCCGTATGTAGTCAGGGATCTCCCGCACCAGCACGGTGCCGTCCCCGAAGTCCTCGCACAGAAAGCCGTAGCCGGCCAGCACGTCCAGCTGCTCCAGCACCGCACCGTACTCCTCGGCGCTCAGCGTCACGGCGGCGGGGGTCAGCAGCTGCTGTGCCATGGGCGGCACCGGATCCGCCTTCAGCGCGTCGAAGCGGATGCGCTCGTGAGCGGCGTGCTTGTCGATGAGCCACACGTTCTGCTCCCCGTCCTCGCAGATGATGTAGGTCTTCAGCACCTCACCGGCAATGCGCCACGGCGTCTCGCCGCTGTCCGCCGTCTCCGGCATCTCCAGCTCCTGCTGGACGGGAGCGGCCTCCGGCGCGGAAAGGGTCGTATCGTTCGCGCCTGCCGCCTCCGGCATCACGGCGGCAGGCACTGTCTCCGCTTCGGCGGCAGCCTGCTCACGGGCAGGGCTATCCTCCGGCGCGTCCGGCGGCGTGATGCGGTAGACCACGCCCTCCTGTCCGCTGGGGACGGTGAAGGCTTTCCCGGCCTCCGGTACGGCGTCCCGCACCTGCCACACGTCGCCCTGCGGCGCAGCGGCGGGCCGTACCGTCTGGCGGGGCGTCTGCACCGTCGGCGCGGCGGGCGCAAAACGGTTGACGGTGGGACGGTCGGCTCCGGCGGAGCCGACGGGTCTGCCGCCGACAAAGGGCAGCTTCACGCCCTGCGGAGCGGGAGTCGTCTCCCGGAACTCCTGCGCCGTCATGGTCTGATAGAAGGGCTTTTTCTCCCCGGCGGCGGGCTGGCCTTCCCGGTCCAGCGCGTCCTTCACGGTGTAGTGCACCGCGTCGAACACGGTCTTGTCGGACAGGAATTTCACCACGGTCTTGGCCGGGTGGACGTTGACGTCCACCTCGCTGACCGGCAGCGTGATGTGCAGGACGCAGCCGGGGAACTTGCCCTTCAGCAGCCGGTTGCGGTAGGCCTCCTCCACGGCGGCGGACAGCAGCTGGCTCTTGACCAGCCGCCCGTTGACAAAGAACAGCTGGCGGCCCCGGGTGCCGTGCCCGGCCAGGGGCTTTGTGACGAAGCCCTCCACCCGCACGGTGCCGCCGCTGCCGCTGACGGGCATCAGCCCGGCGGCAAAGTCCCGGCCCAGCGCCGCGTAGATGGCGGACAGCAGTTGGCCGTCGCCGGGGGTGTGGAGGATCTCCTGCCCGTCCCGCAGCAGCTTGAAGGACACATCCGGGTGGCTCAGCGCCAGCTGGGTCACCACGCCGGCGGCGGCAGCGCCCTCGGCGGAGTCCTTCTTCATAAACTTCATCCGGGCGGGGGTGTTGTAAAACAGATCCCGGACGCAGACAGTGGTGCCGTCGGGGCATCCGGCCTCGGTGACGCTCTCCGGCACGCCGCCCTCCAGATGGAGCATGGCGCCGCAGTCCGCGCCGGTCTGTCGGGAGAAGATGTCCACCCGGGACACGGCGGCGATGGCGGCCAGCGCCTCACCCCGGAAGCCCAGCGTGCCGATGGCGGCCAGATCCTCCGGTCGGCGGAGCTTGCTGGTGGCGTGGCGCAGGAAGGCGGTGGGCAGCTGCTCCGGCGCGATGCCGCAGCCGTTGTCCGTGATGCGGATATAGGTCAGGCCGCCCCGCTCCAGCTCCGCCGAGATGGCGGAGGCGCCGGCGTCCAGCGCGTTTTCCAGAAGCTCCTTGCACACGGAGGCGGGACGCTCCACCACCTCGCCGGCGGCGATGAGGTCGGCAAGGTGCGGGGGCAGCTGTTGGATCTGGGGCATAGGGGAGGGCCTCCTTTCAAGGGCGGGGTCCGCGCCGCCCAACGGACGGCACGGGAAAATTTCCGGATAATTGCAGGATCACTTCATGTCTGCTTCAGGATGGCTTCATCATGTGTGCATGATGAAGCGTCAGCTCAGGCGCTTTTTCAGGTCGTACAGCAGATTCAGCGCCTCCAGCGGGCTGAGGGAGTCCACCTGCGTCCGGCGCAGCAGCTCTGCCACCTCGCTCTCGGCCATGGCGGTCAGGGAGAGCTGGTCGTCCGGCGCGGCGACGGGGGCGGGACGGCCGGACTGGCTCTCCAGCTCCTCCAGAATGGCGCGGGCGCGCTTGAGGACGCTGTCGGGCAGCCCCGCCAGCTTGGCCACCTCAATGCCGTAGCTGCGGTCAGCGCCGCCGGGGATGATCTTGCGCAGGAAGATGATGTCCTCGCCCCGGGCGCGGACCGCGATATTGTAGTTGCGGACGTTGGGCAGCGTCTGCTCCAGCGCCGTCAGCTCGTGGTAGTGGGTGGCGAACAGCGTCTTGGCCTTCAGCTTTTCGGCGCAGTATTCCAGCACCGCACGGGCAATGGACATCCCATCGAAGGTAGAGGTGCCGCGGCCGATCTCGTCCAGGATCAGCAGGCTGTTCTTCGTGGCGGTGCGCAGAATGTCGGACACCTCCGTCATCTCCACCATAAAGGTGGACTGTCCGGCGGACAGGTCATCGCTGGCGCCGATGCGGGTGAAGATGCGGTCCACCACGCCGATGTGGGCGTCGTGGGCGGGGACAAAGCTGCCCACCTGCGCCATCAGCACGATCAGCGCCACCTGCCGCATATAGGTGGACTTACCGGCCATGTTGGGGCCGGTGATGATGCTGACCCGATCTTCCTTGGCACCCATCAGGGTGTCATTGGGAACAAACAGGGCGTCGGAGCGCATTTTCTCCACCACCGGATGCCGTCCGGCCTGAATCTCGATGACACCGGACTCGTCCACAGAGGGCCGGCAGTAGTTGTTCTTCACCGCCACGGCGGCAAAGGAGCACAGGGTGTCCAGCTGGGCAATAAGGGACGCGGCCAGCTGTACGCGGGTAACGGACTCCGCCAGCTTGGCGCGCAGGGCGGAGAACAACTCGTATTCCAGCGCGGCGTCCCGGTCCTTGGCGGTGAGCACGTCGTGCTCCAGATCCTTTAGCTCCTGGGTGATGTAGCGCTCGCCGTTGACCAGCGTCTGCTTGCGGATATAGCGGTCAGGCACCTGATCCTTAAAGGAGTTGGATACCTCGATGTAGTAGCCGAATACCTTGTTGTAGCCGATCTTCAGGGTGCGGATGCCGGTCTTTTCCTTCTCCTCCGCCTCCATCTGCGCCAGAAAGCTCTTGCCGCCGTGGAGGATGCTCCGCAGACGATCTACCTCCGGGTCGAAGCCGTCCCGGATCATCTCGCCCTCCCGGACGGAGAACGGCGGCTCGTCCACCAGCGTCTGGCCGATCAGGGCGGCCAGATCGTTGAGATCCTCCAACTGCTGATCCAGCTGGTGCAGCGCACCGGAGGGGAAGGCGGCCAGCTGCGCCTTGACGGCGGGCAGCCGCTCCATGGAGGCGCGGAGGGACACCAGATCCCGCCCGCCGGCAGAGCCGTAGACCACCCGGCCGATGAGCCGCTCCATATCGGCGATGCCGCTGAGAGCCAGCGTCAGCTCCTCCCGGACCACGGTGTGCTCCGCCAGTGCCGCTACGGCGCTGAGCCGCCGGTCGATGGCGGCCACGTCCACCAGCGGCTGCTGGAGCCATGCCCGGAGGTTCCGGGCGCCCATGGCGGTCTTGGTCTTGTCCAGCACCCACAGCAGGCTGCCGCGCTTTTCCTTGCCCCGCAGCGTCTCCGTCAGCTCCAGATTGCGGCGGGCGGTGAGATCCAGCTCCATGTACTGCCCGGTGCGGTACCATGTCAGCTGGTCGAGGTGACCCAGATCGGTCTTTTGCGTCTCATAGAGATACCCCAGCAGACCGCCCAGCGCCAGCAGCGGCGTCATGTTGTCCCGGGGCAGGCGCTCCAGCGCCTCCTGCCCGAACTGGGTGCGTACCTTTTTCTCCGCGTCTTCCGGGGTGAACCGGGCGGCGGACAGCTTCTCCATGTGGCAGGAAAAGCGCTCCTGCATCGTCCGGTGCAGCGTCTCATCAAAATAGGCGGCCTCGTTCATCACCGCCTCGGCGGGGGCGAACCGCCCCAGCTCGTTGAGCAGGGCGCGGACCCGGTCAGGGCCGGTGAACACCGTGACCTGCGCCTTGCCGGTGGACACGTCGCAGGCGCACAGACCCGCGCCGGTATCGTCCAGATACACGCCGCACAGATAGTTGCTGCGCTCGGCGCTGAGGCAGGACTCGTCGATGACCGTGCCGGGGGTGACGACGCGGATGATGTCCCGCTTCACCAGCCCCTTGGCGGCGGCGGGATCCTCCGTCTGCTCGCAGATGGCCACCTTGTAGCCCTTGGCGATAAGACGGGCGATGTAGGCGTCGGAGGCGTGGTAGGGGATGCCGCACATGGGGATCTTGTCGTCAAAGGACTTGTTCTTGTCCTTGTCCCGGGTGGTCAGAGCCAGATCCAGCTCGCGGGACGCCGTGCGGGCGTCGGGGCCGAACATCTCGTAGAAGTCACCCAGACGGAAAAACAGGATGGAGTCGGGATTCTGCTCCTTGATCTCCATATACTGGCGCATCATGGGGGTCAGCTCTGCCATGGGGATGCCTCCTTCGTGGGAAAATTTATACCAGCTCGCCGAACAGCGCCCAGGTGTTGCTGTCGGTGATCTTTACGTCGCGGTAGGTGCCGATCGAGGCTCGGTCGCCCACCAGATGCACCAGCCGTCCTCCGGCGGTGCGGGCCGTCAGCGGCCAGCGGCTGTCGTCACTCTCGCCGTCGATGAGACACCGCAGGGTGTCGCCCACATACCCGGCGTGGATCTCCTCGGAGATCTTGTTCTGGGCGTCGCAGAGACGGTCGAACCACTTCTGCTTTTCAGCGCGGGGTACGGGGTCGTCCATCTTGGCGGCGGGGGTGCCGGGACGGGGGGAGAAGATGAAGGTGAACAGGGCGTCGAAGCGTACCTCCTCCACCAGCGCCACCGTCTCCATGGCCTCGGCCTCCGTCTCGCCGGGGAAGCCGATGATCACATCGCTGGTCAGCACCAAATCGGGCATGACCCTCCTGGCGTAGGTGATGAGATCCAGATATTTGGCCCGGTCGTAGGGCCGGTTCATGGCCCGCAGCACCCGGTCGCAGCCGGACTGCACCGGCAGGTGCAGCTGCTTGGCCACGTGCTTGCAGCGCGCCATGGTGTCAAACAGCTTATAGCTGGCGTCCTTAGGCTGGGAGGACATGAAGCGGAGGAGATAGTCCCCCTCGATCTTATCCAGCTCGCTTAAAAGGTCGGCAAAGTCCCACGGCGTATCCAGATCCTTACCATAGGAGTTGACGTTCTGCCCCAGCAGAGTGATCTCCTTATACCCCTCGGCGGCCAGCTGGCGCACCTCCTCGATGATGCGCGCCGGCTCGCGGCTGCGCTCCCGGCCCCGCACATAGGGGACGATGCAGTAGGAGCAGAAGTTGTTGCAGCCGTACATGATGGATACCCACGCCCGGGTGCGGCCCTCCCGCACCACCGGCATGCCCTCGGCAATGGCGCCGTGCTCGTCCTCCACGGAGAACACGCGGCCCCGGCGGGTGTAGACCTGATATAAAAGCTCCGGGAACTTCCACAGCGCCTGAGGGCCGAACACCAGATCCACATGGCGGTAGGACTGGCGTACCTTCTCCGCCACCTCCGGGCGCTGGGCCATGCAGCCGCACAGGCAGATGATCTGCTCCGGGTTGGCCTTTTTCGTATGGGTCAGCGCGCCCAGCGTGCCGTAGACCCGCTTTTCCGCGTGGTCGCGGATGGCGCAGGTGTTCAGCACCACGATATCCGCCTCCTCCGGGGCGATGACGAAGGTGCAGCCCATGGCCTCCAGCATACCCATGATATGCTGGCTGTCCGCCACATTCTGCTGGCAGCCAAAGGTGTCCACCAGCGCGCGGACGGGCTTGCCCCGCTGGGCGTGCAGCTCCTTTATTTTCCGTTCAAAATCCCGCTGCCGGAGCGTCTGCTCCTCCGGGATCAACACCTGTTTTCTATCCAAGTCGGGCCTCCCTGCCCCGTGTCGATGCGGGGCGATATTTGAATACTCTATTATACCACGCGGCGCCGTGCAATACAAGAAAGTCGCGGAATAAAAGTTGCAAACGGCGGGCAAATGGGATATGATGGGGGGAGAATCCAAAACAGGGAGGATGCCCTATGTGGTATATTGTGGCGCTGGCGGCCTGTGTGGCGGGCGACCAGCTTTTGAAGTGGTGGGTGGTGTCCCATCTGGAGGTGGGGCAGTCCGCGCCGCTGCTGCCCGGCGTGATGCAGCTGACGCGGCTGCACAATACCGGCGCGGCATGGAGCAGCTTTTCCGGCAAGACCGGGCTGCTGGCCATCGTCACCATCGTGCTGATGCTGGCGGTGGCGTGGCTGCTGGTGAAAAGGATCGTCCGCCATCCGCTGGGCGTAACGGCGGGGGTGCTCATTCTGGGCGGCGGTATCGGCAACGTCATCGACCGGGTGTGCCGGGGGTATGTGGTGGATATGTTCGACCTGCTGTTTATCGACTACCCCATTTTCAATCTGGCGGACTGCTTTGTGGTCATCGGCGTGGTGCTGGGCGCCGTGTACTACCTGTGGTTCTACGACAAGTACGACAAGAAGGAGCCGAAGGATGACGCTGCATCTGAAAGCTGAGGCGGAGGACGCCGGGACGCGGCTGGACGCCTTTGTGGCCTCCCGCGCCAACGGCCTGACCCGCTCGCAGGCGGCGCGGTACATCGAGGAGGGGCGGGTATCCGTGGACGGCAAGCCCGCCGCCAAGAGCTGCCGCATCACCGGCGGCGAAGCGGTGACAGTGGACGTGCCGGAGGTGCAGGACACGGCGCTGACGGCGCAGGATATCCCGCTGGACGTGGTGTACGAGGACGCGGACGTCATCGTGGTCAACAAACCGGCGGGACTGGTGGTCCATCCGGCGCCGGGACACCCGGACGGTACGCTGGTCAACGCGCTGCTCCACCACTGCGGGTCGTCGCTGTCCGGCATCGGCGGGGAGAAACGCCCCGGCATCGTCCACCGCATCGACCGGGACACCAGCGGTCTCATCATCGCCGCCAAGAACGACGCCGCCCATCTGGGGCTCAGCGCCCAGCTCAGCGACCACACGCTGGCACGGACGTATGAGTGTCTGGTGGTGGGCAACCTGAAGGAGGACAGCGGCACGGTGGACGCGCCCATCGGACGGCACCCGTCGGATCGGAAGAGGATGGCGGTGATCACCGGGGGACGGCCCGCCGTGACCCACTGGGAGGTCATCGCCCGGTATCCGGGTGTGACCCATGTGCGGTGCCGTCTGGAGACGGGGCGCACCCACCAGATCCGGGTACACATGGCCTATATCGGCCACCCTATTCTGGGGGACACGGTGTACGGCGCGAAAAAGCCGGTGCCGGGGCTGACGGGACAGTGCCTCCACGCGGTGGGGCTGCGGTTCATCCACCCCCGCACCGGGGAGGTGGTGGAGCTGCACTGTCCGCTGCCGGAGGAGTTTCTGGCGCAGCTTCGGAAGCTGGAAAATAAGGCATAAAGCGTAAAAAGGGAGGACACGCAGAGCGTGTCCTCTCTTTTACTGTATTTCCTGCTCCAGCTCATCGAAAACCGGCGCGGCAAAAAATTCGCCCAGCGTCATATCCAGCCCGTCGCACAGCTTTTTCACCGTGGTAACGGAGACATCCCGGCGGCGCGTGTCCAGCAGGCTGTACACCGTGGAGGGCGTGACGCCGGAAATGTTGGCAAGCTCGTTGATCCGGATGCCGCGCCGGGTGCAGATGTCCTGCAGACGCACGGCCACCGCGTCCTTTGCCGTCATGCCATCACCTCACCGATTATAGTTGAGATGATTGTAGAAAAATATACGCAAATGCGTGTACGCGCTTGCGTATATTTCGAAAATGTTGTATAATGAAATAAATCGACTTGCTATTTCCTGCGCGGATAGGGCTTCTTCTCGTCCGTCAGGCCCAGCAGGTAGTCCACGCTGACGCCGTAAAACGCCGACAGGCGGCACAGCAGAAGTGCGAGGACATCTATGTGGCGACAGGCGGCGAGGAGCCGGAGCTGTTCGTCATGGACAAGGAGCACGAGTAAACCGACACATAAAAAGAGAGGACACGCATAGACGGGTGTCCGTAAAACAGTTAATCCTCCGTATGGCTTAGACCATGCGGAGGATTTGTTTATGTCTAATCTTCAAACTTGCTGGCGGCAAACGGTTTGTCAAAACCGTTTGCGGACGGCAAGTACACAGGGGATAGCCGCATTAGCGGCGCAAGGGGGTGTAGCCACCTTGACGGAACGAAGTGACGAAACATTCACGGTCATGCAGTTTCCTTCTGCTGACGGAGAATGAAGCTCCGCAGGACGCACGATACTCCCGATAGGAGAGTATAGAAGTGCGCCCTTTAGTTCCTAAAGGGATTTTATCAGTGCGACAAACTTGAAGTTATCTTACTTCTTGTCATTGAAGTAGATGATAAAAGCACCCATTACTGCAATAGCAATGAGCAATCCAAACTCATACCAATTACCTAAAAGTTCAAGTCCTACGACCGTACCTAAATAACCAACAATCAATGTAACGATTGCTGCCAAAATCGCTTTACCCATATAATCACACTCCTTTGTCAAATTTCGATTTGTTGCTCAATTTCGTATTCAAATTATACCATAAAACTTGTGAACGATTCTACCGCAACTTTGGACTATATGAGAAAAGTCCGAACAGTTTTCTGCCCGGACTTTCTCACTCAATCATAAATCAATTCCGCTTTCACAACTTCCTCTGCCTGTGCCTTGCAAGCGTTCATCTGCCGTACCCATTCCATTTGGTGTCGGCTTTCAGTTTCTCGGTCACGCCGTTTTGCTCTGCCAGTGACCGCACGATCAGCTCCATGCGGTTTCGTGCCGCTTCGTCAATCTTAGCGCAATACTGTCTTACGTACACCCAGCAATCGCGTGTCCTCCCTTTTCTAATACGCTTATTCGATGACGGGAAGCTTTTTCACCACGGCGGCGCAGCGGGGGCAGAGGTCGGGGTGACCGGCGTCGCTGCCCACGGTGGGCAGTACCTTCCAGCAGCGCAGGCACTTGGCGCCGTTGGCGGGGCGGACGGCCACGGCCTGCTCCGCGCCCACGTCCACCCGGACCTGGGAGACGATGAGAATATCGGCCAGCGCGGCGGCGTCCATATCCGCCAGGAAGGCGTCCTCGGCGGTGACGGTCAGGTCCACCTCGGCCTCCAGGCTCTTGCCGATGGTCTTGTCGGCACGGGCCTGCTCCAGCGCGCCGTTAACGGCGGTGCGCAGGGCGGCGATGCGGGCCCACTTGGCCATCTCGTCCTCGCTGAGGGCGTAGGCGGCGTAGGGCTGCACCATCTCGTTGAACAGGACGTTGCGGGCATCATCCTGGGTGCGGTGGGGCATGGCCAGCCACACCTCGTCGCAGGTGAAGGCCAGGATGGGAGCGAACAGGCGGGTCATGGCGTCCAGGATCATCCAGACGGCCGTCTGGGCGCTGCGGCGCTCCAGACCGTTCTCCTCGCCGCAGTACAGGCGATCCTTGATGATGTCGAAGTAGAAGGAGCTGAGGTCCACCACGCAGAAGTCGTTGACCATGTGGGACACCACATGGAACTCGTAGTTGTCGTAGGCGGCGAACACCTTCTCGATGAGGCTGTTCAGGCGGGTGACGGCCCACTTGTCCAGCGGCAGCATCTCATCGGGCTGCACCAGATGGTCGGGGTCGAAGTTCACCAGATTGTCCAGGCAGAACTTGCAGGTGTTGCGGAACTTCAGATAGTTCTGGCTCAGCTGCTTGAAGATCTCGTCGGAG
>ERZ780195.1648-NODE-1648-length-17498-cov-2.842745_pt1 | contig 17498 bp, 14 predicted proteins | sample MGYA00511017_ERZ780195 | MGnify/ENA primary metagenome ERZ780195 (study PRJEB29588, sample SAMEA2159974) | human gut metagenome | biome: human gut; feature: human-associated habitat; material: faeces | place: Denmark | collected 2008/2010 ...
AGCGAATGATGTTGTCTGGATAGCGCACAATATGGATCCCAAGGGCCTGAGCGTCCTGCAGAGAACTCAGCACAGTGCGTTTTTCCTCAACAAACACTCTGCCGGAATCCGGCGGGGTAATCCCGCCGATGATATTGGCCAGCGTGGTTTTACCGGCACCGCTCGCCCCCAAAATCGCCACACACTCCCCCTCAAAAACGCTAAAAGAGATATTGTCCAGCACGCGCTCATTAAAGATATTTTTACACAGTGATTCGACTCGTAAAAGCTCTACTTTCAATTGATCAGGCCCCTTTGGAAGCTGGCGTTATCGCAGATAACGGTTACCCTCATCTCGATGTTACAGTAGCAAATACAAAAACAGAAGCGAAAAAACAACTGGAAAATGACTACCCAAATCTGGTTTCCACCATCTTTTATTTAAAATTACGTGCCATTATAATAACAGTAAATCATAAAACATGCAAGTTAAATCGACAAAGAAAGACAATCCAGCGCAAATAATTTGCTGATATTTTATTTATTTTAAAGCGTTTTCGCATTTTAAAAAAAACAAATAACAATTAATAACAAATCTAGAAATTTGTTTTATGACCGTCTATCGAAAGAGGGCCATGAGATTTTAACCTTTTGCAATAAACGAATCTAAATGAAAGGAGTAGCGTATCCCTAGGACACGCACATAGTGTATGGAGGAAAATTATCAGGTTGAGATGCTAGACATATGCAAGAGCTTTGGTGGGATTGCCGCCCTGGATCATGTGAACTTCCGGGCAAAAAGAGGAGAAGTACATGCGTTAATGGGGGAAAATGGAGCAGGTAAATCCACGTTGATGAAAATCCTATCCGGCGCGTATACTAAGGACAGCGGGCAGATAAAGATTGACGGCAAACCCGTCAATATCACCAGCCCAAAGACTGGGCGCGAGAAGGGAATTTCGGTAATTTATCAGGAATTTGCACTAGCGCAAGATCTTACTGTAGCAGAGAACATCTTTATAGATGATCTTGGTCGTGGCAAATCGACTATTAATCAAAAAAAATTATGTGAAGATGCTAGACAATTGTTATCTAGTTTGGGATTTGGGCATATTGATGTCACCACTAAAGTAGAGAATCTTTCTGTAGCATATCAACAAATTGTAGAGATATGCAAAGCGCTTTCCAGAAATGCCAGTATTTTAGTGTTTGACGAGCCCACAGCTGTGCTGGCTTCCAGTGAGGAAGAGCAGCTCTTCGAGCTGATTAACAATCTCAAAAACCAAGGAGTGTGCATCATCTATATCTCCCACCGGCTAGAGGAGATCTTTAAAATTTGCGACTTGATTACCGTCATGAAGGACGGCAAATATGTGGCAACAGTAAAAACGTCAGAAATCTCCAAAGAGGAACTGGTTTCCATGATGGTAGGCCGGAAATTGACGGATATGTTCCCGGAGAGGCACGCGACGATAGGCGATGTAGTGCTTCGTGCAGAGAACTTAAACAGTGGAAAAAAGGTGAAAAATGTCTCGCTAGAAGTGCGGGCCGGAGAAGTTGTGGGAATCAACGGCCTGGTAGGTGCGGGCAGGACGGAAGCCATGCAGGTGCTGTTTGGCGCCAGAAAAAAGGACAATGGCCTTATCTACATCAACGGGCAAAAGCGGGAAATTAACTCTCCTACGAAGGCAGTATCCTTAGGAGTAGGGATGCTCACAGAAGACCGGAAGAGGACAGGCGTTTTGCTCAATCTGCCCATCCGCGACAACATCACCATTTCTACCATTAAAAAAGTTTCCAATAAGTTTGGGTGGATCAACAGCAAAAAAGAAAACCAAATCGTAGACGATTTAGTAAAGAAGCTGCAAATTAAACTGGCAAGTGTACAGAACAACGTTTCCAGTCTCTCTGGCGGAAACCAGCAAAAAGTAGCGCTGGCAAAGTGGCTGGGCAGTGGATGCAAAGTGCTCATCTTAGACGAGCCAACCAGAGGTGTGGACGTAGGCGCCAAAGTAGAGATCTATAAGATCATCAACCAGCTGGCAGAAGAAGGAGCGGCGATTATTATGATTTCTTCGGAGATGCCGGAGATCATCGGCATGAGCGATAGGGTTATCGTGATGCGGGAAGGAACGGTAATGGGAGAAATCGATCGCAAAGAAGAGTTAAATGAAGAGAACTTGATAAAACTTTCAATGGGGGTAGTGAATGAATGAAAAGTAATGCACAGGCAATTCAAATGCGCAAAAAAATGACAGTAAAAGACTTTCTTGTGCGGTACAATGCGATTATCATTTTGGTTGCACTCATCGTGATATCGGCATGTCTTTCACCAGTATTTTTGACAGCGCAAAACATCTTTAATATTTTAAGACAGAACACGCCAATTTTCCTCATATCCATGGGGATGTTGATGGTAATTTTAACAGGCGGCATCGACCTTTCGGTAGGCTCTATTGCAGCAGTAGGTGGTATGCTCATCACAGTGGCTTTGGTAGATTGGATGTGGATTACTCCTATTGGCCTCATTATCGCCATTTTATTCACGCTTGCGGTTTGCACACTGTTAGGTGCTGTCAGTGGTGCGCTAGTAACCTTCTTCCGAATGGCGCCCTTCGTAGTAACACTGGCTATGATGACCATTGCCAGAGGTATCGCGTACCTGATTACTAACGGACAGCCGATCCGGTGGCCTTCGGAAGGGCAAGGGACGGACTTTATGTTGGATTTTGCCAGCAAAGGCATTAGTGTAGTACCTTGGCCGGTGATCTTTGGAGTAGTGGTGTTTGTCATCTTCTTGCTCATCCAAAAGAAGACAGTATTTGGACGCTTAGTAGTAGCCACCGGTTCCAATGAAAATGCCGTCGTCTTAGCGGGTATCAACGCAAAAAAATATAAATTTGCAGTTTATGCAATCAGCGGCCTGATGTGCGGCCTGGCTGGCATCATTATGACCAGCCGCTCTGGAACGGGCGCCCCAGTTTCCGGTGATGGATATGAGCTAGATGCAATCGCCGCGTGCGTAATTGGCGGTGCAAGCCTCAACGGCGGTAAAGGCAAAGTGGGCAACACCCTCATCGGCGTGTTAATCTTAGGCCTTATCACCAATATTATGAACCTATTGTCTGTACCGGCTTATCCACAGCAAATCGTAAAGGGCATTATCATTATCGCATCCGTGCTGATACAGAGCGTGAGCAATAGATCGCAAGATGCATAAAATGCTCGATCAATTCAGATGAAAAACCGTTTGTTCGGTATATTAAAAATAAAAATACCGGAGAAAAAAAAGAAGGAGGACTTTAAAACAATGAAAAAAAGAACACTGACAATTGTACTTTGTCTCATCATGTGCTTCGCAGTGGTAGCCTATGGTTGTACCCCGGCGGAAACCACACCCTCTGATTCTACGACTCCATCTGAGAGCGCAGAACAGGGCACAGAGCCGAGTGAAAGTACAGAAGGTGGAGATTCCGCAGAAGGTGACGCTACCACAGGCGACATTTACTCTTTGCTTCCTGACCTAGCTCTCTCTGGAATCACCAATCCTGACATGGCAGACAGAACCGATGTGGAAAAAGCATGGCCAAAGACTCCGGCAAGCGAAGACACCATTGTGATCGGCTGGACAGAAATCAACCAAGCTTCTGACTGGTTTGTAGGCGTAAAGGAAGGTGCAGAACAGCGCGCTGAGGAATTGGGCTTCCAACTGCAGTTCTTAGTAGCAGAGGACGATCCTCAGACCCAGAGCCAACATATAGATACCTTCATCTCCCAGGGTGTAGATATCATCGTAGTTGACCCAGTAAACTCCAGCGCTCCTGTAAATGACATCAACCGTGCAGTAGAAGCGGGCATTCCTGTAGTTTGCATCGGTACCGTTCCGGATGATTGTCAAGCGCTCACCACACTGACTGCTAATCCTTTCCTCAATGGATATGAATGCGGTAAAGTGATCGGCGCACAATACGACGCTAATGAAGACATCATCTCCACAGTGATCATCGGCGTTATGGGCAGCTCCACTTCTGAAAGCCGTGTTTGCGGTATGATGGCTGGCATTTTGGAACAGAGAATGGAAGCAAAAGGCAGTGCATATGCATCTCAAGAGGATGCTTGGATGGCTGGCTATGAAATGTTCCAAGCTCTGAAGACAGGCGGTAAAGCGGAAAATGCAGATGCTGGGTTCTATGTAAACGGCTTCGGCGTTGGCGACTGGACAGTAGAAGGTGGCCTGAATGCGGCAGAAGACCTGATCACAGCAAATGCAGATATGAACTTAATCCTGGCTGAAAACGACTTTATGGCAGCTGGCGCATACAGCGCTTTGGAAACTGCTGGCATGGTAGAGCAAGTGAAAATTGGCGCTGCTGCTGACGGCACAAGAGTTGGCCTCGACATGATTAAAGCTGGTCAGTTGATCTGCACAGGTCCGAATAACGGCAATGCGCAAGGCGCATGGGCAATTGACTTCATCAATGCGATCTTCAACGAAGGCGCAGATCCAAGCGATTTACCTTTAGGTGCTTACTTTGATTCTTATGCAATCACAGCGGATAATGTAGATGATATCTACGATGCAAATGAGGTATTCTTCAAGGTTGGCGAATTTGAATTCCCAGCTTCCATTCCAGAACTCAAAGGTGAAGCTTAATTTTCCCACAAGTAAATATAGCTGACAGAAGTTGCGCCGCACCATAGGGGCGGCGCAGCTTCAAAAACCTATAGAGTCATTACATGCTCTACAAAACCATTTTACCATTTTATTCATAAAATAACACCTATTACTGATTAAAATAGAATTTTATTTAACAATTTTTAGCACACATTATGACATAGAAAAGTACGTTTTTATGCAAAAAGGCAAAGCAAAAATACGATAATGATAAATACATAGATAAAATAATATAGAAAAGAGGAGTTTTTATATGGGTTTACTGGACGGGAAATTAGCGGTTATCACTGGTGGCAGCCGGGGCATTGGCAAGGCCATTGCAAAGGCATATATCGCTCAAGGGGCAAAGGTCGTGATTGCGGATATTGATCTGGAGACTGCCCAGAGCACGGCAAAGGAGCTGGGAGAAGCGGCTCATGCTATTCAGCTGAACGTAGCAGATAAAAAAGACGTATACGATAAGACGGATCAGATTTGGGATCAGTTTGGCAAGGTGGATATTTGGGTCAACAACGCTGGCATTTCCCAGCAGATACCATTTGAAGAGCTGGAAGAGAACTGGTGGGATAAGATCATGGAAGTGGACTTAAAGGGCGTCTTCCTGTGCAGCCAAGCCAATTTTATTAAAATGAAAGAACATGGTGGCGGGAAATTTGTCAATATCTCCTCTATGGCAGGGGAGAGAGGGGGCAAAGTGAGCGGCGCCCACTACTCGGCTGCAAAGGGGGGGGTGAACACCTTAACCAAGGTGGTGGCCTTAAATGGTGGCAGCTATGGAATCACCGCCAATGCCATTACACCAGGCCTAATCATGACACAGATGGCCATCGACTTAGGATGGGCCAATGAGGAACACAACGATATCCCACTGGGCAGACTGGGAACCCCAGATGATATTGCAAATGTTGCGGTTTTCTTAGGATCCTCCCTTTCCGACTATGTTTCGGGGGATATCATCAAAGTCAATGGCGGCATGTACATGGGTTAATGGAAGGAATCGTGTGGGAGATGCGCAGTAGAAGGAAACCGCGAGTGAAATTCTAGTAAAATATTTGGGGTTTTTTGAAACAGAAGTGGACCAATTGCAATAACCTTAATCATTCCATAAAATATCACCCCAAAGCAAATTACAATATGCTGCAAATATAAAGTTTACCTACAATAAACGGCCCCAATATTGTGCATCTCATTTCTTTTTAGCAAGCTATAAACAATATATATGAGGAGAATGATTATGAAAGAGTTTAACGCGTATTTCCCCACTAAATTGGTAGTGGGAACAGGAAGAATCAGCGAAGTTGGCACAGAAATGGCGCTTTTGGGCACCAAGGTATTTGGGGTATTTGATCCGTTTTTAAAGGACAGTGAAATACTGGGGAAAATACGTCAATGGCTCAAGGAAAGTGGTCTTTCCCTAGTGGAATTTTACGATGTAGTGCCTAACCCGAGATATCAAGACATGGATAGAGGGGCGGCTCTTTGTGTAGAAAATGGGTGTGACTGCGTGTTGGCTATTGGCGGCGGTTCGGCTATTGATACGGCCAAAGCGATTACGTTGGCGGCAAAATACGGTGGAAGCACTTGGGATTATACCAAACGGTATTTTGAACTGGATAAAGTAAAAGAACCCAAACAAAAGGGCCTGCCTATGTTAGCTGTGCCCACTACAGCAGGAACGGGGGCGGAAGCTACGCTATCCTCTGTAGTCAACAATCAGGAATTGCACGTCAAATGCTCGATTATCAACCCCGTGCTATTTCCCAACACCTCAATTATCGATGCGTCCATGATGTACTCTGTACCTCCTATGCTAACAGCACTCACAGGGCTGGACACATTCTCCCACGCGTTTGAATCGTATATTTCCACTTCGGCAAACGAGTTTTCCGAAATGCTCTCGCTCAAATCCATGGAGCTATTTGTCCGCAGCATTCGAACAGCAGTCCATGAGCCTACAAACAAAGAGGCGAGAGAGGATATGGCGTTAGCCAGCGCGCTTGCGGGAGCGGCATTTTGCCAGGCGAGTCTTTGCCTACCCCATGCAATTGCTCAACCTGTTGGTGGCTTAAGAGATGTGCCCCATGGCGCGACGCTTGCCATTTGCATGCCACCGATTATCAAATGGACACTGCCCTATGGACAAGAGAAGTTCGCCAAAGTGGCAGAGCTCTTAGATCCATCCGTTCGGGATTTACCTCTAGAGCAAAAGGCCCAAGCAATTGTGCCGCTGTTTGAACAGTTGTATCAGGATCTGGGGGTGACGGTAAAATACGGAGATTATGGGTTGACTGAGGCGGATATTCCAGAGCTGACGGATATCGTGTTTGACTATTATAAGTGGGATTTAGGAGGACATCCAAAACCGGTTACTCGTGAAGATGTAGAAGAAATATATCGTCAATGCATGTGAATTCATGTATAATAATATATATAATATGTAATAAATAGGTGAGGTAACAATATGAAAGCGGCATTATGGTATAAAAAAGGCGACGTGCGCATTGAAGACATCCCCGAACCACAGGTGCAGGATGATACAGTGAAAATCAAAGTGCAGTGGTGCGGCATTTGTGGTAGCGATCTCCACGAGTATTTAGGAGGCCCTATCTCCATTCCCGTGGAGAAACCCCACCCTATCACCGGAGACGTAGCGCCGGTAGTGTTGGGACACGAGTTTTCCGGTATTGTCTTGGAGACGGGCAAAAATGTAACTCATGTGAAACCAGGAGACAGGATTGTAGTAGAGCCGTTATTTACATGTGGCAAATGTCCAGCGTGTAAGGCGGGAAGGTATAACCTGTGTGAAAACGTAGGATACTATGGCTTTGCAGGCGGTGGCGGTGCCTTTTCGGAAATCACCACCTTTGCAGGGAAATTTGTACATAAAATTCCCGATGAGCTTCCTATGGACAAAGCGGCGTTGGTAGAGCCCATTTCTGTAGCCCTTCATTCCCTGAGAGTGGGTGGCTTTGAAATCGGTCAGACTGCCGTGGTGGCTGGTGCTGGCCCGATTGGTATGGGAACAGTAGAGTGCTTACGGGCAGCAGGGGCGCGGAAGATCATCGTGGTTCAGAGAAAATCTGTCCGCCAACAATACGCATTGGCGGCAGGAGCGGACGTAGTATTAGATCCCAATGAGGTGGATGTGGTAGCAGAAATTCGCCGTTTGACGGATGGAAAGGGAGCAGATATCGCTTTTGAGACCACCAGTGCAGAGCAGTGCTATAACCTGCTACTCCAATCGCTGCGATTTGCCGGTACGATGGTAGTCACCAGCGTTTGGGAAGGGGATATGAAACATAATCCCAATAAGATCGTGATGACCGAGAAAAAAATGGTGGGGAGCATCTGTTACTGTGGAGATGATTTCCCATCAACCATTGCCATGTTGGCCGACGGCAGAATCAAAGCGGATGGATTCATCACGAAGAAGATTTATTTAGAGGATCTGATCACCGAGGGCTTCCAGACACTATTGGGGCCGGAGAAAAAATCTCATATGAAAATCCTAGTAACACCAGACAAAGGATTGCTGTAAAAGGTAATAAAAAAAGAAGCAGCAGCTGTTGCTTCTTTTTTTATGGTTAAATCACTGCCTATTCCTCAGCCTCCTATAAAAAGCGTTTTTCAGCGCCCTTTTACTCACTGGTACTTTATGGTATAATAAAAAAATAAGAGCATTTGAAACGAAAAAACCCACTTGATAGCAATTATATTCTCATATATCAAATAAAAGAAAATTCGTGCAGTGGCAAATTATTTGGCCAAATGGAGGGAGCATGAAAAAAGGGACCAAGATTTTTGCTGGGGTATTGGCGGGAATTATTTTAGCATTATGTGTATTTTTAGTTGGCAGAGATATCTACAGTTCGGGCAATCGGGTGCTGCACGTTGCAATGCCCATAGCCAAGTGGGGAGATGTGCCCCAGACACAGATGTTTGAATACCTCAACACGTGCAAACTCTCGTATAAACAGAAGACAGGTGTGGATGTGAGCATCTCATTGATCCCGGAAGAGGAATATTCCGAATGGCTTTCTGCGCAAATGTTGGCGGGGACAGCGCCGGATATTATGGGCGTCTTGCCAAAGGATTTTGAGACTTTTTACAGTGCCAATGCCATATTAGACTTATCAAATGGCGAATTTGACCAGTACATCCAAAGCAATATTTTAGAACCTTGGAGGCGAGAGGGCAATATCTACGGGGTGCCATTTCAGACAGATCCTTTCTGCATTGTGGTCAATCAGAGCATGCTACAGGACGAGAATATGAACTTCAATCTGGGCTTTTTCGACTGGATGGACTTATATTATTTGTGTAGCAAATTTACGTATGACAGCGATAATGACGGACAAAACGACATGTTTGGCGTCTCAGGCATCACCTGGCGCCATCTGGTCTACGCAAATGGCCAGAAACTGTTTGATTTTGACAAGACTCAGGCCTATTTTGACAATAAAAGCGTGCGGTTCGCATTGGACTATGCGGTATCTATCAACCGGCTCAACTTGGAGAGCCAGGCAGACGCCTTTGAGACCGGCCATGCGGTGGCAAAAGTGGCGACGCTCTCCCAAGCGAGATATTATCTAAACACCATGCAGGGAGATCTAACGGTCATCTCATTTCCCAAAGGACCGGATGGGGATCTATACGCGGAGCCTTACGACCTGCCTTTGTGCATTTTTTCTGGAAGTGAGCATAAAGGAGATGCACTGGCATTTTTACAGTACCTATGCTTAGATGAAAAAAACCAGGAGATGTTGTTTGACATGAGCTACGGCTATCCTGTGTTAAAAACAGCTCAACAAAGCCCAGACATACAAGAGGAAATGGCGGAGGGCTTGGTACCTGGACACTTAGAGGTCATGCTGGGCATGAAACCGGTAGATGTACAGTTTTTGGATTATTACAATCTGATGGACATGGCTGATATGGAGATCTTCCAATTTATTAGGGCGGATGTAGACGTGCGCAAGACCCTTTCCAGCATGAACAGCCGAATCGTCTCCTCTTTGGAGCAATTTATCAATCAAAATGGGGATATCACATAAGCGTTTAAGCGTTAGAGAAGAGCGTAATTGAGCGAATGAGAAAACTAAGCTTGCGAATCTAGTTAGCAGCTCAACGTCTAACTGAAGAGATACAAGAAAATCGCTTAAAAATGCCATTACCAGTTGCAACTTGTCTGTAATTTTGCTATGATAATGAGTAAAGTTTTTATCGTGGAGTTTATTTTGTTTTTTTAGGGAAAAACAAAAAATGCATAAAAATTCCTTTGGCAGGGCAAAGATGATGGGATAGACGAAAACTGTGAGAGGCCCAGCTAAGTGGAATGGCGTGCGGGCTGAAAGGGCTCTTACTATGGAATTAGGGTGAGGGACATGCAAAAAGTGATCTTATCAATTAAAGGAAGCAACCGCGTGGGTGGGGAACAGGATAATATAGAACTACTCACAGAAGGTAGGTTGTTTAAACAGGGAGATCAATTTACCATTGAGTATGAAGAAGAGGGTACAATGCCCACGAGAACTACTCTAGTGGTGGATAAAGACCACATTGTCATGAAAAAAAACGGGGAAGTGCAAACCCAATTTGTCTTTGAAGAGTCTAAAATTTTTGAAGGGGTATACCATACGCCCTTTGGGAAATTGAATGTGAGTGTATTGCCCACGCTAGTCTATTCGGAGATGAACGAGCAAGAAGGCTGGGTGGACCTAGAATACATTTTAAATATTGCGGGCAATCAAATGGTAAATCGCCTGAACCTGCAATATCGGAATCACTAGAAGAAAATAAAATTTGGAAGCATAGATGAGGTAGATACAATGATTATTGAATACAAAGGACATTCTTGTTTTAAAGTTACTACGGCAGATAAAGAGTTTTTATTTGATCCCTTTGATCTGACGGTTGGGTATAGCAAAGTCAAGACAACTGCTGATGTGGTACTCATCAGCCATGACCATTTTGATCACAACTATACTGACGCTGTGACAGGTGAGTATGTACTCGTCAACGAGCCCAAGAAATACGAATTTGGCCCAGTCAAAATAGAGGGTTTTTCCACCTATCATGACGATAATCAGGGGAAGGATAGGGGAATGAATATCGCGTTTTTGCTACAGAGCGAGGGGATTCGCTTGCTCCACTTAGGAGATTTAGGGTGTATTCCAGATGAGGAGTTTTTTGAGAAGATCGGCAAGGTGGATATTTTAATGATACCTATCGGGGGCAATTATACCATCGATGCAAAGCAGGCGGTAGAAGTGGCGAGAAAAATCGATGCAAATATCACCATTCCCATGCACTATAAGACCAGCTGCTGTACGCTGGATATTGACCCAGTGTTTCTGTTCCTAGAAGCATCGGATAGATGGTTTGATAAGTCCCGGCTGGGACAGGGGATCTTTGAGATCACCGCAGATAATTTAAAGAAGAGATCGCGCATTATGGTGATGGATCACACAGCGTAAAAAAGTGGCATTTAAAGGGATAAGTATTATAGATTATGTTTTGATTCGGAGGAAATAGATCAATGGCAACAAAGTATGTATTCATAACCGGCGGGGTTGTCTCATCACTGGGCAAGGGAATTACGGCAGGGTCTCTAGGCAGGCTGCTCAAAAATAGAGGGCTCAATGTAGTGCTGCAAAAGGGAGACCCTTACATCAATGTAGACCCGGGAACCATGAGCCCATACCAACACGGTGAAGTGTATGTCACCGCCGATGGGGCAGAGACGGATTTGGACGTTGGACACTACGAGCGGTTTACCGACGTAGACGCCTCCCAAAACAGCAATTTCACCTCGGGAAAAATCTACGACAGCGTCATCAGCAAGGAACGGCGCGGGGATTTCTTAGGGGGAACGGTGCAGGTTATCCCCCATATCACCAACGAAATCAAAGAGAGAATTTACAGTGCAGCGGATAAAAATAAAGATGTAGACGTGGTGATTACCGAAATCGGCGGAACGGTGGGGGATATTGAGTCCCAACCGTTTTTAGAGGCCATCCGGCAGATTAAATGGGAGGTAGGTCCACAGGATTGCCTTTACATTCACGTGACGCTGGTGCCCTGCCTATCCAAAGTAGGGGAGATCAAGACAAAGCCCACGCAGCATAGCGTGAGGGAACTGAGGAGCCTGGGCATTCAGCCGGATATTTTGGTGTGCCGTTGTGAGTGCCCGTTGGCAGACGATGTAAAGGGAAAAATCGCCCTGTTTTGCAATGTGAGAAGGGATTGTGTGGTCAGCAACCCGGATTGCGATAGCATTTACGAAGTGCCATTGGTGCTCAAAAAAGAAAAACTAGATGAAGTGGTTTGTGAAAAGCTAGGCCTAGATTGCCCAGAGAGCGACCTTGCCGAGTGGGAAGACATCGTAAACCGGCAAAAGAATTTGCACGATAGCGTGAAAATTGCCATTGTAGGCAAATATGTAGAGCTCCATGATGCGTACTTGAGCATTGTAGAGGCTACTAAACACGCGGGTATCTTGCTGGGCAAGGATGTAGATCTCAAGTGGATTAGCGCCAACGACGTCCAGGACAAGCAAGTACTAGAAGAAGAGCTGGCCGATGTGGATGGAATCATCGTACCGGGTGGATTTGGCGAGCGGGGCATTGAAGGGAAGATCAACGCCATTCGCTATGCCAGGGAAAATAAAGTGCCATTTTTAGGCATCTGCCTGGGGATGCAGATGGCTGTGGTGGAATTTGCCAGAAATGTGCTGGGACTGAAGGACGCGGATTCCACAGAGCACCATGAGGCGACCAAGCATCCGGTGATAGACTTTATGCCGGACCAAAAGGAAATTGACAAACTAGGCGGAACTATGCGCCTGGGTAAATACGCTTGCAAGTTGATTCCAGGGACAAAGGCATATGAGGCGTATGGCAAAGAGCTCATTGAAGAGCGGCACCGCCATAGATACGAATTCAATAACGAGTATTTGGAAGCCATTCAAGAGGCAGGTATGGTGGTCTCGGGCGTAAATCCAGACAGAAATTTGGTGGAAATCGTGGAGCTTAAAGATCATCCTTGGTTTGTGGGAGTGCAGTTCCATCCTGAGTTCACTTCCCGGCCCAATCGCCCACAACCTCTGTTCCGTGAATTCATTAAGGCTGCCATCCAAAAAGCGGGGAAATAAACTTTCCCCAAGAGGAATTTGCGGCATATAATGTGAATAGGTATAAAGTGGAAAGTGCATAAATTTGGCGGAGAATAAAGGCATTTCCAGCGCAGAATTTATGTAAAATATACGCCATTTATCTTGCAATTACAAAAAAACTAGGGTAAAATAAAGTTGTGGTTTGGCTATAAAAAAGCATATGCTGTCTGGTAGCAAACATAGATAAATAAGAAATATATAAAAGTGTTGCTGTCATTTTGCTATGGTCTGAAAGAGGAGCGTAGTGTAAAATAATTATTATTGTTTTTTGGAGGAATTATTATGGATCAATCAAAGGGTATGGCAGTTGCCTCTCTAGTCCTTGGTATTATTGGGCTTATCGTTGCATTTTTTGTCAGTATCGTAGGCTTTATTATGGGGGTTATAGGTATCGTATTAGCAGGAATTGCGATGAAAAAGGCTAAAGAAGCAGGCGTTGGTGCTGGCATGGCGATTGCAGGGCTTGTGCTTTCTATCATTGCGGTTGCAGTTGGTTTAATCTGGTGGTTAATTGTAGGATGTGCAGCATGTGCTGCTTGTCAGACGGCAAACACTTTGAGTAACTTGGCATCGTTTTAAAAGTTATTTCGATTATTTTGCAGTATTCTAAGGATATGAGTACAGCGTGAAATAATTATAAATGTTTTTTGGAGGAATTATTATGGATCAATCAATTAAAAACTTTAGCATTGCTTCAATGGTATTGGGTATTTTGGCTGTCATCTTTGCGTTTGTATTTTGCTATGTTGGTTTAGTACTGGGAATCGTTGGCTTAGTACTTGGCGGCATGGCGATGAAAAAGGCAAAAGAGGCTGGCATCAGCGCTGGTGGTATGGCAATAGCTGGTCTAGTTTGTTCTATCATTGGATTAGTTCTCGCTCTGATTCTCACGATTGTAGCAATTTGTGCAGCTTGTTACATTACGAATACAATGAATGCTTTACAGAGCTTTATGTAATCTAAAAATGAAAAAAGAGATAAAAAACGCTTTAGATGCTTATCTAAAGCGTTTTTTTAAGAAATATAATACTTAGGAGAAATCATGTTCCCAGGAATAGAAATCTTAGGAAAAACTATCCCTACCTACGGGCTTTGCGTATTGGTGGGAGGAATTTTAGGCTTTTTAATTGCCATGTGGGCTGGCAAAAAATATGGGCTTGCAAAACTGGATATCCTACTCTTTGGCATGTATGCTATCATTGCGGGATTTATTGGGGCAAAACTTCTATATATTATTGTAGAGTGGGATTCTGTATGGCAACATCCAGAGGCATTGCTTACAGGTGGGTTCGTCTTTTATGGGGGCGCTATCGGCGGCATTTTGGGCGGCTGGATTTACGTCAAACAGTACAGTAAAATGAGCAAACTCTACCTAATTGAGTTTTTGGATGTGGCGGCGCCAGCCATCGCCATTGGACAGGCCTTTGGCAGAGTGGGCTGCTTTTTGGCGGGCTGCTGCTATGGCGCGCCAACAGATAGCCCTTTAGGGGTATGCTATCCAGAAGGGGGCATTGCTCCAGCGGGTGTGAAACTCCTGCCTACCCAGCTTTTTGAAACGGCCTTTTTGCTGGTGTTTACGGTGGTATTGCTGATCATCATAAAAAAGAGCAAAAAGCGGGGCACAGCGCTGGCCATTTACTTTATTGGGTATGGCGTTTGGCGGTTTATCATTGAGTTCTTCAGATCCCAGGGGAAGCGTAGGACCGCTTTCCACCTCACAGTTTATCAGCCTATTCATTGTGGCATTAGGTGTGATCATTCTCGTTTTGCGCAAAGTAAAGGGAGAGGAATTCTTTGCCAAGGGCCTTGGAGAATGTGCCGAGGCAAAAGCGGAAGCAGTACAAGAAGAAAACGCATCCAATGAGCAGGGGCAGCAGGTAGTTGGCATGGAGTCAGAAGAACAATCTGAGCAACCAATGGATGCTAAGCAAAATGATGATCTGCCAGAAGAACAGATTGAGAAAGCGCCGGTTAGCGAGCCGAAGGATGAGAAAAAAGAACAATAGATAGGAAAAGAAGTTCCCTTACTAGAGAGGGAACTTTTCTTTTGCCAATTTTTTAATATTCAAAACTGTCCAACTGGTGCATGCACCTCGTGCAATATCCGTCGTTTGCCTCATAACATGAGGGGCAGATAGAGCTACTGCAATTTTGACAGTGGAGCAGAGATCTGCGGTTAAACTCCTGATTGCAGGAGGTACAAATTGATTTTGCCATAATTCACTTCCATCCTCTCTTACAAGTTGACGATATTAGCTTTCCCCAGATGCTTTTGTTTATGAGAAAAAGGGTACAGAAAGAGCGAATTTATTTGAGCAATCTAAAAATTGTTACAAAATATCGGTTGACATTATAAAAAAGGTATGCTAACATAATAAATTACATTAGTATGGTTATACTGCGGGTACTATGCCATTATATATTGTATAACCTGGAAAAACAATACACGATTTTGTGTATTTATAGGGATATAAAAATTATTGAAAATAAAGTATATAAATTTTGCTGCTTTGTTAACAATGTTTTTATAAGTGTCTTAGCTCTGTATGGTTATTGTGGCAGACTAGGATAGCATACTACCATGAGGTATGCTGGAGAGTTTTGAGCATAATTTTGCATTTTTATTATAAATAGGAGTGGTTACACTTATGGTGCATGAAGTCCAAATCGGCAAAACAAAGAGAATGAGCTTCTCTAAAATTGAAGAAGCGCTTGCAATGCCTGACTTGATCGAAATTCAAAAGGATTCCTATAAGCGGTTTTTGGATCAGGGATTGCGGGAAGTTCTACAAGACATTTCACCAATCACAGATTATTCAGAAAATCTGGCTTTAGAATTTATCGACCATTATATCAAAGATGAGCCCAAGTACGACGTGGAAGAGTGCAAAGAGAGGGACGTAAACTACGCTGCTCCCCTCAAAGTTGTGGTGCGGCTCATCAACAAGGAAACTGGCGAAGTCAAAGTGCAAGAGGTCTTTATGGGTGACTTCCCGCTGATGACCGAAAAGGGAACGTTCGTCATCAACGGTGCAGAGAGAGTTATTGTCAGCCAGTTGGTCCGCTCTCCTGGCGTCTATTACGACTCTGTCATCGACAAGACTGGTAAAGAGCTGTTTTCCGCTACCGTCATCCCGAACAGAGGTGCTTGGCTGGAATATGAGACGGATTCCAACGATTGCCTTTGGGTGCGGGTGGACAGAACCAGAAAGTTGCCCCTTACCGTGCTGTTGCGCACAATGGGTCTGGGAACCAACCAACAGATTATCGACTTCTTTGGAGAGGATGAAAATCTGGAGGCAACCTTTAAAAAGGACAGCACAGCCCAGCAGCAAGAGGGCCTCATTGAGATCTACAAACGGCTGCGCCCTGGCGAACCACCTACTGTGGAAAGTGCCAGTATGCTGATCAACTCGCTGTTTTTTGACAATAAGCGGTATGACCTTGCTAGAGTAGGGCGATATAAGTTCAACAAAAAACTATCTCTGGCCAGAAGAATTCGGGATTACCAGGCGGCAGAAAACATCGTAGATAAGACCACTGGCGAATTGCTCGTGCAAAAAGGCGAGAAAATCACCAAAGAAATCGCCGAGCAGATCCAAAATGCTGGCATCAATCAGGTGGATATTCAAATAGAAGATAAAGTGGTCCGCGTGGCGGGAAACAATTTTGTAGACCCAGCGGTACACTTAAGCTTTGATCCTCTGGAAGTGGGCTTAAATGAATACGTATATTTTCCTGCTTTCCAGGAGATTTTACAGGAATGCGGCTCGGATGAAGAAAAACTCAAAGAAGAGCTGAAAAATAATATTTCTACACTAATCCCCAAACACATCATTGTGGATGATATGTTTGCTTCAGTGAGTTATTTACTGGGGTTAAAATACGGCATTGGCTTTAAAGACGATATCGACCATTTGGGAAATCGGAGAATTCGCTCGGTGGGAGAACTTCTGCAAAACCAGATCCGGGTAGGCCTTTCCAGATTAGAGAGAGTGGTGCGGGAGAGAATGTCCATTCAGGATATGGATCTGGCCACCCCTTCTAACCTGATCAATATTCGGCCGGTTACAGCTGCCATCAAGGAGTTCTTTGGCTCCTCACAGCTATCCCAGTTTATGGACCAGACCAATCCACTAGCAGAATTGACTCACAAGCGGAGGCTCAGTGCGTTAGGCCCAGGGGGTCTTAACAGAGATAGAGCGAGCTTTGACGTGCGGGACGTTCACCACTCTCACTATGGAAGAATGTGCCCGATTGAGACGCCAGAAGGTCCGAACATCGGTCTGATTTCCTACCTGACCACCTATGCCAAAATCTCGGATTACGGCTTTATCGAGGCGCCCTACCGCAAGGTGAAGCGCGTGTATGACGAGAATGGCAAGGTCACGGATCAGTATGTCACCGACGAGGTGGTCTATATGACCGCCGATGAAGAAGACTTCTATCTGGTGGCACAGGCCAACGAGCCTCTGAACGAGGACGGCACCTTCGTCAACGACAACGTGGCCGTCCGCGACAAGGCCGAGATCATTCAGGTGCCCAAGACCAAGGTGGATCTGATCGACGTCAGCCCCCGTCAGGTGGTCTCCGTGTCCACCTCCATGATCCCCTTCCTGGAGAACGACGACGCTACCCGCGCCCTGATGGGCTGCAACATGCAGCGTCAGG
>ERZ780195.1668-NODE-1668-length-17301-cov-15.152847_pt1 | contig 17301 bp, 14 predicted proteins | sample MGYA00511017_ERZ780195 | MGnify/ENA primary metagenome ERZ780195 (study PRJEB29588, sample SAMEA2159974) | human gut metagenome | biome: human gut; feature: human-associated habitat; material: faeces | place: Denmark | collected 2008/2010 ...
AGGTCGAGTACCGTCTGGACAAGACCAACATCATCCACTGCCCCATCGGCAAGGTGTCCTTCGGCACCGAGAAGCTGTCCGAGAACATGGACACGCTGCTGAAGGCCGTCGTGAAGGCGAAGCCTGCCGCTGCGAAGGGTCAGTATATCCGCTCCTGCACCGTGGTTTCCACCATGGGCCCCGGCGTGAAGGTTTCCACTTCCAAGTATCTGTAAGCTGATATGGTAAACCCCCGGATGCGAAAGCATCCGGGGGTTTTATGTTTATTCAGCTGAGGTTGCCGTTTTTGTCGCAGGACAGGGACATACTGACGGATTTGCTTGTCACAGTAATCCCAAGCTGCCTCTTTTCCATAGTTACGGAAGCCGAAGCTGTATTTCCACTCTTGTTTGAAGATTTAGAAGCAGTGTGCCAGGTTGAATCATAAATTGTCACATCCACGCGGGAAGATGTACAGGTTGCAGTAGAACCGCTATATGTAAAGGAACCCGTTAAAGTCGCTTTCCATAGTGTTTTTCCATCGCTGTCATAATATGTATACGGTTTGCTCCCCGATTTTGGACCAGAAGCACGCGCTCCATTGGTAATTACCTCTACTGTCATGTAGCTTCCATCTTCAAAATAAAAGGTTTGCACTTGATTCCCCACCGCACTTCCGCGGACAGGAATTGTGCAAAACAGCAATACTGCCATCAACATCAAACTGATAAAACGTTTCATCTAATTTTCCCCCGTTTATTTTATTTCAATTTCTTCAATTACGGTCACTTCACCGTAACGTCCATAGCCATTTATGCTTTTGTGAGAATCAATAGTAACAGCCAATACAAAACCCGCCCATATCAAAACAAGTACCAAGGCCGTCGCCCCGATAATATACACAATTCTCTTTTTTATCCGTAGCTGCTGTGTTAATTCCGGCGTACTCATTTCCTCAATATAGGACGCTGCAATTTGCTGGGGCGTCCCGAACCGTTGTGTAATAGCAGCATAATCTGCATGGGGATTTTCAGTAACAAAGTCCCGGACGGAGGACTCCACCCTGGACAGGATTTGTTTCTTCTGCCTCCTGTTGCCCGGCAGTTCCTCGCGCACTTCCCATAGATACCGCAGAAGATGGACATTCCAAACCATCCATATCACATCCTTCTATAATCTGTAGTACGCCCTTGGTGACTTCCTCATACTCCCGCACCAATTCTTCCAGCCGCTTTTCCCCGGCGGGTTCCAGATGGTAATACACTCGCGTCATGCGCCTGCCCACCAGAACCTTCCGATCAGAAATCAACCCCTGGTCTACCAGCTTGTAAAGTACAGGATACAGCGAACCTTCCTGCGTAACGATGCGTCCGCCGCTTTGCCGCTCTGTTTCCTGCACAAGCTGATAGCCATACATATCTTCTTTTTTCAGCAATCCCAAAATCACCAGTGACATCACGCCCCGGCGGAAGCTGTTCTGCCCGCTGTCTATCGCCACATCCATCACCTAGCTTTTAAATATATTATATCGCAATATTTTTCATTTTGCAATACCTATTTTACAAAAGTATTTGTTGACAAAGGGCAGTTTATGTGTTATTATGAGCTTACCAAATTCAGGAAGGGATGATTCCGATGGGCTAAGTATCCCGCGTAAGACTATTCAAAAGGTACACGTTTCGAAAGGATGTAATAAAAATGCACCTGAACAGATTCGCTTGTTTGGCCTTCGCCTTGATTCTCGTTATATTGGCGGGTTGTTCCGGAAAGGATACCACAGTCAAGCAAGGTGATTTCTCGTTCAAACTATCAGACGGATATTCTCTTTCTGATGTGACAAGCGAGAACTGCGATATTGTTCGTGATCAGGATAATGCAATAATCGGCGGAATCGAAGTAACAAGCCTGAAGCCAAAGGATTTAAACGATAGCGACGACGCCACAGCCAAGATTATGTCATACCTGCAAAGCGAGTTCCATAAAACCAACAATGTCGAGTTCATAGCATCTTTCAATGGAGAAACAAATCCGATTGTCAAAATCAAGTTGACTAAAATTGCAGATGATACAAGCGACAAATCCTATTTTGACCATGTTTTCTTCACGAAAGACGCATTGGTCTACCATATGTGGTTTGACTTAGGCGTGGTCGATCAAGAGGTGGCCGATGGGATTATTTCCGATTCTGTTATGGACGGAAATACATGAGAAAGAGGTAAATTATGAATATCCTTAAAAAAGTTCTGTGTGTTGTTTTGTGCATCATTATGGTGCAGAGTTTTGCCATCAGTGGGTTTGCCGCTGAGGCCAGCGTCCCCGCAGAAGACCCCGATGCAGATTCCTTTTTTGCCTTTGATTCGGGAGTCGCAAGAATGGACTCCGATGGCAGTTTTACCTTTTCGTTCAATTCCAGCTTAACATCCGCACATTTTAAAGCAAAAAAGGCAAAAATCACGGTGGATGTTACAGCCTGGCTTCGTGACATCGATAAGACGCCTACGTGGACAGACCCTCGGAACCCGACCACAGATGCACGGAAAACTTTCTCCGTTACCCTCTGCGCAATGGAAGGGGACGATATTGGCAGTTTCACCGTTTCTGCCAATGACACAAAAACGAGCCATACTTTTTCCAATCTTACGGTTGGCGCAGAATATTATCTGGAATTTGAGAGCGAAACGACCCTAGGCGCTCGGATTCGGTTTGACGGCAAGGGAAAAGTGTCGAATGTGACGGTAATTTGATGCTAAATCTTTTGCTTTACGTGGACGCACTTTTAAGCTTACTGCTGATATCCACCGTTTTTATGTAGGGAGATGTGGGATGCTTTCCCACATCTCCCTATTTTGCTGTCACAGTTGACAAAATACACGTTTTGTATTATTATGATTTTGTGTCAATAAAAATTTACGTTTTCGGAAGGAGGCACTATTATGAAATCACGAAGAATCCTATCCATAATCGGCCTGATTCTGGCCGCGGTTCTGCTGCTGGGCATTGGCTTTGCCATTGGCCGCAATGAAGTTCAGACCGCCGCGCCGGACACAACGGATGCAGCGGATGCGGCCGACGATCTGGACAACCTCGCCCACACCGGCGATGATGTCCTTGCTCTGGATATCACCGTCACGAAGGTCGATGACAATGATTCCCAGTCCTTCTCCCCGGAGGAAATCGGAAACAATTTCAATCAGGGTATGGGCTATCGCGGGGTCAGTGATGTGTACATTTACCTGAACCGCACCAGCGAGCGGCTGGAAGACGCCCTCAAAAACGGCGATATCACCGAGGAGGAAATCTTTTTCCGTGCCCGTCAGGACGCACGGGAAGGCCACTGTCAGGAAACTTTTGAGACAAATCACAGTGTGTCCTTCTATACCTACCATTATCCCACCTATGACCTCCGACTGACATACGACGTATTCAACTCGCCCAACGGCAAGTCCTACCCCATCAGCCAGATGCTCCTGTTCCGCACCGCTGAAAATTACATCATAATCCCCTCCTGTCAGTTTGTTGACCCGGAAACCGGTCTTTTCCTGAACAGGGAAGATTGGGGCCTTACTTTTGAGCTGTCCGACGTCACCAGCCACGGAGCCACCGTGACCTGCACCCAGTCCGGCGGCCAGCAGATCGGGCAGCTGAAAATCAACGGCTACTATATTTCTCCCGATGTTGGCACCGGCGTTCAGGATTGCGAAGTAGAAATTGCCATGGACGGCACCTGTCAGTTTACCCTCGACTGGAGCGAATGTTACGGCGAACTGCCCAGCGGCAGTTACTACCTCAATCTGTGGATATATGATATTTACGACGAATCCCAGCTGCATCCCCTCATGGATAATTTCCAGGACTGGCAGGTGCTTGACGTGGAGTTAATCATTCCATAATCCAAAACCCAAGCGGGAGGGCGCGTGTCCTCCCGCTTTTTCTCAAAAATACATCAAATTTCCCTTGACATTTTCCCTCCCCCATGCTAGAATATAGCAGTTGCCAGAGACAGCAGGTGGAGTCATCCGTAAGTCCTGCCGAGGTGCGCTGAATATGAAATTTCTGCGTGTCTTTCTGTCTTGTGGCAGAAGGACTTTTTTATTTTCGGAGGTGAAAATTATGCCCAACGCAAAGGTTCTTGAGAGCAAGAAGGCCGTCGTCGATGCTCTGACCAGCAAGGTGAAGGAAGCCTCTTCCGTCGTCTTCGTTGATTACAAGGGTATCACGGTCGCTCAGGATACCGAGCTGCGTAAGCAGTTCCGTGAAGCAGGCGTGGATTACGCCGTCGTTAAGAACACCCTGACCAATTTCGCCGCTAAAAATGCCGGCTATGATTTCTCTGAGGTTCTCAATGGCACCACCGCTATGGCTTCCACCACCGGCGACCCCATCGCCCCTGCTCGCATCGTCTGCGAGTTTGCCAAGAAGAACAAGCTGAAGACCCTGTCCATCAAGGGCGGCGTTGTGGAAGGCTCCGTGCTTTCCGCTGACCAGCTGAACGGCTTCGGCGAGCTGCCCAGCAAGAACGCTCTGGTCGCTTCTGTCCTGGGTACCTTCCTGGCGCCTATCTCCAGCCTGGCCTTCGTTCTGGATCAGATCCGGATGCAGAAGGACGGCTCCGCTCCTGCAGAAGCAGAAGCCTGATCGCGTAACCCCACAAACATCTCACTACACATCATTTTAGGAGGAAATTTATCATGGCTAGTGAAAAAGTCACTGCTCTGGTTGAGCAGGTTAAGGAACTGACCGTTCTGGAGCTGTCCGAACTGGTTCACACTCTGGAAGAGGTTTTCGGCGTTTCCGCCGCTGCCGCCGCTGTTGCCGCTCCCGCTGCTTCCGCTGCTGCTGAGGTCGAGGAGAAGACCGAGTTCGACGTCATTCTGAAGTCCGCCGGCGCTTCCAAGCTGGGCGTTATCAAGGTTGTCCGTGCCGCTACCGGTCTGGGCCTGAAGGACGCCAAGGATCTGGTTGACAACTGCCCCAAGACCCTGAAGGAAGCTATCTCCAAGGAAGACGCCGAGAAGCTGGTCGCCGAGCTGAAGGAAGCTGGCGCCGAGGCCGAGATCAAGTAATTTATCTCATCTTCAAACGGTGCGCGGCCGCCAGACTTTGGCGGCCGCTTTCCTTTAGATAGACCTTAGGGAAAGGACATTCCTATGGATTTACGCTCTACCCTCTCCGCCGTCGCAGACTATGTTCCCGGCGACGTGGAGAACGTACTTGCTGCCGCCTCCGCCTATTTGCCGGACGATCTGGAAAAGGCGATTTCCGGCGCGGCATCTTACATACCGACGGAGATCAGCTTGGGCAGTACGGTGCAGTTCATGCTGTTTTTTGCCGCTGCGTCCCTGATTCTGGGATTTATGGGGCGGGTTTTTCTGGGCAAGCGCTCCAGCCTGAACCACTCTCTGTCCGCGGCCATGGGCATTCTGTTCATCTATGCGGTGGCCATTGTGGTCTACACCTTCAAACCGTGGTCGTTGGATGCGCTGCTGTCCCCCCTGCCCTTTGTCCGGTTTGCGGGAGAGCATCTGCTGGTCATCCCCTTTCAGCGGTCGCCGCTGACCATTGTGTGCAGCGAAATTCTGTCGCTGGTGATTCTGGCATTTCTGGTGAATCTCTTGGACACGCTGATTCCCCGGGGAAACTCCGCTCTGGGATGGTTTTTCCTGCGGATTCTGACCGTGTTGTTCGCGATGGTGCTGCACATTCTGGTGGACTGGGCGTTCAAGACCTATCTTCCCAACGTGCTGGTCACTTACGCGCCGACCATTCTGCTGGTCATTCTGGCGGTCACGCTGCTGATGGGTCTGCTGAATCTTGTTCTCAGCGTGGTTCTGACGGTAGTCAACCCCATTTTCGGCGCGCTGTATACCTTCTTTTTCTCCAACATCATCGGCAAGCAGCTGAGCAAGGCCGTGTTCACCTCCGGCATTATCTGCGGTGTGGTGTTCCTGCTGGGATACTTCGGCTGTACGGTGATCTGCGTCAGCGCCGCCGCCCTTTCTGCGTATATTCCCCTCGCCGTCGTTTTGCTGCTGTTGTGGTTCTTAATTGGCTGGGCTTTGTAATAAGCAAAACTTTACCCTCCGCTGGAAAGCGGAGGGTTTTTGACTTTTTTCGACAGTTGTGCTAGAATGTCTGCCAGGCGGACTTTTGCCGCCTTCTCATTCCCGGCATTTCGAGGTACAACTATGAAACGATTATCCATTTTACTTATTTTCCTTTTTCTCACCGGCTGCGCCGTTTCCCCGTCGGAGACGCGGGAGCCGACGCTCCCGGCGACTGTGACCGAAGCGCCGCAAACTGTCCCCACGGAGGCGACCGTTCCCGCCACTACAGCGCCCCCCGACCCGATTCAGGAACTTCTGGATTCCATGACGATCGAGGAACGGGTCGGGCAGCTGTTTCTGGCGCGCTGCAATGCCGAATCTGCGTTAACCGACATTCAGGCATACCATCTGGGCGGCTTTGTTCTGTTCGGGGAGGATTTTGAAGGTCAGACGCCGAGTTCCCTCCGGCAGACACTGTCCGGCTATCAGGCCGCCGCCAGCATCCCCCTGCTGCTGGCCGTGGACGAGGAGGGCGGAACCGTCACCAGAATCAGCCGCTACCCCGTCTTCCGCCCCCAGCGCTTTCCCTCTCCACGGGAAGCCTTTGCTGACGGCGGGCTGACTCAGGCGCTTTCCAATGAGGAAGATATCTGTCAACTGCTGCAATCTCTCGGGATCAATGTCAATCTGGGGCCTGTGTGTGATATTTCCGAAGACCCAAGCGCCTTTATGTACCAGCGCTCGCTGGGGCAGGACGCTGAAACCACCGGGGAGTTTGTCGCCGGAACCGTCAGGCTGATGAGCGCCTACCAGATCGGCAGCGTCCTGAAGCACTTCCCCGGCTACGGCGACAACGCCGACACCCACACCGGGCTGGCAGTTGACAGCCGCTCCCTGCAAGAACTGGAAAGCAACGATCTGCTCCCCTTCGCCGCCGGAATCGAGGCGGGCTGCGGCGCGGTGCTGGTCAGCCACAACATCGTCCAGGCGCTGGACAGAGACTCCCCCGCCTCCCTCTCCCCCGCGGTCCATCAATATCTCCGGGACACCATGGGCTTTGACGGCGTGGTCATGACCGACGATCTGGTGATGGAGGCCATCACCGACCGCTACGGCACCGGCGAGGCCGCCGTGCTGGCCGTTCAGGCGGGAAACGATCTGCTTTGCTCCACGGATTACGCGGAACAGTACAACGCCGTGCTGAGCGCCGTACTGGACGGCCGCATCGATTTTGACGCGCTGAACGCTTCCGTTATGCGCGTGCTGAAATGGAAGCAAAATCTGGGACTGCTGTAAAAAAGCCCCCCTAGCAGTTTGACGGGGTACAAACCCTTGGCTCTCCCTCTGGGAGAGCTGTCACCGCAGGTGACTGAGAGGGCGTTACACTCTTACTTACCCTCTCCGTCCTCGCTGCGCTCGGTCACCTCTCCCATAGGGAGAGGCAAGGGGTGCCCGCATTCAATGATACAAGGACAGGCACAGCAGATTATCCTGCTGTGCCTGTTAACTGTCTTATGCCCCCGCCCATTTACTAAGCGGTTCTTTTTACTTCTCAATAGCTCCCACAGCCGCGGACAGTGCTTCCGTGTTCACCGTCTCCATCTGGCCGTTGTCGTAAGCTTCCGCCACGGCGGGGTCGATGGGCAGACGCGCCAGAATGGGCAGGTCGAACTGAGCGGCGATTTCGTCCAGATGGCTCTTGCCGAAGACGTTGATTTTCCTGCCGCAGTCCGGGCAGCGAAGGTAGGAATAGTTCTCCACGAAGCCCAGCACGGGAATGTGCATCATGTTCGCCATTTTCACGGCCTTCGCCACGATCATGGACACCAGATCCTGGGGAGAGGTAACGATGATCACGCCGTCCACCGGCAAGCTCTGGAACACCGTCAGGGGTACGTCACCGGTTCCGGGGGGCATATCCACAAACAGATAGTCCACGTCCTCCCAGATCACGTCCGTCCAGAACTGCTTCACCGCCCCCGCGATGACCGGACCGCGCCATACCACCGGGTCGGCGGGGTTGTCCAGCAGCAAATTGATGGACATGACCTGAATGCCCGTGCGGGTCAGCGCCGGGTACAGGCCGCTTTCGTCCGCGCCCTGGCACTCCGTGACGCCGAAGGCGGTGGGTGCGGAGGGGCCGGTGATATCGGCATCCAGAACGCCGACCCGTTTTCCCTCCCGTGCCATGGCAACGGCCAGCATGGAGGTGACCGTGGATTTGCCCACGCCGCCCTTGCCGGAGACCACGGCAATGACCTTCTTCACGCTGGCGTTGGGGTTCAGCTCCGCCAGCAGGCTCTCTGGCTTGCGATCGGCGCAGTCAGAGCCGCATTCGGAACAATTTCCGTTACAAGAACTCATGATTCTGTTGCTCCTTTTTTCTTGATACTTCTATTATAGGCCGGGTGTCGAACTGTGTCAACCGTCAAAGCTTCATTCTTCACGCCTGTGCCTGTTCCCACTGCTCCATCAAATCCATGAGCGCCGCCTCGGCTTCTTCCTTCTCTCCCAGCAGACGGGTCAGCTCCTGATAGTCGGCGGCTGCCGCTTCGATTTTTCGGTCAAGGTCGGCAACGACCTGTTCCTGCTTTTCGATCTCCCGCTCCAGCCGCCGCACCAGCTTGTCCGCGTCCTTGGTTCCGCCCTTCGGGCGCTCTTTTTTCGGCTTAGGTGCAGCGGAAACGGCCGGTTTCGCTGCGGCTTCATGCTCCAGAATGGAGCGGTATTTCTGATATCCGCAGGGGAAATCCCGGATTTTCCCGTCCTCCAGCAGCCAGATGCGTTCGGCAAACTTCTCGATAAAATACCGGTCGTGGGAGACGAACAGCAACACGCCCTCGAATTCCTCAATGGCAGCCTCCACCCACTCCCGGGACGCAATGTCCAGGTGGTTCGTCGGCTCGTCCAGAATCAGAAGGTTGATCTTCTCGTCCATCAGCATACAAAGCCGCAGACGGGACTGCTCGCCGCCGGACAGGTTGCCCACGGTCTTGAACACGTCTTCCCCCTGAAACAGGAACGCGCCGAGACGGTCTCTCGCCATCTGAGGCGTGCAGTTTTTCTCATAGAGCATGGTGTCGTAGAGACTCCGCTCCGGGTGGTCAAAATGGATGATCTGGGGCAGATACCCCCACTTCACCGTGGGGCCGAACTGGATTTTCCCCTGACAGTCCTCCTCGCCCAGCAGGCACTTGATAAAGGTGGATTTTCCGGTGCCGTTGTCCCCCAGAAGGGCAATGCGCTCGCCCCCCTCCACCAGCAGATTCACGTCGGAGAACAGTGTCCGGTCGCCGAAGGATTTTGACACGTTCTTCATTTTGAACACCACGTCTCCGGAAAAATCCCGCTCCCCGAAGCTGGCCTTCATCGTTCTCTCCGTCTTGGGTCGTTCCGTCTTGCGGATGCGATCCATCCGGTGCTGGATGGACATGGCGCGGCGGTAGAGGGTGCGATTGTTGATGCCCCAGCCCTTCATCCGCTCCACCGTGTAGCCCAGCTGCTTCAGCTTCGCCTGCTCCTGCTCGTACTGCTTCATTTGCAGGTCGAACCGCGCCTGCTTTTCGTCCATGTAGAAGGAGTAGTTGCCGGAGTAGAATTCCGCGTGGCCGTCCGCAATCTCGATCACCCGCTGGGCGATCTGATCGATGAAATAGCGGTCGTGGGAAATGGCAAGCACCGTTCCCCGGAAATTCTGGATATACCCTTCCAGCCATTCCACGCTTCTCAAATCCAGATGATTGGTCGGCTCGTCCAGAAGCAGAATGTCCGTCTTTTCCAGCAGAAGGCGGGCAAGGTTCGCTCTGGTCTTTTCGCCGCCGGAAAGGCTGTCGAATACCTGGGCGCGCTGCTCCGCCGGGATGCCCAGACCGTTGCAGACCTTGTCCACGTCCACGTCCATTTCGTAGCCGCCCCCGGACTGGAAGCGGTTGGACAGGCTGTCGTATTCCCGCAGCTGCTCCGCCGTTGCGCCCCCCGCCATGTCCGCTTCCAGCCGCTCCATTCTGGCTTTCAGCTTCATGAGGCCGGCGTAGGCGGTGCGCAGCACGTCCTCCACGGTGTAGCCCGCCGGGAACTTGGGGATCTGGGAAATCAGCCCCAGACGCTTGTTAGGATTGACGTAGACCTCGCCGCTGTCATAGTCCATCTGGCCGGTAAGGATGTTGAACAGCGTGGTTTTTCCGCAGCCGTTTCGGCCAAGGATCGCCACCCGCTCCCCTTCCTGAATTTCAAAGCTCAGGTTGTCCAGCAGATTTTCTCCAATTACAAAGAATTTTGTCAGATTCCTGACTTGTATATCAACCATATTCTCTCCATTTAATCGCATTCGATTCCGGATTCATTCAGCATTTGCTCCAGTTCTTCCCGGGTGTATAGCAAATTCAGCGCCTGTAACATGGCGTTGGCGCTCATGTGTTCCGGCAGGTTCAGCTTTTTCAGAAGCGCTTTCCGCTTCTCTCCGGCGTTGCTTCCGCCGGAAAGCCCCAGCGCCATGAGATCCTGCTTCGTGATGCCCCCGGAGGAAGTCGTTTCCTCCCCCTCTATGGTGGCTCCCGCGTTTCGCAGAGCGGCGAGAATGACCTCCGGGGTCATGCCCTCCACCCCCAGCTTACCCTCCCGGCCGGGGGCGGATTTCCGCCGTTCCTTGCCGGGAATGTCCGGGATGTAGGCGTGCTTCAGGTATTTTCCGGGAATGGCGCTTTTGATGTGGTTGCGAATAACGAAGCCCGCCCCATCGGAGTCCGTGAAGACGATCAAGCCCCGTTTTTCCGCCACCCGGCGAAGCAGCGCCATCTGCTGCCTGTCCTTGAAAATGCCGAACCCCGCCGTTTCCAGAATGGGGGCATCCACCACTTGACTGAGGGTGTTTTTGTCGTAGCGCCCCTCTACCACAATGGCCTCCCTGATTTTAACCATTGCGTCCCTCCTGCGCCAGCTGCAACAGAAGCAGTTCCAGAAGGCGCTCCGGTTCGTCGTAGGATGTCTTTATTCTATAATCCGTTTCCAGCACCAGCTCCGCCGCCCGGCGGCAGAACTCCGGCGTGAACCGTCTGGCCGCCTCCATGGTCTTTCGCGCGGGATAGTCCGGGATGCCGCAGAGCCTTTGCAGGTCGGAAGCGTTTTTCCCGTTGTCCAGCAGCGTCCGCGCGGCGCTGACCCGGCGGAAATGATTGCCCACCGCCCCCAGAATCGCCAGCGGCTCCTGCTGCATTTTCAGCAGCTGCTGCAATTTCACCAGCGCCTGATCGAAGCGCCCGGCGCTGAGCATGTCCGTCATCTGGAACACCACGGCATCCAGCACCGGCTCGGTAACGGCGTCGATGTCGGTCTTCCGAATCTCATTTGCGCCGGAATAGGCACAGATTTTGTCAATTTCGCCGCTGAGTGCCGTCATGGTGCCGCCGGTGATGTCGATGAGATACAAACACAAATCTGTGGAAATCCGTTTGTCCCGCGCCATAAAATGCCTTGTGACCCAAGCCGCCAAGTCTTTCTGATTCTGCTTGGCAAACTCCACGATCAGCCCGGCGCCGTCGATCGCCTCCCAGAGCTTTTTCAGGCGCTTGTCCGGCTTCCAGGGGGTCGTCTCATAGGTAAACACCACCGTGCAGTAGTCCGGGATGTCCGCTAAAATTTCCGCAATTTTATTCCGGTCGGACTCGCCCAGCTTGAACAAATCCACCTCGTCCACCTGAACCATGGTATGCTCCGCCATCATGGGCAGGTTTTCCACGGCATCGGCGAATGTCTGCAAATCGAAGGTCTCGCTGTTCATCCGGTGGAAGTTGAAGGATTCCGTCAGCGCATCCAGCAGCTGCTTCTTCATCTGCTCCAGGTAGTGGTGCAGCAGAAAGACCTCTTCCCCATGGAAAATGTACAGCCGCCCCAAGTCCTTGTTTTTCAGCTGGGTTTTCAGTTCCTGTAAATTGCCCCCGGGGGCTGGTTTTTTCGCCATGGCTTCACCTTCTGATGGTAATTGTTCCGTCCCGGTCTGTCCGGTACACCGTGCAGCCAAAATGTTCCAGCCGCTGCAGGGTCTCCGCCGCCGGGTGTCCGTAGAGATTGTCCTGGCCTACGCTGATGCAGACCGTCTGCGGTCTGGCTGTGGCAAGAAGATCCTCACAGGTGGAGTTTTTGGAGCCGTGATGTCCGGCAATCAGCACGTCCACCTCCGGGATTTTCCCGGCGTGGAGCAGCATCCGCTCGCCGTAGGCACTCCGGTCTCCCGTTATGAGTATATCACAGTTTTCCGTATCAAACAAGACGCACAGGCTGTTTTCGTTTTCGCTCCTATTGGAATCGGTGGTGAAAATGTGCAGATTTGTCTTGCCGTAGGTCAAAAGCAAATCCTGTTCGGCGTATACCACCTCTGCATTGTCCGCCACCAAAATCCCTTCCTCCGGTGGGAGGATGAGGATGTCCGCTTTCACCCGGCTTAAGAGATTTTCCGCCGCGCCGGTGTGATCCCGGTCGCCATGGGTCAGGATCAGGCCGTCCAGCCGGGAGATCCCCTGACTCAGGAGCGTTTCGGCGGCAATGTCCGCAGTTTCGATGTCGCTGTCTCCGCCGCAGTCCACCATGTACGTCCGGCCTTCGCTTTGCAGCAGAATACACTGCCCCTGCCCCACATCCAGCACCGTTACCCGGGTGCCGTCCAGCATCGGCTCTGCCCAGGACGCCAGCAGCGCCAGGCACAGTCCCAGCGTGCCGCAGCACAGCAGAACGCCCGGGCGGCGGTTCCGGCTCAGGAGAAAAACCATCAGCAGCGCATACACGGCTACCAGCCAGAGGGTTATGTAGGGGCTTCTGGTATACACCGCCGCCAGGGGAAATCCCGCCAGCGATTTTGCCATAAGCAAAACATAGCGAATCGGCCACGCGGCGATTTTTCCAAGAATCATCGCCCCGCCCGTCCAGAACGTACCCACCAGACTGACCGCCACAAGCCCATAGAAAATGAAGCTGATGACCCACAGAGTGAGCAGATTGGTCACCACGCCAACAAGACTGACGGTGCCAAAATACCATGCGCTCAGCGGCGTTGTGAAAATCATGGCGCTGAGGGTGATGGACACGGAAGCAGTAAACCAGCGAATCAACGTGGGTCTGACGCCCTTCCCTTTGCTGTCCGGGAACAGAGAAACCAGCCACTTGCGGATGCCCGGCGCAAAGAGATAAATCCCCGCCACGCTGGCCACGGACAGTTGAAAACCCACGGACGTGATGACCAGCGGGTTGCCAATCAGCATCACCACGGCGGCAAAGGCCAGCGCCGCAGGGCCGTCGTATTCCTTATTCAGCAGCAGCGCCGCCAGCATCAGTCCGCACATGATGCACGAACGGCTGACCGATGGAGTAAAGCCCGCCACCGCCGCAAAAAGCAGCAGCGTTGGAAAACCCGCAAGGGCAGTCAGAAACCGCTTCCGGAAAGTAACGGCAGTAAGCAAAGCGAACAGAATCGACACATGCAGTCCGGAAACAGCCGCCACATGGCGAATCCCGCTGATTTTCAGGCTGGTATCTACCGCATAACTCAGGCCAGTGGTATCACCCAGCAGAAGCGCCCGGGCAAAGGGAGCGGCGTCATGTGGAATGCAGGTCTGCAAAATTGCCTGAATCCGGTGCCGCAGCCGCGCAGGGATATCCCGCCAAGACGCGTCTGTATGGGGCGAAACGGAAACCTCGTCCGCCTGATACGCCAGCAGGAAAATGCCGTTGCCCGCGTGATAGGTTCTGCTTTCCTTAGGCGTAGTGGCGCGGAAACGGAACTGGCCGGAGACGGTGTCCCCGGGTTCCAGCGTTTTGTCTAAGTCCAGATATGCCCGAAGGCGGTAGGACTTTCCTTCCAGCTGCACCGTGCCGTCCACGCCGATACCGTATGCCGTCTCGTAGCTGTAGTCCGACACCCGGATGACTGCGTCTGCCGTTTTTCCGTCCATCGTTCCGGCGGCATTCAGATAAAAGCCGTCGTACAGAATGAACCAGCCCACTCCCATGGCAAAGCCAAGAAGAACCGCGGCAATCCGCCGGAATAATGCGAACTTTCTCCCCGCAATCGCCGCGAAAAGCGTCAGAAACCCGACAGCTGCGCCCAAAATGACACGCGTACTTCCCGTAATAACATACGCGCACAGGCAGCAGGCCGCGCCGAAGCCCAGAGAAAACCATACCAGTTTACGCATCCTGCCGCCTCCTTATCGTTGGAAAAGGCGCCGCCTTTGCGGCAGCGCCTTTCTTATTACTTCAATTTGGAAACCACGTAATCGTCCACGATGGCGAGGGCGTTGTCCACCTTGGTGACGTCCTTGCCGCCGCCCATGGCAGAGTCGGGCTTGCCGCCGCCGCTGCCGCCGCAGCAGCAGCATACCTGCTTCACCAGGTCGCCGGCCTTGATGCCCCGGGCAATGGCGTCCTTGCCGCAGACGGCCAGGAAGGTGATCTTGCCCTCGTTGACCGTGGCAAGCACAGCAACCACGGAAGCATCCTTATCCCGCAGCACGTCGCCCATCTGGCGGAGTCTGCCGGTGTCGGCGTTGGGAACGCTGGCGGTGATGACCTTCAGGCCGTCCACATTGTGGGAGCCGAAGAGAATGCGGTCGATCTCGCCCACGGTCTCCTTGGCCTTGTACGCCTCGATGGTACGCCGCAGCTCCCGGAGTTCCTCCAGCTGCGCCTGAATCCGGGTGCCCAGCTCGATGGGCTTGGTCTTCAGCTTGGCGGCCGCTTCCAGAAGCATGGTCTGGTTCCGCTCCATTCTCTCAAGGCACGCCTTGCCGGTAATGGCCTCGATCCGGCGGACACCGGAGGCGACGGAACATTCGCTCTCGATCTCAAAGGGGCCGACCTTGGCGGTATTGTCCAGATGGGTGCCGCCGCATAGCTCGATGGAGTAGTTGCCCATGTTGACCACACGAACCGTGCTGCCGTACTTCTCGCTGAACAGCGCAGTCGCGCCCATGGCCTTGGCCTCGTCAACGGGCATCTCCCGGGTCACGATGTTGTAGCCCTCCAGAATGGAATTCTGGACGATGGCGTTGACCTTCACCAGCTCCTCCGGCGTCAGCGCGGAATAGTGGGTGAAGTCGAAGCGCAGCCGGTCAGGCTCCACGTAGGAACCCGCCTGATGGACATGGTCGCCCAGCACCGTCTGCAAAGCCTTTTGCAGCAGGTGGGTGGCGGAGTGGGCGCGCATGATGGCCTTGCGGCGCTCGACGTCGATGGAGGCCACCACAATGTCGTCCACCTTAATGGAGCCGGTGACCATCTTGCCGTGATGCAGGTACTTGCCGCCCTTGTCCTTCTGGACGTCGGACACCACGAAGCGGCTGTTGCCCATGAGGATCACGCCCTGGTCGGCGATCTGGCCGCCCATTTCGGCGTAGAAGGGGGTCTTGTCCAGAACGATGATGCCCTTTTCGCCGCCGGCAATGGTGCCGGAGACCTCGTCGCCCACGCAAACCGCCAGAACCTTGGCGTCGCAGTTGTTCTGGGTGTAGCCAACGAAGGTAGTGGGGGTGTTGTCCAGACCCAGGTCGATGCCTGCCCAGGCCAGATCGCCCAGCGCCTTCCGGGCTTCCCGGGCGCGAACCTTCTGCTCCTGCATCAGCTGGGCAAATGCCGCCTGATCCAGAGTCATATCCTCGTCGGCCACCATTTCCAGGGTCAGGTCAATGGGGAAGCCGTAGGTATCGTACAGCTTGAAGGCGTCGGCGCCGGAGAACTCCGTCTCGCCCTTGGCCTTATGCTCTGCCAGCATGTTGGAGAAAATCGCCATGCCGCCGTCGATGGTACGGGCAAAGTTCTCTTCCTCCACCTTTACAACCTTGGTGATATAGTCGCAGCGCTCCCGCAGATAGGTGTAGTGAACCTCGTTTTCCTCCACCACGGTCTCCACGATCTGATAGAGGAAGGGGTGGTTGACGCCCAGAAGCTTGCCATGGCGGGCAGCCCGCCGCAGCAGACGGCGCAGGACGTAGCCGCGGCCTTCGTTGCTGGGAAGCACGCCGTCGGCGATCATGAAAGTGGAAGCGCGGATATGGTCGGTGATGACCCGCAGAGACACATCCATCTTCACGCTCTGGCCGTAAGTTGCGCCGGTCAGCTCAGTGACCTTGTGGGTGATGTTCATGACGGTATCCACATCGAACAGGGAGTCCACGTCCTGACAGACCACCGCCAGACGCTCCAGACCCATGCCGGTGTCGATGTTCTTCTGGGCCAGCTCGGTATAGTTGCCGTGGCCGTCGTTGTCGAACTGGGAGAAGACGTTGTTCCAGACCTCCATGTAGCGGTCACAGTCGCAGCCGACGGTGCAGCCGGGTTTGCCGCAGCCGTACTTTTCGCCCCGGTCGTAGTAAATTTCCGAGCAGGGGCCGCAGGGGCCGGAACCATGCTCCCAGAAGTTGTCCTCCTTGCCGAAGCGGAAGATACGCTCGGCGGGGACGCCCACTTCCTTGTTCCAAATCTCAAAGGCTTCGTCGTCGTTTTCGTAGATGGAGGGGTACAGCCGGTTCTCGTCCAGACCGACCACCTTGGTCAGGAACTCCCAGCTCCATGCAATGGCCTCGTGCTTGAAGTAATCGCCGAAGGAGAAATTGCCCAGCATCTCGAAATAGGTGCCGTGACGGGCGGTCTTGCCGATATTCTCGATGTCGCCGGTACGGATGCACTTCTGGCAGGTGCAGACCCGGTGACGGGGCGGCTCCACCTCGCCCTTGAAATAGGGCTTCATGGGCGCCATGCCGGAATTGATGAGCAACAGAGACGCATCATTCTGGGGGATCAGAGAAAAGCTGGGCAGGCGCAGGTGACCCTTGCTTTCAAAGAAAGAAAGGAACATTTCGCGCAGTTCATTTACGCCGTAAGGCTTGGGATTCATTGATTTCTACCTCCATAAAAATTGTCGGAGCTGAAAGTGAATTCTCCACTTCCAACTAAAAACGCCGCCCCCAAACAATAGGGGCGACGTAAATCGCGGTACCACCCTAATTCGCCTGAAAATCAGGCATCTTAGCTGCTCTGTAACGGGAGCGCCCGTCCCGGTCATCCCGGGCGACGCGGGAAATGGCTTGCGGGAGTTCATCCGGGGGCTTGCACCTTTTCCCCCTCGCTGAAGGACTACGTTTCCGCTTGGTTTCCGCAATGTCTTTCCATATCGTCGATATTTTATCACAAAAAGGGAAAAAGTCAAGGCTCATTTCCCATTTTTTCGGGCGGTTTCCCGGAAAAAGTCAAATTGTCTGTCCGGGAAACCGAAAACCTGCGGAACCGGCGGCTG
>ERZ780195.1673-NODE-1673-length-17245-cov-3.299302_pt1 | contig 17245 bp, 14 predicted proteins | sample MGYA00511017_ERZ780195 | MGnify/ENA primary metagenome ERZ780195 (study PRJEB29588, sample SAMEA2159974) | human gut metagenome | biome: human gut; feature: human-associated habitat; material: faeces | place: Denmark | collected 2008/2010 ...
CCGGCCCCTGCGGCGGCATCGACATCAACGTGAAGTCCGGCGACGTGGTCGTCGCCACCGGCGCGATCCGCTACGAGCACACGAGCCTTGAGTACGCGCCCATCGAGTACCCCGCCGTGGCAAACTTTGACGTGACGCTCGCGCTGCGTCAGGCGTCGGAGAGCCTCGGCTACCGCACGCACACCGGTGTCGTGCAGTGCAAGGACAGCTTCTACGGGCAGCACAGCCCCGAGAAGAGCCCCGTCTACTATGAGCTTCTGCAGAAGTGGGAGAGCTGGAAGCGTCTCGGCGTCAAGGCCAGCGAGATGGAGTCTGCCGCGCTCTTCGTCGTGGCCGACGCGCTTGGCTGCCGCTGCGGCTCGTGCTTCCATGTGGTCTGGAATCAGGAGCGCGAGAAGGCCGGTCTCGATCAGGACATGAGCGAGGACACCAGCTCCTCCGTCAAGGTCGCGGTCGAGGCGCTCAAGCTTATCATTCGCCGCGACCACGAGCTCGCGGCGCTGCCGAACCATGAGCAGAAGCTGCTGGACAAGTAAAACCGCTTTCCGGAGGACTGTACCATGAGCAAAAAAGTCATCGGCATCCTCGGCGGCATGGGGCCTCTGGCGACCGCCGACCTCTTTCAGAAGATCACGCTGCACACCGTCGCCGCGTGCGACCAGGCGCATCCGCGCGTGTGCATCGACTCGAACACGGACATTGCCGACCGCACGGCGGCGCTGCTCCACGGCGGCGAGGACCCCGTGCCGGAGATGATCAAGAGCGCGAAGCGGCTCGAGAGCATCGGCGCGGATTTTCTCATCATGCCCTGCAACACCGCACACAACTACTATGAGCAGGTCTGCGAGGCCGTGACCATTCCCGTGCTGCACATGATCGCGCTCACGCGCGACGCGCTGAAGGAGCGCGGCGTGAAGTGTGCGGGCCTGCTCGCGACCGACGGTACGGTGCAGACCGGCATCTACCAGCGCACCTTTGAGCAAAGCGGCGTGGAGCTTCTCACGCCGGACAGCGCCGACGATCAGGCCGCGGTGATGGACGTCATCTACAACGGCGTCAAGGCCGGCGACCTGACGCACGACGTCACCGCGTTCCGCGCAGCCTGCGAGCATCTGCTCGCGCGCGGCGCCGAGGTGCTGATCCTCGGCTGCACGGAGCTGCCGCCCGCGTTCGAGCTTTACCATCTCGACTATCCCAACGTTGACCCCACGCTGGAGCTGGCGCTCGGCGCCATCCGCGCGGCAGGCTGCGAGACCAAATAAATGTTCAGGACCCCGCTGCGCGGTCTGCGCCGCCGTGCCGGCCGAGCCGGCTGTCCCTTCGCTGTGCGGCCGGAAGGAGATGTTTTTTCATGGATGAGAGAAAGCTGCTGATCGCGGACGATTCCGAGCTGAACCGCGCGATCCTTGTGAGCGTGTTGGAGAAGAACTTCGATATTCTCGAGGCCGCCGACGGCAAGGAGGCCATCGCCACGCTCGCGGCGCACGAGGGCAATATCGCCGCGCTGCTGCTGGATGTTGTGATGCCCGAGGCGGACGGCTTCGAGGTGTTGGAGGAAATGAACCGCCGCGGGTGGATCGACGAGATCCCCACCATCATGATCTCCGTGGAAACGGGCGGCAGCTACATCGACCGCGCCTTTCAGCTCGGCGCGGTGGACTATGTCAGCCGTCCCTTCGTGCCCAATATGATCCGCCGACGCGTCATCAACGCCATCCTGCTCCACACCAAGACGCGGAAGCTGACGGGACTCATCGCCGACCTCTTCTACCGCCGCGAGCGGAACACCGACATTCTTGCCTCCATTCTCGGCTACGCGGTGGAGTTCCGCAGCGGCGAGAGAGGCACGCACATGACAAATGTCAGCCGCATCACGGGACTGCTGCTGCACCGCCTGCTGCGGGGCCTGCTACTGAAACTGCTGCTGCAGATACACCGAATTCTTCTTCGAGAGCCTTAACGAGCTCGTTGAGCTCTAATACTGATAAGCCCTTTACTTCTTCAATCATAGCTAAAATTTTCTCTGAAGCCATTTTAATTATCCTCCGTTAATATGTTTTCATTGTTTGTGTTACGGCAGATTTATGCCGCCGATTTCGTCCGTACAGAAATTATTCTGCTGATTCGGACTGCTTCTTCTCGATTTCGCTTACTGCGATAGCGAGCTTCTGGATAGGGGACTGAAGCATAAATACCAGCTGTGCAAGCAGTGTTTCCTTTGTAGGAAGCTTTGCGTATGCAACAACTTCGTCCTTGCTGATGCCCTTACCGTCAACGAATCCCTTCTTGATTGAGAATGATCCGTTGCTTGCTTCTTCCTGCTTGTACAGGATCTTAGGAGCAGTTACGATGTCTTCCTCTGCGAGTGCGAGAGCTGTTGTTCCTTCGAGAACATCCTCAATACCCTCAACGCCTGCCATCTCAGCTGCACGCTTTAAAAGAGTGTTCTTAACTACGAAGTAGTCGATACCTGCCTCACGAAGTTCCTTTCTCAGAACTGTGTCATCGGCAACTGTGATACCGCTGTAATCAACGAGCACACCGCAAGCGGACTTCTTGAGCTTTTCAGCGAGTTCAGCAACGTAATTCTGCTTTACCTGTAAAACTTTCTCACTAGGCATATTGTTTTCTCCTTTCGTGATTTACTGTTCGTAAAAAGGAAAAACATTTAATAAAAATGCCCTCCTCTGTAAGACAGAAAAGGGCAGAAAATTCAGTATTCTTCCCATTCCTCGGCAGGTGAGCATATGCTCGTTAGCGGTAAACCGACCTGCTGTCTTTAGAACAGCGTGATTATTATATCATATTAAAATGCGGTTGTCAAGTAGTTTGACGTAATTTTTTATTTGGCGATATGCAAAAAACTCGGTGGGAGGGGTTGCGGCTGTCAGAACGCCGATTGACCGCACACCGAAGAAATACCGGAATCTTAAGAAAACGATTATAGGGGTAATCTTATTTAATCAATCCGTATTTGCAAGTGCCGATATACTTAAAACCATCCGATGATACTTGATACAGCAGAATTGTGTTGTTATCGTCATTGGGATCTACATCTGTGTCATCATTCCAGACGTATGCTCCGACGTAACCGTAATATATATTTGTCGTGCCGGTTTCCTTCTGTATCATAGACGTATATACCGCTCCGTTTCCGGTCGTACTTATAATATCAAACATTCTGTCGTATTTGTTTGTTTTTGATGCCGCCTTTCCGCTCTTTATATCGGCAATATCAAGCTCATCAAGATATGTAAGGGATAAGGTCTTATTTTTCAGCGGCTTGTTGTTATTGTCGGTAATAAAGCGGCTTTCTTTATGCGGGTCTATTGAAATATAACCGAATTTGTCGTAATTATCCCTTGTCACAGGCTGAGTGACCGTTATTACGGAATCCTCGGCATATTCGCCGGTCACCTTTTTAAATTCATCGCAGCCGACATACGGTTTTGTGCATTTTATGGTTTTATCGCCATTGCTGAACGACACTTCACGGTAAACAACATCGGATATGTTGTAATAATCCTTGTTATTTATTCTGAAATGCAGGGTGTTGCCGCTTCCGTTTGCATAGATTTTTCTTACACAACCGTCCTCGCCCTTGCCGTAGTCCTCTATCACAGCTCCCGTAAACCATCCGTCCGTGGTATCTGTGTCGCAAAGCTCATATTTCTTACCGTTGACTTCCATGCTTTCATAATACATATCCGCAAGGTCTGACAGGGTGAAATCGCTTGTTTCGCCTACGACCTCAAATTTTCCGGCAGAGAGCGTGCCGTTAGTCAGGTCTACATTTATAACGCTGTTACTGCTCTTTTCGGTTACGGTGAATACCGTAAAGCCGTTGTCGCCGGTAGGCTTCATCATAGGACCGCCTATAACGTATGTGCCGTAATCAAGGCTCTTGAAGGTGTAATCACTGCCGTTTGTGTTGATATACGGTACTTCCGAAATTTTGAGTTCTTTTATTTTTATAACTTCGTTGTTTGTAAGGAATGCCTTGTCGACCTTATAATAAAGCAGCATACCCTTATCGAGATAGGCGGCACTGCCTTTCATTCTGAGAGTAACATTTATTGCCGTGTCCGACGGTGCGGGGGCGGGCTTTACAGTTGCCGATGTTGTCGGTGCTTTTGATGCTGCGGTGGTTGTCGTGGTTGCGATGGTTGTTGTGGCTGTGGTGGTCGTTGTGGTTGTTGTGGTTGTGGTGGTTGTTATTGCGGTAGTCTGAGGTGCGGTGGAAGTTGCGGAAATTGTTGTTCCTGCTTTGGTTTCTTCGGGCTGAGATAAGTTGTCGCTGTCACCCGCCACAGAGGTTATATCAATGGTTTTCGCGTCTGATTCTATTTCGCTTGCCATTCCGCAATTATACATAAAATTATCGGAGTATGCGTTTACGTCCATAAAAATCGTGTTATATATCTCAACAACTATACGAAGTTTTCCGTCAACATATTTCATAGGTATATATTTAAGCTCAAACGTTTTGCTGTCGTTATTGCCCTCTTTTGCGGTAAGCGATAACAGTATCAAAGAATTATGGCTTTCATCGGTATAAACAGCCGCACAATACTGTGTATGCGCTGAGTAGGGTTCTGTTATCGGAAGCTCTTTGCCGATATTTATACCGAAATTCGATTTTATGTTATTTTTATCCGCCGGCTGAATGTAATCGGGGCAGTAATCATAAAAATCTTCCGTGAAATTATCTGAGTAATTTCCCGTATATACCTGTGATACGGTGTTTATAAATTCCTCTGAGGTGTCAAAACCGAAATACGCTTTGTCGGCATAATAAAAACGTTCATTTTCATAATAGCCCGTGCCGACAAAGCAGTTGGCACTGTTGTTTTTGAAGCTTTCAATTTCCTGTACACTCATATCCGAGGATATGCCTACCGCCGCATTGCTGTCGGGAAGAACGATATATTTGTTCGTAATTTCAATTGCATTATCAAACAGCTTAAGCATTTCACTCTGAACCTGCTTATCCGTGCAGAAAAGACTGTCAAAATCATCAGCCGCATTGATTTCTGTAGTATCTATGGTCGGTGTATTATCTATCCTGCGATAAGTTATTTTTCCGAGCTGTGCCCAGAATGTCTTGTCATCAACGAAAGTCATTCCGCTCTTTTCGGAATGTACCTTTGTGTTTTCCGAAGGCGTAATAATACTGTCGGCGGCACTGTTGTCGCCTATTGATACGTTTATAGGTCCGCCCTGATTGTTTGTTACCGCAAAATGTATACCGACACCTGCCGTGCCTGCGGCGACAACTACTGCGGCGGCCGCTGCGGCATAACGTTTTATCTGCGGTATGAAGCTGCGTTTCTTGTCGCTTTGCAACAGCCTGTCAAGGCCGTTTTTCTTCTGCTCGTCTGTAGCGTTTACTTCATCGAATGCCTGTTTAATTGTCATTTTATTCAACGCTCCTTTCGTCACCGAGGACATTTCTCAGCTGTTCCCTCGCTTTCTGCAATCTTGTGCGGACCGCAGAAGAGCTTATATGCAGCATCTGTCCTATTTCTTCGCTTGAGTATCCGTCATAATAGAACAGATACACAGGTATTTTCAGCTTGTCGGGCAGTTTTGAAAGCTCGCTGAGAAGCTCTTTTGCTTCATTGCTTATATTGCTGTCGGGAATATTGTCGTTGAGCGGCTCGTTTTTTCTGCACGCCGCCTTGAGCATATTCTTGCAGATATTTGAAGCAACACGGATAAGCCATGCTTTTTCGTGATTTTCGCTTTCAAACTGTTTTCTTGTTTCGATTGCTTTCAGAAAAGCGTTATGTACAGCGTCTTCTGTATCCTGTATATTTTTCATATACATATAGCACACCCTGTAGAGAGTGTCGAAATTGCGTTCATAAAGCTCTCTTATGCTCTCGGAAGAATAATCTGACGTCATAAATCGTTCCCCCTGAGTTTTTCTCTTTGAATGTAATACAACTGACAGATGTGTTTTGTCTGTCGGAGAATAAAAAAATGCGGTTGAAAGTTCAACCGCAAAACAAGGACGGAGAAACCCGTCCTTTATATCATCTTTCTTCCCTGAAGTACGCTTCACCGAGCGCCTTAGGCGGCTGATTCTCTTTCTTCTTTCTCATTGCTATGAAAATCAGCACTATAATAGTGGCGATGTAAGGGAGCATTGTTAAAAACTGCGAGGGTATCTGTATCTCCCAGCCCTGCATCTTGTAGTTTAAACCTCTCAGCATACCGAAAAGGTAGGCGGCGAATATCGCCTTGAGCGGATTCCATGTACTGAATATGATGAGAGCAACGGCTATCCAGCCTGCGCCTGCCGTAACGTTATCCTGCCAGGTTGTCAGGAATGCGGTTGACAGATAAGCGCCGCCGAGTCCGCAAAGGAAACCGCCGAGCAGAATATTTATATACTTATGGAGCGTAACATTTATGCCCGAAGCATCAGCCGCACCGGGATTTTCGCCAATCGCCCTTACATAAAGTCCGAGCTTTGTCTTGTTGAGGTAGAAATACGCAAGCACGGCTATGACAAGTCCGAGCCATACATATATATCCTGCGAGAAAACAGCCTCGCCGAGTATTGGGATATTGCTGAGAACAGGTATTTCTACAGGGCGGAATGCCGAGCTTACCGACTGGGGTATCTGTTCGCTTGATACCCAGCCGCCTATAAGACCGGAAACGCCCGTGCCGAATATGGTCAGCACAAGACCGGTAACGACCTGGTTTCCTCTGAGCGTGACGGTTATAAAGGCATATATAAGCGCACCTGCCGCACCTGCCGCACCTGCTGCCAGCATAGCGAGCAGAGGATTTCCCGTAGCACACGCAACTGCGAAGCCGAGCGATGCACCCATAAGCATCATACCCTCGACACCGAGGTTCATATGACCTACCTTTTCACAAAGTATACCGCCGACAATGGCAAACAGTATCGGAGTACCTGTCTGAATGGCAGTCTGTAAAAACAGACCTATCTGATGAAGAATCTCCATTATTCAGCCTCCTTTACTGCGGTATGCTTGCGAAGCGATATTTTATAGTTTATAAAGAACTCACACGCAAGAACGAAGAATATTATGACACCCTGCATTATTTCCGTAATGGACGAGGGTATCTTCATTACCTGAAGCGAGCTTCCGCTCTGAAGAAGTATCGAGAACATAAACGACGCAACCACGATAACGGGCGGCTTCAGCTTTGCAAGCCAGGCGGTGATTACCGCAGTAAAGCCAAGACCTGCCGACATTATTACTGGAAAGCCATGAAAAAAATCCGCAAACACAGAAAAACAGGGTATACCCGATATAGATACTCCATGAATTGAATGTTGTGGCTAATTCTTTATGAACGAGTATTTTAACCGTATTCATACCGGCGTATTTTGCGGTGGTTTCGCTTTCGCCGATAACGTCTATCTGATAGCCGAGCTTTGTGTAGCGGAGCAATATCGTCATAATAATTACGAGTACCAGCATTATTATCCAGCCTGCGTGAATGCCGAATACATCGGGCAGTACCGCATTTTCCGAGAAGTTAGGCACCTTTGCCGCACCGAGTGCCGCAGGGTCTTTCCACGGGCCGTATTGCAGATAGCTTATAAAGGCTATCGCTATATAGTTCATCATCAGCGTTACAAGCGTTTCGCTCGCACCGAACTTAGCTTTGATAACCGCAGGGATAAGCGCCCATAAGCCGCCGCATACAAAGCCTGCAACGCACATAAGCGGTAAAAGGAGTATCGGCGGCAGATCGGGACACATAAAAGCCATTGATGCCGCACCGAATGCGCCCATATAGAACTGACCCTCAGCGCCGATATTCCAGAACTTCATTCTGAACGCTATCGCTATGCCGAGCGAAAGAGTGGTAAGCATTATCGTTTTGTTCATAACGTCCCTGAAACGCTTGAACGGGGTCTGTATTATTTTGCCGAAAACCTTGAAAGGATCATAACCCATTATGGCAAGAACAATGCCGATAAATATCAGCGACAGCACGATAGCGCCTATTCTTATAAGAACGTCAACGAGCTTTGATGTGCCTTTCTGCCGCTTTGAAATCTGTATCATGCTCATACGGCCTTCTCCTCTCCCTTGTTGATATGGTCGCCCACCATCATAAGACCTATGTCTTCCTTAGTGACGGTCGTGGGATCTACTATGTCGATTATCTCACCGTCGTGTATTACCATAAGTCTGTCGGAAATGCTTTTCAGCACGTCAAGATCCTCGCCTATGAACAGCACGGCAACGCCTTTTTTCTTCTGCTCATTTAACATATGATATATATTGTATGACGCACCTATATCAAGACCTCTTACGGGATAAGCGGTTATAAGCACCTTGGGCGAGAGCCATATTTCTCTGCCGAGAAGCACCTTCTGTATATTGCCGCCGGACAGCTTCTTTACCGTGTAGTTTACAGACGGGGTGTAAATATCAAAATCATGTACTATCTGCTCTGCGAGCTTCTTTGCAAACTTGCTGTCTATGAACGGACCGGGATTATGATTATAGGACTTTAGGATAACGTTGTTCGTTATGCTCATTCCTGCCACAAGACCCATACCGAGTCTGTCCTCAGGGACAAAACTCATACTGATGCCCTTGCGGATTATCGCTCTGGGATCAAGTCCCTTTATGCTGTCGCCGTCAAACTCAATATCGCCGTCGGTCATTTTGTCAAGACCTGCGATTATCTCGCAAAGCTCCTTCTGACCGCTTCCTGCTATACCTGCGACACCGAGTATCTCACCGCCGTATACGTCAAAGTTCACGTTATCAAGCACGTTTACGCCCTCTGTGTTTTTCTTCGTGAGATTCTTCACAGAAAGCATCGGCTTTGCGTTATAGTCACAGCACTGCGGACGCTCTATTTCAAGAGTTACTGCCTTGCCGACCATCATCTCGGTAAGCTGCTGAGGGGTCGTTTCACTCGTCTTTACCGTACCGATACATTCGCCCTTACGCAAAACGGTAACACGGTCGGAAATATCCATAACCTCCGCCATCTTATGAGTGATAATTATTATCGTACAGCCCTGCTCCTTCATCTTTCTGAGAATAGCAAACAGTGCGGTTATCTCCTGCGGAGTAAGCACTGCTGTAGGCTCGTCAAGTATAAGAACGTTTGCGCCTCTGTAGAACACCTTCATTATCTCTACAGCCTGCTTTTCGCTGACAGACATATTGTATATCTTCTTGTCGGGGGTAACGTTAAGGCCGTATTTCTCGTTCAGCTTGTTCACGTGGTGAGCCATACGCTTTTTCGATGTGACAAAATGCTTTATGTGACCCATTACCACGTTTTCTGCGGCGGTCATTACATCGACTAACTTGAAGTGCTGATGTACCATACCGATGCCTGCCTTTATAGCGTCACCGGGAGAGCCGAAGTGCATCTTTTTACCGTCGATCGAGATAGTACCGCTGTCGGGCGTATATATGCCGCTGAGCATATTTACAAGGGTACTCTTGCCCGAACCGTTTTCGCCGAGCAGGGCAAGTATCTCGCCCTTGTATACGTCAACGGAAATATCCTTGTTTGCGTATACCGAGTCAAACGATTTGGTTATGTGTTCAAGTTTTATATAAGGGTCTGCCATATAACCTCCTTGAAAATAGCGATTTGTCTTTTTAAAACATCGCAGATATTCCGGTGCTTTAAAAAGACAAATCGGGCAGTCGCAAAGGACTGCTCGTATTGTCTTTAATAGTCTTAAGATTCTGTGACCTGTAGATTATGCGGGGATAGTACCTGTTACACCCTTTACAAACCAGTTCATGTTCCAGATCTCGTCGTCTGTCATCTTAACGCCGTCTTCAACCTTCTTGTTGCCTTCCTGATCGTAGAGAGGGCCTGTGAAGGGTTCGAGTGTGCCGTCAATGATAGCCTTCTGAGCTGCATCTACCTTTTCCTGTGTGCCTTCTGCGCAGAGGTCTGTCAGCTTGTCAAGGTATGTCATGTTAGCGGCAAGACCTTCCCAGTATGCACGGCTTGTCCATGTACCGTCCATAGCCTTCTTTACATCGTCTGTGTAGAATGTCTTCCAGTCGAAGCAAGCGGCTGTGAGGTAAGCCTTGGGAGCAGCGTCTGATGTGGGGAAGTTGTAGCCGATGCAGTATGCGCCCTTTTCTTCAGCGGCAACCTGAGGAGCTGTTGTATCCTGGTGCTGAGCGATTATGTCAACACCCTTGTTGAGAAGCTCAAGTGCTGCCTGCTTTTCAACAGTGGGGTCATACCATGTATCTGTGAATACTACTTCTACCTTAGCGTCGGGGTTTACAGACTGTACACCGAGTGTGAATGCGTTGATACCACGGATAACCTCGGGGATACCCTTAGCGGCAACATAACCGATGTAGTTCTTCTGTGTCTTCATACCTGCAACGATACCTGCAAGGTAACGAGCCTGGTATACCTTACCGAAGTAGGTTGACATATTGTCTTCTCTCATATAGCCTGAGCAGTGAGCAAACTTTACATCGGGATGCTCCTTTGCCATCTGGTCTGTACCTTCCATAAAGCCGAATGAGTTTGTGTAGATAAGGTTGCAGCCTTCATCGATAAGTGTCTGGATAGCTTCCTTAGTGTCGGCAACGGTTTCGGGTACGTCCTCAACGTAGAAGGTCTTTACGCCCATAGCCTCAACTGCAAGTCTGCCTGCATCGTGAGCCTGTGTGTAACCGCCGTCGTTGATCTTGCCGATGTAAACAAAGCCTGCTACAACATTGCTCTTGGCTGTGCTGTCGCCTGTGCTCTGTGCGTCGGAAGTCTTGCTTTCATCCGTACCGCTTGTTGCGGCATTGCCGGAGCAGCCTGTGAGTCCTGCTGTAAGTGCGCAGGTTGCCGCCAGTAAAATGGCGATAAGTTTCTTTTTCATGTTTTTCCTCCCTATTAAAACAGTAAAAGATATATTAACGGCATTTTGCCGCTAAATACGGTTATTTACGGCTCAGTGTCTGAAAATACAGCCGCCGTCAACGCTCATCGAGTCAACTATTGCGAGCGATTCTACTCTGATGCCTTTCGAGCGGACAAGGTCTCCGCCCTTCTGGAAGCCCTTTTCTATAACGATACCTGCGCCTGCTATACTTGCGCCTGCGCCCTTTACTATGTCGATAAGGCCGAGTAAAGCACAGCCGTTTGCAAGGAAGTCGTCGATTATAAGCACGTTGTCATCGGGCGACAGGAACTTCTTGCTGACTATTACGTTATATGTACGCTTGTGCGTAAAGCTCTCAATAGAGGTCGAATAAACCTCGCCGTCTATGTTTACGCTCTGCGCCTTCTTCGCAAATACGACAGGACATCCGAAATACTGCGCCGTAACGCACGCAATGCCGATGCCCGACGCTTCTATAGTCAGTATCTTGTTTATGCTCTTGTCGGGGAACAGTCTGCGGAACTCCTTGCCGATTTCGTTGTAAAGCTCAATATCCATCTGATGATTGAGAAAGCTGTCAACCTTGAGTACGTTTCCCTCTTTTACTATACCGTCCTTGTTTATGCGTTCTTCCAGTAACTGCATTTTACATTTCCTCCGTTTATTTCAGTAATTCACGTCCCATAAGTACGCCCATTACAGACGCCATCATAAGTCCTCTTGTCCAGCCGCTTGAGTCGCCTAAGCAATGCAGTCCCTTTACGTTCGTGTTGAAATGCTCGTCCATCTTTATACGGTTGCTGTAGAATTTAAGTTCGGGTGAATATAAAAGTGTTTCACGGCTTGCAAAACCGGGAACGACCATATCCACAGCCTTTATGAAATTGATAATGTTGGTCATTGTACGGTAAGGCATAGCCGCCGTGATGTCGCCTGCAACCGCATCAGGCAGGGTGGGTCTTACGTTGGAGAAATTAAGCTCCTTGGGCCATGTACGCTTTCCGTCAAGAATATCGCCGTAACGCTGTACAAGAATGTGACCGTTACCGAGCATATTGGTAAGCTCGCCGACCTTCTTCGCATATTCGATAGGCTGGTTGAACGGTACGCTGAAATTGTGTGAGCAAAGTATAGCAAGGTTTGTGTTGTTGCTCTTAAGCTCTTTATATGAGTGACCGTTTACAACGGCTAAATCGTTGTCGTAGTTCTCCTGACTCACAAATCCGCCGGGGTTCTGGCAGAATGTACGCACCTTGTTCTTAAACGGCAGAGGATAGCCGATGAGTTTTGACTCGTAAAGGACGGCGTTTATCTCCTCCATGACCTCGTTTCTGACTTCCACTCTTACGCCGATGTCAACAGTACCCGGTGTATGCTCAACATTATGCGCCTCGCAGGTCTTTTCGAGCCAGTCTGCACCCTTACGGCCTGTTGCGACTACTATCTCGTCGCCGTATATGGTTTCCTGTTCGCCGCCGTCACGGGCATTTGAAATGATAACACCCTTACATACGCCGTCTTCTATTATAATATCCTCGCAGTTCTTGCCGAACAGCACCTCAACGCCGCTTTCGATAAGATACTTTTCTATCTTGAAATAAAGTTCGTGCGCCATTTCCGTTCCTAAGTGGCGGATAGGACAGTCAACCAGCTTCAGGTTTGCGTTTATGGCTTTCTTCCTTATATCTCTTATCTTGTCGGGGTCGCTTACGCCCTCAACGTGCTTATCCGCACCGAATTCAAGATATATCTTGTCTGTGTAGTCGATGGTTTCCTGTGCAAGCTCCTCACCGATAAGTTCAGGGAGCGTTCCGCCGACCTCGCACGACAGCGACAGCTTGCCGTCCGAGAATGCGCCTGCGCCCGAAAAGCCCGTTGTGATATGGCAGTAGGGCTTACAGTTCATACAGTGCTTTGTTTTTGCCTTAGGACAGCTCCTTTTCTCTACCGAGGCGCCCTTTTCGATTATCAGTATTTTTTTGTCTGAGCCGTTTCTGACCATTTCAATTGCGGTGAAGATACCCGCAGGTCCCGCTCCTACAATTACTACATCGTATTTCAATTACTTTTCTCGCCTTTCCGCTTTGCAACAATAAGGCGTTTTACCGCTCCTTTGCAGAAAAACGCCGAATTTACACTAATATAATTATTTTGACACAATTCGAGCCTAAAGTCAATATCAAACCGACACAAAAATGAACTTTTGTGAATAATTTTTATACCACTTCCGGTAAAGCGAAGAATATATTAAAATTTACAGCTAATTTAGCACAATACAGTAAAATAATACAAGATGGGCTTGACAAAAAAACATAATATGCTATTATAAAGGTAATAGCAAATGCAATGCTTCAGCAATGCCTGAAAATTGAAAGGAGTACACTTTATGACCAAGATCGGAAAACGTATTATTATCATCGCAATACCTGTGGCAGTATCAGCCGTTTTGCTGTTATCATCTGTCTTTTCTGCGACAAAATTCAACACCTTCAACTGTTTTTCTTCGTTCCCTGCATTTTTCGGAATTATAAGCGGCTCGGAGAATGTGACAGAGATAGACGGCGGAAAAATTATAATGTGTCCGCCTGCGGATTCTGTTGAAAAGCTGACAGATTATCTGAAAGGCAAAGGCATTGAGCGTGATCCCGAAAATGATATGGGCGGCAGGATCGGCTTTATCGAAAACGGTGAAAAAATTCAGTTTGCATCCCGTATAAACGGTTATTACGGGTTGTTCACAAGGGTGTAAGGCGATAATAAAAATTGACTGCTAAACTGTGTCTGTTTCAGGCACAGTTTTTATTTTTTGCAGAAAAACTCTTGACAATAGTCCGAAATCGGATTATAATATCTCTCAGTCCGATTTCGGACTTAAACATTTGCCGACAAGGAGAATCAGCTTGGATAATAAAAACAACAGAAAAAAACTGTATGAATATAATAATGTACTGAAATCAATAGATGATTGCTACAGGAATATAGCAAAGCGCTACGGGTTTTCGGAAGCGGCTTTCTGGACGCTGTACACACTGCGTATGGAGCCGGGCAGCATAACGCAGAGCGATGTCTGCACCGTGCTGTGTCAGCCTAAGCAGACGGTAAACTCCGCACTGAAAAAGCTTGAAAGCGAGGGGTATATAACGCTTACTCCGGCAGGTGCGCACACAAAGAATATCAGCCTTACAAAAAGCGGAACAAAGCTGTGCGAACAGACGGTAGATAAGGTGATAGAGGCGGAATGCGCCGCACTCGGCAATATGACAGATGAAGAAAGCGAGAATATGACTGCGCTTATGAAGCTGTACAGCGTACTTCTTAAAAGTCAGACGGCGAAAATATAAAGATACAAAAGGAGAACAAAGGGAAATGAGCAAGATAAAACTTTCGGATCACTTTACAGCAGGACGGCTTTTCAGGTTTGTACTGCCGTCGGTGGCTATGATGGTGTTTATATCCATATACGGCGTAGTTGACGGCTTTTTCGTATCTAATTTTGCCGGCAAGACCTCTTTCGCATCCATCAATCTTATAATGCCGTTTGTAATGATACTCGGCGGTGTGGGCTTTATGGTCGGCACGGGCGGAACGGCGCTTGTTTCTCAGAAACTCGGCGAGGGTGACGAAAAGACGGCAAAACGCTATTTCACAATGATGATAATGCTGACGGTGATACTCGGTGCGGTACTCACAACATTCGGCCTTATTTTTACCGAAAACGTTGCGGTGTTCTTCGGCGCAACTCCCGAAATGCTGGGCGACTGTGTGCTTTACGGCAGAATAGTAATATCCTTTACAACGGCTTTTATGCTCCAGAACGTATTCCAGAGCTTTTTCATTGCCGCCGAGAAGCCTAAACTCGGACTTATTTCAACTATTATGGCAGGCTGTACGAATATCATACTTGACGCTGTATTTGTAGGTCTTATGGACTTTGGCGTTGCAGGTGCGGCATTTGCTACTGGCATCAGCGAATGTGTCGGTGGAATATTCCCTCTTATCTACTTTCTCCGTCCGAACTCAAGCATACTGCGTCTTACTAAGACAAGGCTTGAGATAAGACCGCTCCTGCGTGCCTGTGCGAACGGTTCATCGGAACTTATGTCGAGCATTTCCTCATCGGTCGTAAGTATAATCTACAACTTCCAGCTTATGAAATACATAGGCGAAAACGGCGTTTCGACCTTTGGCGTAATGATGTATGTGCAGTTTATTTTCATAGCGATATTTGTCGGATATGCTATCGGATGCGCACCCGTGATAGGCTTCAACTACGGAGCGCAGAACCGTTATGAGCTGAACAATATGCTCAAAAAGAGCCTTTGCTTTGCGGCAATAGCGGGAGTTACGCTTGTCGCACTGTCGGCGGTGCTTGCAAGCCCTCTCGCAAAGATATTTGTCGGCTATGACGCAGAGCTTTACGAGCAGACACGTCACGCTTTCAGGATATTCTCGCTGTGCTTTTTGCTTGCAGGCTTTAATATATTCACGTCATCGTTCTTCACCGCACTCGGAAACGGCGCTATCTCTGCGGCTGTGTCGTTTATGAGAACGCTTATATTCCAGGTTTCAAGCATCCTTATACTGCCCCTTATTTTCGGTGTTGACGGTATATGGATGGCGAATGTTGTGGCGGAATTTTTCGCTTTCCTGCTGTCGCTGATGTTCCTTATCGTAAAGAGGAAGAAGTACGGATACTGGCAGAAGAATGTTGCTTTGCCGGCTGAACCTGAATCGGAAATGACAAACGAAAACGCAGATTAAACGGTTATATAAAGCAATATAGAGCGGCGGCTCGGTAGTGTTACCGGGCCGCCGATGTTATTAAGGTCATTTTCTGAAAACAAACAAATATTCATGAGCAATCAGCAGAAAATTGTACTTTACACTGTTGGTTTTCCAATATCCTGTTGCTCTACAGTTATGCTGTTCCTTGATAATAAGCTCTTTAAGCGTAAATCCGGCATCCTGAAATATCTTCATTACATCAAAGCTCATCGGTATCATACATCCCTTCTGACGGGTATCGCCCATGAGAATAGCACAAAACTTCCCTTTTTTTAAAACTCGGTAACTTTCTTCAGCAACAGGCTTCATCTGTTCAAGGAATTCTTTGACTTTAAGCTGAGATAAGTCACCATCAATCCCATCACTGTATTTTATGATGTCAGCATAGGGCGGGTGAGTGCAGATAAGGTCTATACTATCATTGGGTATGCTATCAAGGCGTCGAGCGTCACCTTTGTTAATATGCACCTTTCCTTTGGCAGGTTCATAGTCGAAATCTGTTTTTTCGCGGCAGCGTTCAAGAGCAACATCGTTTATATCAATGCCGATAATATCACGATTAAGTAGCTTTGCTTCAACAAGCGTTGTGCCGCCTCCGGCAAACTGGTCGAGGACTAAATCTCCCTCCTGCGAATAGCGGAGAATGATATTCCTCGGTATGTATGGCGACCAGTTTCCTCGCCATTTAGCGTCGTGGGTAGCCCAATCGCCTCGCTTGGGGAAAGACCAATGTGTAGTCATTTCAAGTTCGAAATTTTCGGGTTCCCATTTGGTTATTTTTTTCATAGCACTCCTATCAGTATAATTGTGAGCAGTAATCATATACTAATTATGGCTAGCCTTTGTCCAAAGGCTTCGACTGGCATAACCGGAAGTCTTTGGGTTATATTTTTATCCCTAGACCCACTGTAATACCGCGATGAATTATGAAGGTATTATTGTAATCTATCCTACTAGCTGGATTCCTATATTTAAATTGAACCGAAGTCTTTTTGTATTTCCCATTTCCTGTTTGAATTAATTGACCTATAAAGCCTGTTTCATAAAGAGTAAATAACAGGGATTTTACTTCCCCTTCGTCAATTTGTCGAGAGGGTAATTGCTGATTAATCTTAGACAAAAAGACAGATAAATTGAATGAATTGTTAGAAATTTTGGTGAAAACAGATGGGACAGCAGTTATTAGTTCATCGTTTATAAACCCAGATAGACCATTTTTCATTTCCTCAATAAAATATTGGTTTGAATAGTATTTTATTGTTTCTTTTACTTCTGAAAAAGAAAGAACCTCTTTTTCTCCATACAGCTCTTGACAACACTTGAAAAATTGAATAACATCTCTAGGTTTATATAGGGTAAAATCTAACAAATAATCCCAGAAAAGCTTGTTTCTAACGCTCTTGGGGAACATAGTAATCAGTACATCATCCACAGAATTGTCAGAAATCCCTGAAAAAATCATTCTCAACTTAATTATTTGTCTTAAAGCTTCAGTATTGTTATACCAGTCAATTTTCAAAGAGCTATCTCTTTTTATCTTGTTCATATCGGTGTCATTCAGCAAAGAGAATATTTCTTCCCTAA
>ERZ780195.1676-NODE-1676-length-17215-cov-2.395571_pt1 | contig 17215 bp, 12 predicted proteins | sample MGYA00511017_ERZ780195 | MGnify/ENA primary metagenome ERZ780195 (study PRJEB29588, sample SAMEA2159974) | human gut metagenome | biome: human gut; feature: human-associated habitat; material: faeces | place: Denmark | collected 2008/2010 ...
AAGGTAAAATTCTGGATTGCGTACAGACGGGATATACATTGAACGATAAAGTACTCCGTCACGCCAAAGTGGTAGTTGGAGAATAAGAAGAACTTGAATCAATAAAAGCATGGCAGAGAAAAGAGACTATTATGAAGTACTGGAGGTAACAAAGACAGCCACAGTAGAAGAAATTAAAAAAGCCTACCGCAAGAAAGCGATTCAATATCACCCCGACAAGAATCCGGGTGACAAGCAGGCTGAAGAGAACTTCAAGGAAGCTGCTGAAGCGTATGATGTACTGAGCGATCCTCAGAAACGCCAGCGTTATGACCAGTTCGGTCATGCCGGAGTGGGAGGGGCTTCGCAGGGCGGTGGCTTTGGCGGAGGAATGTCTATGGACGATATTTTCTCACAGTTTGGAGACATCTTTGGCGGACATTTTGGTGGCTTTGGCGGTTTCGGTGGCTTTGAAGACATTTTTGACATGTTTACAGGTGGTTCAACTAGAAGCAGGCAAGCCTCTAACGGCCCCCAGCAGGGAGCTGATATTGAGTCTTCTATGACCATTTCCTTTGAAGAGGCGGCATTTGGCGCGAAGAAGTCCGTAACTGTGCGCCGGCAGGAGACTTGTAAGGAATGCGGTGGCAGTGGCGCGAAAAAGGGAACCAGCCGGAAAACATGCCCCACTTGTGGCGGAACGGGACAGATACGCCAGCAGCAAAATACCATGTTTGGGAGTTTCATGAATGTTTCTACTTGCCATACTTGCGGTGGTGAGGGTACAATAGTGGAAAGTCCTTGTGACAAATGCGGGGGCAGCGGAAGAGTGTCTAAGACGGCCACCATTCAGATCAATATTCCAGCGGGGATTGACAACGGCCAAGTCATCACCTTGCGGGGAGAAGGCCATTGTGGTAAACGAGGTGGCCCCAATGGGGATTTGCTGTTATACATCACTGTATTGCCCCATAAGCTGTTCCGCAGAGAGGGATATAATCTTTACTTAGATATGCCTATTTCCTTTGTGCAGGCGGCGCTAGGAGATGAGCTCAGTGTGCCCACTCTGGATTCGACAGTGAAGTACAAAATGCCCGAGGGGACACAGACGGGCACGGTATTCCGTTTGCGAGATAAGGGAATTCCATATTTGCGCTCCAATAAAAAGGGAGATCTGTTTGTCAAGGTAAATGTGGAAGTGCCAAAGAAGTTATCTGAAAAGCAAAAAGAGCTTTTGCGGGAATTCGACGGCACACTGACGCCCAAAAATAGACACAACAAAGGATTTTTTGGCAAAAGGTGACAAAGTATATTGGCAAAGACCTCAGTAAAATGTATACTAAGAGGTAGCTTGCTTTTGGTTGCAGGGACAACTGGTTTGAGCAGAAGCATAACATGTTGTGATGAGAATTGAGGGATAACAATGGATTGGATTAAAGTAACAGTTCATACGACAAATGAGGCCAGCGAGATCGTCAGTGAAGCGCTGATGAACCTTGGCGCACAGGGTGTGGAGATTAGCGGAGGAGCATATCCAACTCATGATCAAGAGGAATGTCCTTGGGATTATATTGATGATAATTTGGTGGAGAAGTTAAATGAGGCTGGCTTTACCATTAGTTCTTATTTCCCAGACGACCAGGATACCCAAAATATGATAGCGGTCTTGCAGAACAAATTGGAGGAGTTCCGCCAAATGGATTTGGGAGTGCCCCTGGGCTCTTTAGAGGTTTCCACAGAGGAGATCAATAACAGCGACTTTGAAAATGAATGGAAAAAGTACTTTAAACCAACCCGCGTCTCTGATTTTATTACGATAAAACCCACGTGGGAGGAGTACAACCCTGCGGAGCCTGATGAGATTGTCATCGAGATGGACCCGGGGATGGCTTTTGGCACGGGCACACACGAGACCACCAAGATGTGTATTAAGCTGCTAGAGGAGTTTTTAGAAGAGGGCGGCCGAGTAATTGATGTGGGCTGCGGCTCGGGAATTCTTTCGGTGGTGAGTGCTAAGTTGGGCGCTAAAAGTGTACTTGCTCTGGATAAAGATCCTATCAGCGTAGAAGTTACCAGGGAAAACGTCCAAAAAAATGGGTGTGGACAGATCGTAACGGCGATTCAGTCCGATTTGCTGGACAAGGTGGAGTTTGACAAGGCGGATATTGTGGTGGCGAACATCATTGCAGATGTGATCATCCGCTTGGCTCCCATGGTGGACAAGTTCTTGCGCCATCGGGGCATGTTCATCTGTTCGGGCATTATCGACAGTCGTTTAGATGAAGTGCTCAGTGCATTGGAAGAGAATGAGTACCGCATTATTAATATTCTGGAAATGGGAGAATGGAGAGCAGTAGCCTGCAAATCCAAAAACTGATGAGAAGATTTTATACACACTGTATTGAAAATGGCATCGTGTATTTTGACGAAGAGGAAGCAAGGCATATGATTCGCGTGCTGCGCCTGGGAGAAAGGGATCAGGTGATTGCCCTAGATGGCAGCGGCAACGAATACGTCTGCGAGATCGATGGGGTGGACAAAAAAGGCGTCACCGGGAAGATTTTGGAGATGCGGCGGCCGGAGGTGGAAGCCAAAACCAAAATCACCCTGTATCAGGCTTGCCTGAAGACGGACAAGATGGAGTTTATCGCTTCTAAAGCGACCGAGCTAGGGGCAGCTGCCTTGGTGCCGGTTTTGACAGAGAGATGTGTGAAGATCCCGCAAAAAGCTGCTTATGAAAAATTCACAAACAAGTTGCACCGGGCCAGCATAGAGGCAGTGAAGCAGTGTAGACGAGTAGTTCCTTTGGCCGTCGAGCAGCCCATTTCTTTAGAAACGCTCGTAAAACGAGTGGCAGATACCCCATTGGTGGTATTTGCCTACGAAAGCGGGGGCCAGCCCATCAAGCAGGTATTGCAACAGGCACACCCGGATATCCACCAAATTGGCCTGATTTGCGGCCCAGAGGGTGGTTTTACCGAAAAAGAGGCAGAACAGCTCATGGGAGCAGGGGCTCAGGCAGTGACGCTGGGGAAGCGGATTTTGCGGGCGGAGACGGCAGCGTTGACGCTGATTGGCTGTACCATGTATGAGATGGACGAAATGACGCTGGAAGAGGAATAGACCAAAAGGCGTTACTGCAAGGTATCAGCAGATAGAGCAGATGAATGGAGTAAGACATTTTTGAAAAAAAAAGTGGCAATATGCACGCTGGGCTGCAAGGTAAACCAATACGATTCCGAGGCGATGACAGAGCTTCTCGTCCAGAGTGGTTTTGAGCTGACGGACTTTGAGAATCCAGCGGATATTTATATCATCAACACATGCACAGTTACCAATGTGGCAGACAAAAAATCCAGACAGATGATCAAGCGGGCAAAGCGAAAAAATGGCGATGCCCTTATTTGCGTATGCGGGTGTTTGGCCCAAAGAGCATCCGAGGAGCTACTGGCCCAAGAGGAAATTGATCTGGTGATCGGCAACCAGCAGAGAGGGCAGATCGTCTCTTATATTGAGGAAGCGCTGGAGCAGCAGAAAAAGCTCAACAAAGTAAAGCCCATTTTAGGCCAGAGAGTGTTCGAGGAGCTTCAGATCAGTAAAACCGGAGAAAAGACTAGAGGATATGTGAAGATCTGTGAGGGGTGCAACAACTTCTGTACTTACTGCATCATCCCCTATGCCAGAGGGCCGGTGCGCTCTCGTAGCCTTCAGAGCATTGTAGACGAGGCAAAGCGGCTGGCGGGCAACGGGGTAAAAGAGCTGGTGTTTACCGGCATTCACATCGCCTCCTATGGCATCGACTTGCCAGAGAATATTGGCCTGTTGGAGGTCATTGCCGCTGTGCATCAAGTAGAGGGAATTGAGAGGATTCGGCTGGGATCATTAGAGCCGGGCATTTTGCAGCAGGATTTTATCGCGCAAATTGCCTCCATGGAAAAACTCTGTGATCACTTTCATATCTCGCTGCAAAGCGGTTGCGATAGTGTGCTTGAGCGCATGGGCAGGCGATATACTACAAGCCAGTACGCCCAAATCGTCTCCACACTGCGGCAGTACTTTGCTCATCCGGCCATTACCACCGACATTATGACGGGATTTCCTGGAGAAACGGAACAGGATTTTGAGACCACTTTGGCATTTGCCCAGCAGATTGGCTTTGCTCATCTCCACGTATTTCCCTATTCAGAGCGGGAAGGTACGAAGGCGGCGACCATGGAGGGAAGCGTACCAGTGTATGAGAGAAAGGCAAGAGCTGAGCGGCTCATCGCATTGGGCAGGCAGATGGAGAGAAAATATCTTGAGAGCATGGTGGGAACGAGGCAGCAGGTATTGCTGGAAGAGCCGGCAGAGGATGGCTTTTTTACAGGATATACAAAAAATTATTGCAAAGTTAAGGCAAAAGGTGGCCACAACTCCCTAAAAAATGTTATAATAAATAGGTTAGAGGACGGAGTTTTGATTGGAGAAACGGAGGAATAGCAAATGGATGATTGTATCTTTTGCAAGATCATAAAGGGGGAAATCCCTAGCAACAAGGCATATGAAAACGAATATGTGCTGGCTTTTCACGATATAGACAAAAAAGCGCCAGTACACATTTTGGTGATTCCCAAAAAGCATATCCAATCCTTTATTCATCTAGGACAGGAGGATTACATCTATTTAGAGGAAATCCACAAGGCTGTTTGCCTGCTGGCTAGGGAGTATGGTTTGGAGGAAAAGGGATTCCGGCTGGTGGTGAACACCGGTGAGCAAGGGGGGCAGACGGTAAACCATCTGCACTTTCATCTGCTAGGTGGAAGGGATATGACTTGGCCTCCCGGCTGATGAAGGGGGCTACTGATCTGGCGGGCTACTGATCTGGCGGGACACGAGGATTTCATTTGCCTAAGGGGAGAAGGCCAGATATTTGATCTCCTGGAAATGGAAGTTTGGTAGGGGTTACGCGCTTGTTGCTGACTCCTTGATGTTATGGCAATGATCCACAGCGTTCCTGCGTCTATGATCGGCAGAACGTGGAGCTGTGGGAAATGCCCAACAGGGCCTTTTATTTGTCAGCGCTGTTGGTGCTTGTGTGCATTTCCCGTGGGAATTGCAGGTTGGCGTGGGGCCGCTGGCAGGAACTACGAAGGACGCTATCCGCTATCCCAGGGAGATTTGGGCATAAAGCCGGCAGAAAAACCGCTGAGACTGGGGAAAAAGCCGCCAGTGGGACAAAAATAAGTATTGACTAGAAAAACCAAGTGTACTATAATACTCTTGTGTTTTAAATACTCCCAACTATTTTGATAGTTGAATATGGAGGGAGGGAAACAAATGGCTGAGATTCGCGTCGGTGAAAACGAGACACTGGAGAGTGCTCTGAGAAGATTCAAACGCAAATGCGCAAGAGCAGGCGTTTTGGCTGAGATCAGAAAGCGTGAGCACTATGAAAAACCAAGCGTAAAGAGAAAGAAAAAAGCAGAAGCTGCTAGAAAAAGAAAACACTAGTTCAATATTGTTGTATCCATCTCATCAGCTACATGGCTGATGGAGAGAAACGCATATTGTATGAAAGTTGCCTGGGTTTGATGCCCAGGCTTTTTAATTGCTCTTTTGTGAAGTTATGTAAATGTTGTGTAAAATGTGTGGGAAATAACTGCAAATGTTTGGAAATAAAAGGATATTCATGGGGCGACGTCGAATTTACTTAAATAAAGAGTGTATATTGACAATTTGGAAAGAGCGCGATGGAGCAGTCGCAGGTAAGATAGCGCCCGGAAAAAGGATCTGCGTAATACAATAGAGGCGTGTGAACGTACGAAAGTGTGCACTGGTGTTTTAAGTAAGAAGAGCAATATGGAAAATGAAAAGGCGCTAAAAAGCGCTTTTTGTCGTTTGAAGAGAAGTTTTGTATATTGGATCATAGGAATTTTCCTTTGGAAATATACGTATACTAAATGGGCGCCTAGTGAGAGGAAAAGCAAGTGAAAATTTGCTATATAGCAAATATATAGGAGGTAAGAAATGAATCGAGCAAGCGGTGTTTTGCTTCATATTTCTTCACTGCCAGGTGGAAATGGGATAGGAAGCCTGGGAAAGAACGCGTATAAATGGGTGGATTTGCTCAAAAAGGCAGGCCAGAGGTATTGGCAGATTTTGCCCCTCAACCCCACAGGGTATGGGAATTCACCTTACCAGAGCATTAGCACATTCGCAGGAAACCCGTATTTTATCGATTTGGAGGAACTGCGTAGGCTCAGACTTTTGACTGCTAAGGAGCTGGAGGAATTCCCCGTAGAGAATGGAAGACTGGTGAATTATGAGGCTGTCAAGGCTTCTCGCAAGCAGCTGTTAAAGCGGGCCTGTGAGAGAGGCATCCCAAAATTTCAAAGGGAATTTGCAGATTTTAAGGAGAGCAATAACCACTGGCTATTTGACTATGCCATGTTTGCAGCGCTAAAAGATCACTATGGCCTTCCCTTGCAGGAATGGGAGGAAAACGTTCGCCTCCGGGAGCCGGGGACTCTCATGAAGCTAGCCAAAGAGCTCCAGCAGGAGATCGAGGAGTATCGCTTTGAGCAGTTTTTATTTGCCATGCAGTGGACAAAACTCAAGGCTTATGCGAACGATAAAGGGATCTCCATCATTGGAGATTTGCCCATCTATGTTTCGGCAGACAGTGCAGATGTGTGGACGCATCCTCAGATATTCAATCTAGATGAAATTGCAGGCTGCCCGCCGGATGCCTATGCGCCAGATGGACAAGTGTGGGGAAACCCAACCTATCGCTGGGATATGCTCGCTCAGTCGGGATATGGCTGGTGGGTGATGCGCATGGCCCATATGATGAAGTTATATGATGTGGTGAGACTGGATCACTTTAGAGGATTTGCCTCTTATTTTTCCGTACCGGCGGGCGCTACTACTGCCAAGGACGGCGTGTGGAAAAACGGGCCGGGCAAGGGCCTTTTTGATGCGCTTTCAGCCGCTCTAGGACCTCTTCCCCTGATGGTGGAGGATTTGGGGTATCTCACCTGGGAGGTGTTTGACCTGCTAGACAAATGTGGATATCCTGGCACCAAGGTATTGGAATTTGCCTTTGACGAGTCCAAATCCAGCATTTATCTGCCCTATCAATACGATAAAAACTGTGTGGTCTACACGGGCACACATGACAATGACACGGCAGTGGGTTGGTATCAAAAGCTGGACAAAAAGGCAAAGGGCTTTTTCCACGAATATGTGGGGGAACGGCCCAAAGACGTGAGTCAAACCCTGGTGCGGATGGCCCTAGCCAGCAGCGGCAACTGGTGCATTTTACCCGCTCAGGACATCCTAGGTCTGGGCAGCGAATGCCGGATGAATACACCATCTACAGTGAGCGACCAAAATTGGGCGTTTCGACTGCTGGAAGAAGAACTGAATATGAAGCATTTTACGGCGCTAAAAAAATGGACTGAGATCTATGGGAGGAATCAAAATAGGGATAGCCTGGCGATGAAATAATCCCATTGAAGTGGCGTTAGAAGGCAAAAATGCGCATCATCATGAAAAGAACTACAGTAAGATGGTCTTGCAAAGGGAATGAGTGATACGGTATACATTGTATTAGATGTAAATGCCGAATGTATGATATAAATTGAAAATGTGTTGCAGGAAAAATGCGTTTTATATAGAATATATTTTTATAATACCAATAATTTCTAATATCCTTTCGGTTGGAGATTGAAAAGATCTCGAGAAAAATATTCAGATTTTTCAAAACCTACGGTATATGATAAAAATATGAATTCATAAAGGCAAATTCTGTAACATACATAATAAGTGTATTATATTGATTGCACATATAAAATGATAGGAGGATGTACGAATGAAGGAAAGCTGTATTACACTGGACTTTAACAACATGCTGGAAAAGAACATTGGCGCCCATGGCATTACCATGGAGGAGATTTGTGAGGCCAAAAAGCTGATAGGAAAGGTTCACCAAGGTGTTTGCAGTAAACGCCCAATGAATACCTGGCGGGATTTGCCCTTTAACCAAGAGGAAATCGTACAGGATATTGAAAAAGAGGCAAAGCGCATTCGGGAAAACTTTGAGAGCTTTGTAGTATTTGGCATTGGTGGTTCGGCACTGGGATCGAAAGCGCTGTTTACTGCCTTAAAGCATTTGAAATACAACGAATTGCCGGCTGAAAAGCGAGGCGGCCCCAGATTTTATGTGGTGGACAATGTAGATCCTGACGGACTGAACGCGCTCTTTGATGTGATCGATCCCAAAAAGACCTGTTTCCACGTGATCACCAAGTCGGGGAATACCGTGGAGACCATGACGCAGTTTATGACGGCCATGGGCAAAGTGGAGCAGGAACTGGGAAGCGACTTTAAGAAAAATTTCGTGTTTACCACGGATAAAGAAACCGGCATCCTCAAGAAAATTGTGGACGACCAGGGCTGGAGCTCCTTTGTGGTGCCGGAAGGCACTGGCGGCAGATTTTCCGTGCTGTGCCCGGTAGGGCTGCTCTCCGCTGCGGTATTGGGGCTGGACGTTCGTGCGCTGCTCAAAGGGGCAGGGGATATGGATACCATTTGCAGCAATGAAAATGTGGAGGAAAACCCGGCGTATATGTATGCGATGCTCTATTACATCGCCATGCAAAAGGGTGTAAACATCTCGGTCATGCTGCCCTATTCCGACGGGCTGGCGACGATGGCTGAGTGGTATGCTCAGCTCTGGGCAGAGTCCCTAGGAAAAGCAGTGGACTTCGATGGAAACACGGTAAATGTGGGACAGACGCCTGTTCGGGCGCTAGGCGTTACTGACCAGCACTCACAGATTCAATTGTACACCGAAGGGCCCTTTGATAAGATCATCGCCTTTATCGAGGTGGAGAACTTCAACACCAGCCTCACCATACCAAATACGCCGATTAACATGTACGACGCGGCGTATCTCTCGGGGCAGACCTTTAACAAGCTCATCGCCTCGGAGAGGACGGCCACCGAATATGCCATCACCAAAGCGGGCAAAATGAATATGAAGATCAAGCTCCACAAGCTGGATGAGTACACGGTGGGCGCTCTGTTCTCGGTGCTGGAGATGGCCACGGCAGCAGAAGGCGAGTTCTTGAGAATCAACGCCTTTGATCAGCCAGGGGTAGAAGAGGGCAAGATTGCCACCTTTGCACTTATGGGCAGAAAGGGATACGAGGAAAAGGCCAAAGAGTTATCCCAGAGAAAGGCGCCGGACAGCACATTTATCTTTGAATATTAGGTTACAGGGCCTCGGCCCTTGTAACCTAAGTTTTTCTAACAGGGCAGGTGCAAAGATCCAAAAGAAAACTGCACCGCAATAAAAAATTACAGAAGGCGGATCCATGAAGGATATTTTACTAAATAACAATGACATTTATCTTTTTAATATAGGAGAGGCGCAAAAGGCCTATTTGCTCTTTGGATGCCATTACGATAGAGAACACAAGGCCTATCGGTTTTGCGTGTGGGCGCCATGTGCCCAAAGCGTCAGTGTAGTGGGCGACTTTAACGACTGGGATGAGAGACAGAACCCCATGAAGCAGATTAGCGGCGGCGTGTGGGTGGCTTATATCAAAGGGCTCAAGGACGGAGATCTCTACAAATACTCCATTTTGGGGTATGGAGATTCGGGGCGCTTTTTGAAGAGCGATCCCTTTGCGTTTTACAGCGAAGTGCGGCCGGGGACCGCGTCCAAAGTTTGGAACATGGGCGGTTTTGAGTGGTCGGATGGGGCATATCTACAAAAGAGGCAGAAAAGAGACGTGTTCTCCAGCCCAATGTCCATCTACGAACTGCACATTGGCTCTTGGATGAAAAGGGAGGATGGCAGTTTTCTAAACTACCGAGAGGTTGCGGATCTTTTGCTGGAATATGTGAAAAAGATGGGGTACACCCATGTGGAGATCATGCCGGTAATGGAATATCCACTGGACATGTCGTGGGGATATCAGATCACAGGGTATTACTCTATTAATTCCAGATACGGTACGCCTCAGGACTTTATGTACTTTGTGGATCATCTGCACAGCGGCGGGATAGGCGTGATTTTAGATTGGGTGCCAGCGCACTTTCCAAGAGATTCTCATGGTCTGCGGAAATTCGATGGTACCAGCCTCTATGAGCACGAAAACCCTCTGCAGGGGGAGCAGCCCCAGTGGGGTACCATGCTCTACAACTATGAGAGAGCAGAGGTACAGAGCTTTTTGGTATCCAATGCGGTGTATTTTATGGAGGAATACCATATTGATGGACTGCGGGTGGATGCAGTGAGCGCAATGCTCTACCTGGACTATGGAAAGGACGAGTACATCCCCAACAAAGATGGAGGCAATTTAAACCTGGGAGCCATTGACTTTTTGCGCAAGCTCAACAGCGTAGTGCTCACTTGCTATAAGGGTACGATGATGATCGCCGAGGAGTCTACGGCGTATCCGCTGGTGACGATGCCGCCGGCAGATGGCGGTCTGGGGTTCACCTATAAGTGGAACATGGGATTTATGCACGACACCTTGGAGTATATGGAGATGGACCCTGTATACCGAAAGGGGAGCCACGATAAGCTGACGTTCTCCATGTTTTACGCATTTACAGAGAATTTCATTTTGCCCTATTCCCACGACGAAGTAGTCCACGGCAAGCGCTCTATGATCGACAAGATGTTCGGCAACTACGAGGACAAATTCGCATCGCTCAAAACCCTATACAGCTTTCAATATGCACATCCTGGGAAAAAACTCATGTTTATGGGCGATGAATTTGGTCAATTTATAGAGTGGGACTATGCAAAGCAATTGGATTGGTTCCTGCTGGAATACGATTCTCATAGGACGTTACAGCAATATGTAGCGGCTCTCAACCGGCTATATAAAAATAGCAGAGCCCTATACCAGATCGACGACCGCTGGGAGGGATTTGAGTGGCTCAATGTAGAGGATAAGGATACCAGCACGATTGCATTTATGAGAAGATCGAAAAAATGGAGAGGCAAACGCAAGTATATCGTGTTTGCGGCCAACTTTACACCAGTGGCTAGGGACTTATATCCCATCGCACTGCCCTGTGAAGGGGTGCTCAAAGAGCTGTTGAACTCTGACCATGTGAAATTTGGCGGCAGGGGATTTGTCAATCCTGAGCCGCTTATGGCCAAAGAAGAACCTTGGGGAGGGAAGCCTTTTAGCGCCAGAGTGAACATGCCGGCACTGGGGGGCGTATTCTTTGAATTCACACCAAAAGAGCAATAATAAGACTGTGAGGGAGAAAACATGAAAAAAAAGTGTGTAGCAATGCTGTTAGCGGGAGGACAGGGCAGCAGATTGGGGGTACTGATAACCCACCGGGCAAAGCCAGCAGTACCCTATGGAGGAAGATACCGGATCATCGATTTTCCGCTGTCCAATTGCTGCAATTCGGGAATAGATACCGTAGGCGTTTTGACGCAATACCAGCCCTTGGAGCTCAACTCGTACATCGGCACAGGAGCGCCATGGGATCTAGATGGCATGAATGGCGGGACCTTTGTATTGCCGCCCTATGTGGCAGGAAAAAAGGGCGAGTGGTATTCTGGCACAGCCAATGCCATCTATCAAAATAGAAATTTTATCGATAGTTACGACCCGGAATATATCCTTGTGCTATCGGGAGACCATATTTATAAAATGGACTACAGCGCCATGATCGAATTCCACGTGAAGAAGGGGGCGGATGCCACCATTGCCGTCATCGAAGTGCCCATTGAAGAGGCCAGCCGTTTTGGCATTATGAATACAGACGACGATCTTCGCATTGTGGAATTTGAGGAAAAGCCAGAAGTGCCAAAGAGCAACAAGGCTTCTATGGGCGTGTACGTATTCACCTGGAGCGTGGTCAAGGAGTACTTAAAACGGGATAACGAGATGGAGGACACCTCTAACGACTTTGGCAAGAACATCATCCCCGCTATGTTAGACGGAGGAGAAGCCATGTATGCCTATCCCTTTAAGGGATACTGGAAAGATGTGGGTACCGTGCAGAGCCTTTGGGAGGCCAATATGGAGCTGCTGTTGCCCGATCCAGCGCTGGATCTCCACGACGAGAACTGGAAAATCTACAGTAAGAACCCCAATAAACCTCCGCATTTCATTGGGGGAAAGGCGATGGTGCACAACTCGATCATCTCTGAAGGATGCCATGTGTATGGAAATATTCAAAACAGCATTTTATTCCCAGGCGTAGTCGTCCAAGAGGGTGCGGAAATCAAAGACAGCATCATCATGCAAAACTCCGTGATTGGGCATGGGACGGCTGTCTACAAGAGCATTATCGATGAAGGCGGCCAGATAGGCGATAAGACGGTGATTGGCGACGAGAGCGAGATCACGGTGATTGGCAATCACGCGTATATTGGCGATGGATGCCGAATCATGGCGGGAACGACGATTCTTCCTGGCATGAAAGTGAATGGGGAGGTGGAGTAAAATGGCAAAAAACGTATTTGGCTTGATTTATGCCGGCGAGAACAACATGAATTTAAGAGATCTGGTCTATATGAGGGCGTTGGGGGCCCTGCCTTTAGGGGGCAAATACCGGGCCATTGACTTTGCACTTTCCAATATGGTAAATACGGGGATTCGGAATATCGGCGTGATAACGCAAAAGAACTACCATTCCCTCATGGACCACTTAGGATCCGGCAAAGAGTGGGACCTGAGCAGAAAGAACGACGGTTTATTTGTACTGCCGCCCTTTGACACCTACCAAAATACCGGACAATATAGAGGATATGTGGACGCCATTAAAAACGTAATGGCCTATGTACGGCGGGCAAAACAGCAGTACTGCCTGCTCACTGGCTCTTATACCATCTGCAACACTACATACGATGAACTAATTCATGAGCATCTGTCAAGTGGAGCGGATATCACCTTGTTATACAATGTACTGCCCAATCTGGAGCCGGAGGATAACATGTTTAAGGACATTCGCTTAGAGGTGGACGAGACGGGCCGGGTAATTGATATGGAGATCAACTCCCATGCGCCCAAGTATCTCAAGGCGGGGATGGACATCTACCTGATGCGCAAAGACCTGTTAGAATACTTAGTGGAAGAGGCCTCTGCCAGAGGAAAGAGCAGCCTGGTGCGGGATGTGCTGATTGCCAACCTCAATCGACTGAACATTCGAGGAGTAGAGCATAAGGGATATGTGGGTCGTCTGCACAACGTGGCTTCTTACTTCCAAATGAACATGGACTTCTTAAAAGAGGACGTGCAAAAAGAGCTGTTTTACACCGAAAATCCCATTCTCACAAAGATCAAGGACGAAGTGCCTGCAAAATACGGCAGCAGCGCTAAGGTATCCAATAGCCTAGTGGCAAACGGCTGCATCATTGAGGGCACGGTGGAGAACTCCATCCTGTTCCGGGGCGTTCGAGTGGAGCCAGGTTCTGTGATCAAAAACAGCATTGTGATGCAGGACAGTGAAGTGTATCAAAATAGCTATTTAGAGAATGTGATACTGGATAAGCAGGTGCACATTCGCACAGGAAAGCGGCTCATAGGGAGCGATGGATTCCCTGTGATTATTCGCAAAGGAGCAGTAGTTTAATGGAAAATGCAATAAAACCCACAATACTGGCAGTAGGTTCGGAGTGTGTGCCCTTTGCAAAGACGGGTGGTTTGGCCGATGTGTTGGGCACACTGCCCAGAGAGCTGGTGAAGTTGGGCTACGACGCCCGGGTAATGCTGCCACTGCACCGTATCATCAAGGAAAAATACGGGCATCAGATGGAACATGTGTGTAGCTTTACCGTGCTGCTGGGCCAAGAGAGCAAGTTTGTGGGCATAGAAAAGCTGGAAATGGGTGGCGTTACCTATTACTTTGTGGACAACGAGCAATTCTTTGGCTTTGAGATCTATAAGGGAGGGGATCTGGAGAGCGAGCAATACATCTTCTTTTCCCGAGCAGTGCTGGAGTCACTGCCCCTCATTGGGTTTATTCCCGATGTGATTCAGGCAAACGACTGGCAGGCGGCGCTGATCCCAGTGCTCATCAAGGCCCAATATGGGGGCGCGCCCCAAGGGGGAATAAAAACAGTATTTACCATCCACAACCTGATGTATCAGGGAAAGATGGGCATTCCCTTTTTGCAGCGGCTCACCGGCCTTCCCAATGAGTATTTCACTTCTGAAACGCTGGAGGCTTATGGGTGTGCCAATTTGCTGAAAGGGGCACTGGTGTTTGCGGACAAGATCTGCACGGTGAGCCCCACGTATGCTCAGGAAATTCAGTATCCCTACTTTGCGGAAGGCATGGAGGGGATGCTCTCTAAGCGCAGAGACGACATTGTGGGGATCCTCAATGGGATGGATGTGGAGGAGTATGATCCAAGCACAGATAGGCTCATTCCATATCAGTATACTAAGGATGATTTAGAGGGCAAATACCAGGATAAAAAGGCGCTCATGGAGCGAATGGATCTCAATATGCCGCTGGACACGCCGCTCATTGGCGTAGTATCTCGCCTGACTTCACAAAAGGGGCTGGACCTAATTTTACGGGTGTTTGACGAATTGATGAGAGAAAACGTGGGATTTGTGCTGCTGGGCAACGGGGAAAAGGAGTACGAGGATTTCTTTTTGCGCGCCGCTTATCAATATCACGGCAGAGTAGGGGTGAGCACCACTTTTGACAATGCGCTGGCCCATCAGATCTATGCGGGATGCGATTTATTCCTCATGCCCTCTCGTTTTGAGCCCTGTGGAATTTCCCAGATGATCGCCTTAAGGTACGGCACTTTGCCCATCGTTCGAGAGACGGGTGGACTAAAAGACACCGTTTTCCCATATAATAAGTATACTGGTGAGGGAAATGGCTTTTCCTTTACAAATTACAATGCACATGATATGCTCAATACGATACGGTATGCTTTGAATACTATGAAGGACAAAATCGTTTTAGGGCAGCTCATTGAGCATGGGATGAGCCAGGACAACAGTTTCCTGGCATCGGCAAAAAAGTATGGAGAGTTGTTTGAAACGCTTGTCAAAAAGGAAGAGCAGGCGTGATAAATAGAGTTTCTCAGAGTAGACCGTGAAAGACAGATTTTCACGGTCTGTTAGCGTAAGAATGGAGGAATGAAATTGGCAAACAAGAGTTCAGCAGAAATTGTGAATATTTTAGGAAAATTAAAGAGACATTTTGGCAAAACCATATCCGATGCTTCTAACGAGCAGATTTATCAAGCCTGTGCCATGTGTGTACGGGACGAAATCATGGATAAGTGGCTGAGGGCTAACAAGAGGATCGATAAACAAGGACTCAAGCGGGTGTACTACATGTCCGCTGAGTTTCTCATGGGCAGGGCGCTGGTCAACAACATGATCAATTTAGACGTGTACGACAAGTATAAAGAGGCGCTCAAAACACTTAAGGTGGATATTGACACGATTGAAGAGCAGGAAAAAGACGCCGGCCTGGGCAATGGGGGCTTGGGCAGATTGGCTGCCTGTTTCTTAGAATCCCTAGCCACACTGGAGTTGCCTGCTATGGGGTGCGGCATTCGATATGAGCACGGGCTGTTCCGCCAGAGAATACTGGAAGGGGCTCAGGTAGAGCTGGAGGACGATTGGCTGGACACCGGACACGTTTGGGAGATCGAACAGCCAGAGGAAGAGGTGGAGGTGCGTTTTGGCGGTGAAATCGAGGAGTGCTGGACAGAAGAAGGGCTGAAAATCCACCACAAAAACTATAATGCAGTATTGGCCATCCCCTATGACATGCCCATTGTGGGGTATGAGAGCAACACGCCGGCTACCCTGCGGCTGTGGAGCGCCAAGGCCAAGAGCGACCTGAACTTAGACTATTTTAACCGCGGGGATTATCAGCGTGCCACCGAGGAAAAAGAGCTGGCAGAGGTGATCTCCAAGGTGCTATACCCAGAGGATAACCATGCACAAGGACGTCAGCTGCGGTTAAAGCAGTTTTACTTCTTTACCTCAGCTACCATGCAGAGCATTGTCAAACGCCATAAAAAACTCTATGGAGACGTGAGAACGTTGCCTGAATATGTAACGGTCCAAATCAACGACACCCACCCAACCCTTGCCATTCCAGAGTTGATGCGGATTTTGATGGATGAGGAATCTCTGGGCTGGGATGAGGCGTTTCACATTGTAAACCAGGTGTTTAACTACACCAACCACACCATTATGGTGGAGGCGCTGGAGTGTTGGCAGGCAGATATGTTCCGCACTCTGTTGCCGCGGATTTACAGCATTGTCAATGCCATCAATGAGAAGTACTGTGCTAAGCTGTGGAAGTATTATCCAGGGGACTTTGACAAGATCAGCAAGATGTCCATTATCGCCTATAACGAGGTGCGAATGGCAAACCTCTGTGTGGCAGTGTGTGGCAAGGTAAACGGGGTATCCCAGCTTCACGGGAACATCTTAAAGACCCGGCTATTTCGGGATGATTATGTCATCGAGCCTCAAAAGTTTTTGGCGATCACCAATGGGGTCACGCCCAGAAGGTGGTTGGCAAAGGCCAATCAGAGCCTTACTGCTCTACTAAAAGAGTATATTGGCAGTGATTTTATCAAAGACTATAGGGAGTTTGAAAAGATAAAGCCGCTGGCAGAAGACAGGGAATTTGTGGAGAAATTTGCTGCTGTTAAGGCGCAAAATAAAAAGCGGCTGGCGGAATATGTCTGGAAGAAACAGGGTGTCAAGGTAAACGAGAATGCACTGTTTGATGTGCAGGCCAAGCGGCTACACGAATACAAGCGGCAGATGCTCAAGGTGTTGCACATTATCTCGCTGTATAACACAGTAAAGCACGATCCTACCTCCTTTACCCAACCCTGTGTGTTCTTCTTTGGGGCAAAGGCATCTCCAGGATATGCCCGGGCAAAGAACATCATTCGCCTCATCAATGCAGTGGGTGACATGGTGAATCAAGACCCAGATACCAAGGATATTTTGCAGGTGGTGTTCCTAGAGAATTACGGCGTATCGGTAGCAGAAGTGCTGATCCCAGCAGCGGACATCTCTGAGCAGATCTCCACCGCCGGCATGGAAGCCTCTGGCACAGGGAATATGAAGTTCATGATGAACGGCGCATTGACACTGGGCACCATGGACGGAGCCAACGTGGAAATGTGTGAAGCAGTGGGCGAGGAGAATATGTTTATCTTTGGCGCCACTGTAGAAGAACTAAACTACATGGAGCGGCATAACTCCTA
>ERZ780195.1686-NODE-1686-length-17108-cov-14.361168_pt1 | contig 17108 bp, 14 predicted proteins | sample MGYA00511017_ERZ780195 | MGnify/ENA primary metagenome ERZ780195 (study PRJEB29588, sample SAMEA2159974) | human gut metagenome | biome: human gut; feature: human-associated habitat; material: faeces | place: Denmark | collected 2008/2010 ...
TTTGCGGCGTGCATCTTCCAGTGCCCAGCGCCCGCATAAAAACTCTACTCTGATCCCATCCTTATGTTTATCAAAACGATTGATCCGGATCAGACCTATCATACCTGTACGTAACGGATGCGTACCGCAGCAGGTACAAATATCCCCGTCTGCCACCGTCACGATCCTCAGCGTGCCTGTCAGCTTTTCATTTTTCTTACGCATCACTAGCGCTGACAGCTCCGTATGCGGCAAATAACTGATCGTGATCGGCTTATCCTCCCAGATCTGGCGGTTGGCATAATCCTCGGCCTGCTCCAGCTCAGCCGCTGTCAATTCTTTATCCAGGTCAATAGTCACCAAACGTTCGCCCATATGAAAACCAATATTATTAGCTCCGAACAGCTTCCAGACCGCATGCGAAAGAATATGCTCGCCGGCATGCTGCTGCATATGGTCCAGCCAGTCCTGCTTGGGCAGGTTGTAGACGTCCCGGCGCTCCGCGACCACGCGGCAGTGCTTATTGCCGCAGCCCCGGGCCTGACACATATTCAGCGCTACTTCATTCTCCGTGCCGTTGGAGGACGCAAGGTCAAAGTTGGCGGTGAACATACTGGTGGTCATGTTGCAAAGCTCGCTGCCCACGATGTCCCAGGGGCAGGTATCCAGCTCCTTTTCCACCCGGTTCCGGGTGAACTGCACGACGCGCCCCGCCATGTTCTCCCACTCGTCGCCGGAGTCGCCGGTGATGCCGCCCAGCCAGCTGGACTTTTCACACAGCTCCGGGATGTTGAAGGCTTCATAGAGCGAAGCGTTGACGTAGTCCTTCTGTTCCTCCGGTGTTCCCGCGACGGCCATATTCATCATATTGGCAATGTCGCAGATGGCGGCGGTGCGTTTTTCCCAGCTTGGCTCGAAAATCCGCATGACCTGAAAGAGGTTAGCCGTCATGGCGGCGATCTGACGATTCAGCTGCCGGTAGGCTTCCTCCTCCGTGATGAGCTTGCCCCAGGCGGTGGCGAAGCATTTTCTGGAATCCAGTTTTTCTTTCAGCATGGTGTTCCTCCTATCCTGTATTGCTGTGGATTCATTATAATGGAAAAGCGCTCAGCCGGATATTCTACAAAAGGCCGGATTTTGGGCGGGCACGGCCATACATTTTGTATTCCTGCAAACCATACAATTTATAGGTGCAGTATTTGTGAATTTTTCCTATAAAGCAGGCATCTCCCATACAAAATGTATGGGAGATACCTTGACAGCTGTACGAGGAGAAATTATAATATTTTCAGAAGAATTCAGGAGGGCGGAAGGCATGAAACTGTGCGCGGATATTCTCTATTGGCGTCTGAAAGAAAAGCTGACAACGGTCACCCAGCGGGGCAAAGGGGGCAGCGCGCTTACCCTGAACCGGCCGGAATTCTATCTGGATCGTTCCCAATCCTTTGAGAAGAACCGGGTGTACGTATGCTCTGCCGATCATCTGCCCCAAAGCCCGAAGCTGGGGGAAAACGTGTGCCTGATCTGTCTGGGGCAGCACTGGAACCTCAGCGCCTATTATGACCGGTGCAGCGTCATTCTGGTGGAGGGAAACTGGGATATTTTCCGGGTGTTCAATCTGGTGCAGGAAATTTTCAACCGGTACGACAGCTGGGAAGATCAGCTCTGGACGATCCTGCGCCACGGCGGGAATCTCCCGCAGATGCTGGAGGCCAGCAGAGGCATTTTTGAAAACCCCATGCTGCTCATCGGCTCCGATTTCCGCTATCTTGGCGTTACGGAGGAAGATTATCTGCGAAACAAGCTGGGCTTGCAGCTGGATACCCAGTCCTTCGACGTGGAAAAAATGGCGACCTTCCTGTCCCTGCATGATATGTCCACCCACGTCCGGGAGCCGCTGCTGCTGGATTTGCAGGGCAAGCGCACCCTTTCCGTCAATATTTTCGATCAGGAGGAATATCTGGGCTGCCTGACCGTCTTTGAAGGCTCCCGGGAGTTCCGGGACTCGGATAAAACGCTGGCGGTCTTCTTTTCCAAGCTTCTGCGGCAGGCGGTTCAGCAGAATCCCGTTCTGGCCAGCACCCGCACTGCGGTACGCCGGGCGCTGCGCAGTGTCATTTCCGGGCAGAGCATTGATTTTGAGTACCGCCGCGCCCTGAGCGTGGAAAGCGGGAAGCACGATTGGGTCTGCGTGAAGCTGATCCCCAAGTCCGGCAGCACCTATCTTCCGGGGGCGTATCTCTCCGCCGCGCTGGAGGAACGGCATCCCGGAGCCATTGCCTTTGAGTTTGTGGATTCCGTCGCCGCGTTTCTTTCCATCGATCAGGCGAAGAAGGAGACGCTGGACGCGCTGCTTCCGGTGCTGGAAAAGCTGGGGGTCGTCTGCGGCGTTTCTTCGCCCTTTACCAACCTGTACGACGCGAATCACGCATGGTTTCAGGCTTCTGCCGCCCTGCAAAACGGGCTTTCTCAGGGCGGCACCATATTCCGTTTTCAGGACTATCTGCTTCCTCAGCTTCTCAGCGGCGCTCTGGCAGGCAGGCCAACATGGGTGTACTACACGGAGGGGCTGAAACGGCTGAAGGAGCATGACGACAATTCTCAGGTGTCGTATCTGCATACCCTGCGGGTGTATCTGGACAATAACCTCTCCGTTACGAAAACCGCGTCGGCGCTTTTCCTGCATCGCTCCACCTTACTTGACAGGTTGGCGCATATCACCGCCATGCTGGGCAGCGACCTGAAAGACCCGGATTACTGCCTGACATTGGGAATTATTCTCAGGGCGGAATTGGAGCAGAAGCGGACGGAACAGGGCGCGCCGGCGTGAATCACGCTTGAATGTGTTGACACCATGGGAAAGAAAGGGTAGAATGGTAGCACGCTTTCCAAAATGCACTTTGTGAGGAACGAATATGAATGCACCGGTTGACGTGACAAATATCCGAATCGAAACCGACCGCCTTATCCTGCGCGCTTGGCGGGAGACGGACTTGGCGGACCTTTATGAATATGCCAGCGTGGAGGGTGTCGGGGAGATGGCCGGGTGGAATCACCACCAGTCTATGGAAGAATCCCGGCGGATACTTGACTTTTTTATCAGCGGAAAGAAGACCTTTGCGCTGGAGCTGAAGGAAAACGGAAAAGTGATCGGCTCGCTGGGCTTGGAACCCCGGGACGAGGACGCGGGGCTGCCGGAAGAATTACAGGGGCGCGAGATCGGCTACGTCCTAAGCAGGGATTACTGGGGCAGGGGACTGATGCCGGAGGCGGTGAAGGCCGTGATCGACTACTGCTTCCAAGAGCTGTCTTTCGACTATCTGACCTGCGGCCATTTTGACAGAAATGACCGCTCCCGCCGGGTGGTGGAAAAGAGCGGCTTCCGGTTCCTGAAAAATGTGGTCACGCCCACCGCACGGGGTGTTGACGAGCCGGGGAAGATGTACGTCCTGTACAACCCGATGAAACCTATCGACAAGGAGAAACAGCCATGTTTGAACTGAAAAAAACCGAGGGCAAAGCCCGCCGGGGAGAATTCACCTGTGCCCACGGCACCGTCCAGACGCCGGTGTTCATGAACGTCGGCACGCAGGGCGCGATTAAAGGCGCGCTGAGCGCCAAGGATTTGAAAGACATCGGGTGTCAGGTGGAGCTGTCCAATACCTACCATCTGCATCTGCGTCCCACGGACACGGTGGTGCGCCAGATGGGGGGACTGCATAAGTTCATGACTTGGGACGGCCCCATTCTGACGGATTCCGGCGGATTTCAGGTGTTCAGTCTGGCTTCCCTGCGGAAAATCAAGGAGGAGGGCGTGTATTTTGCCTCCCACATCGACGGCCACAAGATTTTCATGGGGCCGGAGGAGAGTATGCAGATCCAGTCCAATCTGGGCAGCGACATGTGTATGGCCTTTGACGAGTGCATTGAAAACCCCTCGCCCCGGGACTATGTTCAGAGAAGCGTGGACAGAACCTACCGCTGGCTGGTGCGCTGCAAGGCGGAAAATGCCCGCCTGAACGCCCTGCCGGACACGGTGAACCCCCAGCAGATGCTCTGGGGCATCAATCAGGGCGGCACGTATACGGACATCCGGGTGGATCACATGAAACGCATTGCCGAGCTTGACCTCCCCGGCTACGCCATCGGCGGCCTTGCGGTGGGGGAGACCACGCAGGAGATGTACGACATCATCGAGGCCGTGGAGGAGCACATGCCGGTGGACAAGACCCGCTACCTCATGGGCGTGGGGACGCCCAGCAACATCATCGAGGCTGTGGCACGGGGCGTGGATTTCTTCGACTGCGTTATGCCGGCGCGGAATGCCCGCCATGCCCGGCTGTTTACCTGGGAGGGCGCGATCAACCTGAAAAACGCCAAGTATATCACCGACGACAGCCCCATCGATCCCCACTGCGACTGCCCGGTCTGCCGCCGCTATTCCCGCGCCTATATCCGCCATCTGTTCGTGGCGGAGGAAATGCTGGCAATGCGCCTGTCCGTCATGCACAATCTGTATTTTTACAACAAGCTGATGGAGAAGATCCGTCAGGCGCTGGACGAGGGACGCTTTGAAGACTTCCGCCGGGAGTATTCCGAGAAGTTGGCCAGAAGAATATAAAAATATTAAGAACCACTTAAAAGCCCCCTTGCAATTTACGCAATTAATGGTATAATGAACAGGAAATAACACAAAAGGAGTTTTTCCAATGAATGTTTTGACTGGAACCACCTCTGCCGGTATGGGCAGTACCGTCATCATGCTGGTGCTGATGATCGCGATTTTCTACTTCATGCTGATCCGTCCTGAGAACAAGCGGAAAAAAGAGGCCGAGCAGATGCGCGGCGCCGTGAAGAAGGGCGATAAGATCGTCACCATCGGCGGAATTGTGGGCGTTGTTGTGGACGTGAAGGAAAGCCGCATCGTCGTCGAGACCAGCGCCGATCAGGTACGTATCGAGCTGGAGAAGTGGGCGATTTCCTCCAACGAGACCGCTACGGAGGCCGCCAAGGCGGAGGCCAAGAAGGCGCAGGAAGCCAAGGCAAAGGCCAAGGCCGCAAAGAAAGCCGACAAGGCGAAGAAGGACTGATTGCTGGTCGTTCCAAAGTCTTTGAGAAGTTGAAAATCCGCCCGATGCCATTGGCATCGGGCGGATTTTATATGCCAAATAGTACAAAAAACGGCTCATGGAGCGTATCGGTACAACCCCTTTACATAATATCTTGGAACGGAAACGACTCCGGGAATTTTCCCGGAGCCGTTCTTTCGTATTTACGGAATCTGAACGCCGAAAGCCTGCATTTCCCGGCGAAGCTCGTCCGCGTCGCCGTGGAAGACGATGCCCGGCATACCGGTGCGCTCGGCACCTTCGATGTTCTGAGCGGAATCGTCGATAAACAGACATTCCTGAGGAACAAGATGGAATGTTTCGTACAGAAGATCGTAGATTTCTGCACAGGGCTTGACCAGCTTGACATCGGCGGAAATAAGCGTTCCGTCAAAATACTGACTGCCGGGAACCCGCGGCCAGTATTCATGCTGGCGGTAGCTGGCGTTGGACAGCAGATATACGCCGTATCCCGCCTTTTTCAGGTCGCTTACCAGCTGCTCCATACCGGCGATAGGGAGGATGGGACGATCCCACCGGTCAACCAGCAGGTGCGCCGTCTCATGGAGCCGCTGGGGAAGACGGCGGCACATGCTCTCGGCTGCTTCGGCCTCGGTCATGGAGCCGCGATCCATCTTCGCCCATTCCAGCGAGAGGTAGACGTTGTTCAGCAGCAGCTTTCTGTCCGCGCCCTGAACGCCCACGGCGTCCAGAAAATAGTTCCGGTCAAAGCGCAGCAGAACGTTGCCCATGTCGAAAATAACGTTTTTGATCATCAGACGATCTTAACCTTTCCCTTGGTAGCCCGGAACACGATGACCAGCGAAACAATCGTCGTCAGGGTCAGGATAGTTGCCAGAGCTGCGGCGGTGCCGTCGCTCATGCGGACGACTTCCTGATAAATGGCAACGGCGATGGTGGATGTCTTGCCGGAATAGAGCATGATGGAGCTGCTCAGCTCGTTGATGCAGGTGATCCAGCTGAGGACCGCGCCGGACATAATGCCGGGCAGCATCATCCGCGCCGTGACCGTGAAGAAGGTCTTCATAGGCGATACGCCCAGATTGATGGACGCTTCCTCAACGAACGGGTCCATCTGATACAGGAACGCACTGCCCGACCGGACGGTGTAGGGGAGCTTCCGGATGACGTAGGAGATAATCATGATGGCGGCAGTGCCGACCAGAATCAGAGGCTTGCGGTTGAACGCCACGATCAGGCCGATACCCAGAACGGAACCGGGGATGACGTAGGGGAACATGATCAGCGTGTCGATCAGGCTGGCGATCTTGCCCTTCTTCCGGACGAGAACATAGGACACCAGAATGCCAATGAAGATGATGAACACGATGGCCACGATGGAGAACACATAGGTATTGCGGATGTTCCGGCCAAGGCGGGACATGATGGTGCGGTAGTTGTTCAGGTTGACGCCCTTAATGACGCCGGAGAAGCTCCGCTCAATGAAGGACTGGCACACCACGACGATCTGAGGCAGGAATGCAAGACAAACCACAATGTAGATGGGCAGGGAAGCGAGGAAGCGCTTGAACCCGTGGAGCTTGGTCTCCTGAGGGGGACGCAGAGAACTCATGGTGTAATTCCGCTTGTCCACCACCAGTTTCTGGAAGCTCAGCATGACCAGCGAGCAGAACACGATGATGACGGACAGCGCCGAAGCCATATAGGGGTCGGTGGCGCTTTCGGACATATACTCGTTGTACACGAGAACCGGCAGCACGGTATAGCCCTCACCCAGCAGCATGGGGGTGCCGAAGTCAGCCAGACAGGTCATGAACACCATGATGCAGCCTGCCAGAATGGAGGGCAGGATAACGGGCAGCGTCACCGTCCAGATGCGCCGGATTTTGTTCATGCCCAGATTCTCGGAGGCTTCCTCCAAGGAACTGTCGATGCTGTTCATGGCGCCGGAGGTGTACAGGTAGATGTAGGGGAACAGGTGCAGGGTAAACACGAAGATGATACCGCCGCGACCGTAGATCGTGGGCGCGGTCATGCCGATCTGCGCCAGCGCCCGTGCTACCAGACCGTTACGGCCCAGCAGGATGATCCAGGAATAAGCGCCGATGAAGGGAGGGCTCATCAGGCTCATGATGATGAAGATGTGAAGGATCTTCTTGCCCGGAATGTTGTAGCGGGTGATCAGATAAGCGACGGGAACGCCCACCAGTGTCGTGGTAAGTACCGTGGAGAAGCACACGACCATGGAGCGAAGCAGCGTCTGATAATAGTAGGGCTTGGTGAAGAAACGCTTGAAGTTGTACAGCGTGATGCCCTCTACCTTGCTGGAAAACACGCTCTTCGTGATGATTGTGTAGAAGGGGTAGACAATGAACAGGCACATTGCCAGAATCACGAACAGCTTTGTGAAGAACCAGAAATCCGGTTTCCAGCGGGAATTAAGCCGTTTGTTCACAGGCTGAGCACCTCCTCGCTCTTGTCGTACAGACTGATGCGCATGGGGTCAAAGCTCAGGTGAACCTGTTCGCCGTCGCTGTGGATCTCGGTGGTGTCCTTGGTGTACTCGTTGACGATCAGGTTCTGGCCGTCGTTCAGCTGCACCTCGTACTCGATGAAATCGCCAAGGAAGGTGGAGAACAGGATGGTGCCGGGCATACCGCTCTCGGAGAAGAAAAGCTGCTCGGGACGGGCGGAAATTTTGCCGCTTCCTGTGTAGGCGCGGGAGACGGGGACGGTGATGTCCAGCTCGCCCTTGATGCTCACGGCGGCGTTTCCGGGAGCGGGGGCGTTCACCTCGCAGTCAAGGAAGTTGCTCACGCCGATGAAGCCCGCGACAAAGGGATTCTGGGGCTTGGCGTAGATGTCACGGGGGGTGCCGATCTGCATGATGTGGCCATCCTTCATGACGGCGATCCGGTCGGAGATGGCGAGGGCTTCCTCCTGATCGTGGGTGACGTAGATGGTGGTGATGCCCAGACGCCGCTGCAGCTTCTTGATGACGGAGCGCATCTGCACTCTCAGCTTGGCGTCCAGATTACTCAGAGGCTCGTCCATCAGCAGAACACTTGGCTCGATAACAAAAGCTCTGGCCAGAGCCACACGCTGCTGCTGACCGCCGGACAGTTCGTTGGGCTTCCGGTCTGCCAGATGGGAGATCTGCACCAGTTCCAGCGCCTCGTCAACCTTGGGCTTGATCTCCTTGGCGGGCATCTTCCGCGCCTTGAGACCGTAGGCTACGTTCTCCCGGACGGTCAGGTGGGGGAAGATGGCGTAGTTCTGGAAGACCATGCCAATGTCGCGCTTGTGGGCGGGAACATCGTTGATCCGCTTTTCGCCAAAGTAAAAATCGCCGCCCTCGATGGAGTTAAAACCGGCGATCATCCGCAGAAGCGTGGTTTTGCCGCAGCCGGAGGGGCCAAGAAGGGTAAAGAATTCGCCCTCCTGAATGTCCAGCGAAACGCCGTTCAGCGCGGTGAAATCGCCGTAGCGCTTTACGGCGTTCTGAATAATGACTTGATTGCTCATGTGGTGTCCTCCCGTATGTGTAGATATGTTGCGCGCGGTTCAAAAGTATGCCGGAGCATCCGGCACAGTTTTCAGCCGCAGGCGATACACCGCAAGGAGGCACCCTGGAGGGTGCCTCCCGCAGTAAAGCATAAGTTGAGAAATTAACCTGCGACCAGATCGTTGAACTGCTCCTTGATTTCATCTCTGTGGGAAGCAGCGTAGCTGAAGTCGTAGTTGCCGACGTGGCACTCGTCCAGAGAGCACAGGCCCTTGGGGGCGATGTCGGAACGGACGGGGCGGCGGGCCCAGTCGGCGTTCTGAGCGGTCTGGCACTCGGCGCTGGTGACGAAGTCGATGAACAGCTTGGCGTTCTCTTCGTTGGGGCAGCCCTTGATCAGAGCAACACCGTCGGGAACAGCGGAGTTCTGCTCAGGATACACAAAGCCGATGTCGGGGTTGTCGGCGTACAGAACAGCGGACTTCTCGATGGTCACGCCCAGAGCGTACTCACCGGAAGCAACCAGCTTGTGGCAGTTGCCGGAGGAGTCCTGCAGCTTGCCGTCCAGATTGGCGATGAATCTCTTGACCAGATCCCAGCCTTCGTCGATGGTGGGCTGGCTGAACAGCATGGTGCAAAGCTGGGTGTAGGCGGAGCCGGACTTGGAGGGAGAGCAGTAAGCGATCTTGCCCTTCAGGTTCTCGTTGCACAGGCCTTCCCAGGTGGTGGGGACGTCGGCCTCGTCCAGCAGGGTCTTGTTGTAGATGAAGACCATGGGCAGGGGGGACTCACCGATCCAGTAGCCGTCGGCATCCTTGTAGGCATCGCCGATGAACTCGTCGTTGGCGCAGACATAGGGCTGGAAGTAGTCGTTGTAAGCAGCCAGAGTGTCAGCTCCGCCGCCCCACAGCACGTCGCCCTGGGGATTTTCGGCCTCGGCGACAATACGCTGGCACAGCTCGCCGGTACCGGCGGCGATAACTTCCACATCGATGTTGGGGTACTTTTCCTCGAACTGGGCAACGCCCGCGTTCAGAGGATCGGCATCATGGGGAGAGTAGACGACCAGCTTGCCGGTGTACTTGGAATCGTCGGTTTTCTTTCCGCAGGCGCACAGCGTGAAGACCATGCTCAGGACCAGAAGCACTGCTAAGAACTTTTTCATTGGTTTTCCTCCAGTTAAATGTATTTCAGCGGGGTCAGCGTGTTTCGCGCAGACACCCTCCTCATGAAGCAAATTATAGCACTGCTTCCGTGATTTTGCAATAAAAAAATAGTTACAATCCGGAAAAATTGAGCAAGTTGAACGCACGCACCAAGCAAATACCGGTCATGTGGGATATTCTGCGGAAAAAATACCGGGACTTTCTGTTGAAAGTCCCGGTATTATATCATTTTTTAGCCTTCCAGACTGACGTACTTCAAAGAGACCCAGCCGTCCTTGGTGCAGCCCCAGGTGGTTTCGCCTACAGTGACCTGATAGAAGATTTTGATGACCTCGTCCGTATACAGCTTGCCGACGGAATCGTAGCCCGTGCCGGGGCCGCCGCGGATGTTCAGCTCGTCGGTGGTGACGATGCCTTCCACGGTCTTGCCCACATCGGTGCCGTCCTGATAGACATAGCCCATGGAGATCCAGCCCTTGTCGGTGCAGCCCCAGGTGGTGTCGCCGTAGGTAAACTGCTCCAGAACCTTGACCCGGTCGCCGCTGTTGTAGGAGCCGACGGATTCATAGGTGGTGCCGGGGCCGCTGCGGATGCGCAGACCGTCGGTGGTCACGATGCCCTTTGCGGACTTGGTGCCGGCGGTGCCGTCCTGATAGACGTACTTCAGGGAGATCCAGCCCTTGGAGATACGGCCCCAGTCGCCGCTCTTTTCCAGAATCTCCACCCGATCGCCGTATTTCAGGCTGCCGACCCGGTCGCCGTCAGTACCGGCAGAGCTGCGGATATTCAGCTCCTGGGTGTTGACGATGCCCTTGGCGACGGTAGTGGTGCTGCCGTTGCCGGCAGTGTTGTTATTGTTGCCGGTGGTGGTCGTCGTGGTGTTGCCGCCGGTGGTAGTGCCGGTGGTGTTGACGTACTCCATCTTGATCCAGCCCTTGTCGGTGCGGCCCCAGCCGTCTTTAGTCTCGAGGATAGTTACAACGTCGCCCTTGAAGTAGGAGCCGACGATCTTGCCGGAGGCGCTGGCCTCGTCACGGACGTTCAGACTGCGGGCACTGATGACGCCCTTGGTGTTGTGAGTACCGCTATTGTTGGTGGTATTGCCCGTATTGTCGGACGGTGCGGGGGTGGTGGGCTGAGAAGCATTGGGATCGGTCTCGCTGCTGGCGGAGCCGTTCTGAGAAGAATACATCTTCACATAGTCCATGCAGATCCAGCCGCTGACAGGGGTGCTGATCATGCCCCATGTGATGTCGGCGATGGTTTCCTGACGCAGGATCTCCACCACGGTGCCGGCGTCCAGTGTGCCGGTGACGTTGGCGTCCTTGCTGGGGATGACGCGGACACTGATCTGGTTGGTGACGGTACCCATATTCTCGTTATACACGATGGGTTCCGTCGTGGTGGGGGGGACCGTCTCCTGCGTGGGAGCGGAGGTGTCCGACATATTCAGATTGAGGGAGGGAGTCGTGTTCGGCTCAGTCTCGGAGTTGTTTTTCTTACAGCCGGAGAACATGCCGACTACCATAAGTACGATCAGAATCAGGCTCAAACCTTTTTTAAGCCTGCAAGCGTTGGAGAAATTCATGGCGTAACCTCACTTTCGTCTCATTTCTCTAACATATTATAGCGAGAAAGGGGGGAAGTGTCAATAGGATAAGAATTTCTTAATGTAATTTCCAGTGGTTTCCACAGTTTTGGGCGGTTTGGCGGGGAAAACTGATCCGTCAAATTTCCTGCCAAGGCTTGACAATCGTGCCTGTTCGATGGTAAAATACACGGGAATTCAATATCGCGATGAACGGAAAGAGTACCGTGCTTCGCACCCAAAGAGAGTCCGGGTCGGCGGCTGAAAGCCCGGGCGGTGTCGTGCGCGGGAAAGTGCGTCCGGGAGCGAAAGCGTCAGCAAAAGTGATAAATGAGAGTGGAACCGCGAGCTTTGCCCGCCTCTTGTATGCAGTTACAAGGGGCGTTTTCTTTTTGCAACGGTATAAAACAAATCAGTACGCGCTACATTATAATAAATGGAGGAAAGAAACATGTATCTGTACAATTCCCTGACCCATAAAAAGGAGCTGTTCGTTCCCAACGACCCTGATCTGGTGAAAATGTACACCTGCGGCCCCACGGTGTACCATTACGCCCACATCGGCAACCTGCGCACCTACATTATGGAAGATGTGCTGGAAAAGTCCCTGCGGTATCTGGGCTATAACGTCAAGCGGGTCATGAACATCACTGACGTCGGCCATCTGGCTTCCGACGCCGACACCGGCGAGGACAAGATGCTCAAGGGCGCCCGGCGGGAGCACAAGACCGTCATGGAGATCGCGAAATACTATACCGACGCCTTTTTTGCCGACTGCGATAAGCTGAACATCAAGCGTCCCGACGTGGTGGAGCCTGCGACCAACTGCATCAGCGAGTATATCCACATGGTGCAGACCTTGCTGGACAAAGGCTGTGCCTATCTCGCCGGGGGCAACGTGTACTTTGACACCTCCACTTTGAAGCAGTATTACGTCTTCAACGACCATGACGAGGAAGATCTCGCGGTAGGCGTCCGGGAGGGCGTGGAAGAGGACACCAATAAGAAAAACAAGAACGACTTCGTTCTCTGGTTCACCAAGAGCAAGTTCGAGGATCAGGCGCTGAAATGGGACTCTCCGTGGGGCGTGGGTTATCCCGGCTGGCATATCGAATGCTCCTGCATTTCCATCAAGCATCTGGGGGAGTATCTGGATATCCACGCCGGCGGCATCGACAACGCCTTCCCTCACCACACCAATGAGATTGCCCAGTCTGAAAGCTATCTGGGTCACAAGTGGTGCAATTACTGGTTCCATGTCCACCATCTGAATACGAACAACGGCAAAATGAGCAAATCAAAAGGGGAATTTCTCACCGTGAGCCTGCTGGAGCAGAAGGGCTACGACCCCATGGCCTACCGGCTGTTCTGCCTGCAAAGCCATTACCGCCGGAATCTGGTATTCAGCTGGGAAAATCTGGATAACGCCGTCGCGGCCTACGACAAGCTGATCGCCAAGATCGCCGCCCTCAAGGATGACGGCGAGGTGGATGCCGACGTGTTCAACAAGCTGAAGGAACGCTTTGTGGGCGCGCTGAACGGCGACCTCAACACCTCCGTAGCCGTCACCGCCCTGTACGATGTGCTGAAGGCCAAATGCAATGACGCCACCAAGCTGGCGGCCATTGCCGACTTTGATCAGGTGCTGTCCCTGAATCTGCTGTCCGCCGCCAAGACGCTGCGGGAGAAGCAGACGCAGGAGGAGCAGGCATCCGCCGACCCGGAGATCGACGCGCTGGTCGCCGCCAGAACCGAAGCGAAGAAAGCGAAGAACTTCGCTGAGGCGGACCGCATCCGGGACGAGCTGAAAGCGAAGGGCATTGAGATCATCGACACGCCCCAGGGCGCGAAATGGAGAAAAGTATGAAGCTGCTGATTCTGGACGGCAACAGTGTCATTAACCGCGCCTATTTCGGCGTCAAGCCCCTGACCACACGGGACGGGCTGTACACCCACGCCATTTACGGATTCCTCAACATTCTGGAACGGATGGAGAAGGAGGAGCAGCCCGAGGCAGTGTGCGTGGCTTTCGACCTCCACGGCCCCACCTTCCGGCACCTGAAATACGAGGGCTATAAGGCCACCCGTCATGCCATGCCCGAGGAGCTGGTGCAGCAGATGCCCATTATGAAGGACGTTCTGCGAGCGATGAATATTCCCATCTATGAGTGTCAGGGCTGGGAGGCCGATGACGTCATCGGCACCGTGGGCAAGATCTGCTCTCAGCAGGACTGGGAGTGCGTGATCGTCACCGGCGACCGGGATTCCTTGCAGCTGATCGACGGAAATGTCCACGTCAAGCTGGTGATCTCCAAGCCGGGACAGACCACGACGACGCTGTTTGACGAAGAAAAATTCCGGGAGGAATACGGTTTCGAGCCGAAAAAGCTCATCGACCTGAAAGCCCTCATGGGGGATTCCTCCGACAATATCCCGGGCGTGGCCGGCGTCGGCCCCAAGACCGCAAAGGAGCTGCTGGCGAAATTCGGCAGTCTGGACGGGGTGTACGCCCATCTGGACGACCCCTCCATCCGCCCCAAGCTGCGGGAAAAGCTGGAAGCGGGGAAGGAGAACGCCTATCTTTCCTTCGACCTTGCCACCATCCGCCCGGAAGCGCCCATCGATTTTGCGCCGAAGGACGCCATTGTTCAGCCCTATAACCGGCTGGAGCTGTATCAGCTGTTCCAGAAACTGGAATTTGTGCGGCTGATCGACAAATACGGCCTGCGGGGCGCGGCGGCGGACGCCCCCAAACCGGAGCAGAAGGTGCAGTCCCTTCCTCGGCGGGAGGATATGCCCGCCGATGTGGACAGCTGCGCCGTTTACTTTGCGGGGGACGGCAGTGTGGGCATTGCGTGGGCGGAGGGCGTTTGCGCCCTGACCCCCATGGAAGCCCAGATGGGGCAGCTGTCCCTTGCTGGGAAAAATCTGATTTTCCACGACAGCAAAGCGGCCATGCACCGGCTGGACGAGCTGGGGATACAGGCGGGGGAATGCGTCTTTGACACGGCGCTGGCGGCCTATGACCTGAACCCCTCGTCTTCCGACTATACCGTCTCCAAGCTTGCGACCAACTATCTGGGGCTGAGCGTGGAGGACGCCGACGCGGCGGCCTGTGCCGAAGCTCTGTGGCACCTGCGCCCGGTGCTTTCCGGGGAGCTGGAAAAGAACGGCATGGAAAGGCTTTACCGGGAGATTGAGTTTCCCCTGTGCCGGGTGCTTTACCGCATGGAAAACCGGGGCATCTGCATCGACCGGGAACAGCTGAGGCAGTTCGGCGATATGCTTTCCCGGCGGATCACCGACTGCGAAACGCTGATCTTCTCCTATTCCGGCGGGGAATTCAACATCAATTCCACCCGCCAGCTGGGAGAGCTGCTGTTTGAGAAATTGGGGCTTCCCCCGGTGAAAAAGACGAAAACCGGCTATTCCACCAATGCGGAAGTTCTGGAAAAGCTGAAAAACAAGCATCCCATCATCCCGGCCATCATGGATTACCGGATGCTGACCAAGCTGAAATCCACCTACGCCGACGGCCTGATGAAGGAGATCCGGGAGGATGGGCGGATTCACACCACCTTCCAGAATCTGGTAACGGCGACGGGGCGGCTGTCCTCTACGGAACCCAATCTCCAGAATATCCCAGTCCGCACGGATCTGGGCGCGGAGATACGGAAAATGTTCATTCCCAAGCCCGGCTGCGTGCTGGTGGACGCGGACTACAGCCAAATCGAGCTGCGGGTGCTGGCGCATATCGCCGGTGACGATGCCATGCGCAAAGCTTTCTGCGATCACGTGGACATCCACACGGCTACGGCCGCGCAGGTGTTCGGCGTGCCGGTGGAGGAGGTCACGCCCTTGCAGCGCCGCCATGCCAAGGCTGTCAATTTCGGCATTGTCTACGGCATTTCCGAGTTCTCTCTGGCGGAGGATATCGGGGTCTCCCGCTATGAAGCCCGGGCGTATATCGACAATTATCTGAACAACTACCGGGGCGTGAAGGAATACATGCACAAGGTGGTGGCGGATGCCCGAGAAATCGGCTACACCGAGACGCTGTACGGCCGACGCCGGTATATTCCGGAGCTGAAAAGCAGCAATTTCAACGTCCGCAGCGGGGCGGAGCGCATTGCGCTGAACACGCCCATTCAGGGAACGGCGGCGGATTTGATCAAGCTGGCCATGATTCGGGTAGAAAACGCCCTGAACGAAAAATACCCCGACGCACAGCTGCTTTTGCAGGTACACGACGAGCTGATCGTGGAATGCCCGGAGGGCATTGCCCAAGAGGTCGCGGCGCTGGTCAGCCGGGAGATGGAAAACGTGGCGTCTCTCAGTGTGCCGCTGACGGCGGAAGCAAAATTCGGAAAGAGCTGGTACGAGGCAAAATGAGAATTGCGCACATGACGGCGGAGCATGTCCCTCAGGTCGCGGCACTGGAAAAAGTTTGCTTTTCCGACCCGTGGAGCGAAAAAAGCGTCGCTTCCGAGCTGGAAAATCCCCTTTCCTGCTGGCTGGTGGCGCTGGACGGCGGGACGGTGGCGGGCTACGTCGGCTCCCAGACGGTGATGGACGAGACGGATATGATGAATATTGCTGTCCACCCGGACTCCCGGCGGCAGGGCGTCGCCCGGGCACTGATTCTGGCGCTGATAGGGGAACTGAAGAAACGGGGAAGCCGCTGCCTGACCTTGGAGGTTCGCGCATCCAATGACCCTGCCCGCGCCCTTTATGAATCGCTGGGCTTTGCCCATGTGGGAACCCGCCGGAACTACTACCAAAATCCCAAAGAAGACGCTCTCATTCTGAGAAAGGAGTGGGAAACTTGAACATTTTAGCTGTGGAGTCCTCCTGTGACGAGACCGCCGTGGCCATTGTCCGGGATGGACGGGAGGTCCTGACGGACTGCATCGCGTCTCAGGTCGATCTGCACCGCATTTATGGTGGTGTGGTGCCGGAGATCGCGTCCCGGAAGCACATTGAAGCCATCTACGGTCTGGCAGATCAGGCGCTGGCGCGGACGGGTCTATTAAGAAGCGACATCGACGCCGTGGCCGTGACCTATGCCCCCGGGCTGATCGGCGCGGTGCTGGTGGGAGTGAACTTCGCCAAGGCGGCGGCGTTGGCATCGTTCACCAATCTTACGCTGTAGCCGGTCAGCTCCCGCAGGGCGGTGCGCACATCGTAGTGTACCCACCCGAGATTGCAGGCATAGACCACCGTGCCCTCCTGGTCATCCACTGTGCCGGGGCAGCCCATGCCCACGCCGCTGACGGATTCGCCCTCCGCCAGAGCACAAATCATGGCGGCAATGGTTTTCGTCACCGCCTCGGCCCCTGCCTCCGCATGGGTGGGGGCGGAACGCTGCTTCAGAATTTTGCCTGTTTCACTGACCAGGGCACCCTTGATGTTGGTGCCACCCAGGTCAATGCCAATATACCGTTGCATGGTTACCACTCCAGGTTTTTGCCGGTTTCTTTGCTGAACACATGGGCTACGTTGCCGCCAAAAATGAGGTTCACCTCGCTGCCCATGGGGAAGTGCGTTGCCGCACCGTTGGTGGGCACGATAACAATAACGTCCCTGCCGCCGGCGGTGACATGAAGATGGACACTGGAGCCCATGAGCTCACTGACGTCCACCTTACCCTTGATAGCGTCGGCGCAGAGCATCAGATGGTCGGGCCGGACGCCCAGGGTGATCTCCTGGGGCTGCACGTTGTGGGCACGCAGGCGCTCCTGCTTTTCATCGCTGAGCTCCACGGTAACGCCATCCATGAC
>ERZ780195.1690-NODE-1690-length-17100-cov-7.174010_pt1 | contig 17100 bp, 17 predicted proteins | sample MGYA00511017_ERZ780195 | MGnify/ENA primary metagenome ERZ780195 (study PRJEB29588, sample SAMEA2159974) | human gut metagenome | biome: human gut; feature: human-associated habitat; material: faeces | place: Denmark | collected 2008/2010 ...
GGCATCAGCGCCTGAAAGCCGCCGAACCATGCGCCGATGATCAAATAGTGCTTGAATTGCAGCTTTTTCGTCGAAAGGCCCTTACAGATCGACACCGCAAACGCGTCCATCGACAGTCCGATGCCCAGCAGAAGAATTTCCAGGATGCTCATAATTCAAACACAGCCTTTTCAGTGAAATTTTGTTAACATCTCATACTTACATGGGAAAGTCAAGAAAAAAGCGCGGTTTTCCGCGCTTTTTTCAGAAAATTCATGCGTGTTTCCGCTTTTTGCAGAACGCTCTGTGGTATACGATGAAATACAGTACCGCGCTGACCGGGATGGCGACAAACACGTCGAGGATCGAGTGCTGCTTGACGAGCACCGTCGACGCGCAGATCAGCAGCCCCAGCGGCAACGCGACCCACTGCAAGTGCCGCGTGCAGAGCGGCTCCGAATCAAAGCAGGCCAGCGTCAGCGCCGCGCAGCCGATGACGTGCATACTGGGCAGCACGTTCGTGTTGGTGTCAGCGGTATAAATGCGCTGCACGAGCCAGATGAAGAAATCGTGCTGTGCGAATTCCGTCGGGCGCAGATCCTGTCCGTTCGGGAAGATCAGGCAGAACAGGATCGAGCCGCCGAAGCCAAGGCCGATATACACCATGAACCGCTTGAACGCGGGCACGTCGTACCACATGAGGTACAGCGTCATGGCAAACAGCAGCGGGTGCCACATGCAGTAGGGGATGATAAAATACCGGCAGAAGGGGATCTTATCGTCGAGCGGGAGATACGATACCCAGTAATGGTCGGTCACAACATGCTCGGCAATATAAAACAGGACGAGATAAGCGATCCAGATGAGAAGATACCAGTGGTGGCGGCAATTTTCAACTGTCCCGATCTTCCACTGCCTGTTTGGACGACTGTGCATGGTCTGACTCCTTCTTATTTTCCGTGATAGTGGGGATAAATGCTTTTGCGATGCGGCCCTTGCCGCGGTGCTTGATATAGAAATAGCCAAACACGCTGAACGTCAGCGCGCCGATAAAGTTGACGAACAGATCCTCCATCGTGTCGTACAGGCCGATATCGAGATAGCCGTTAAAGCCCAGATCCTGTCCATTGATGGCGACGGAGGTGATGTTGTCAATCGTAATGGGAATATTCTTGTTCGTCGGGTCAAGCATAACAGACGAGATTGTGTGCACGATCGTGTCCTTCTGCATATCCATGTGGAACAGGTAGTCCATCGAAAACTCGAAAAACTCCCACAGCACACCGACCGTCATGGAAAAGCAGAACGCCACCAGCGCCAGAAACACCGGCGAGAGCTTAAAATGCTGCGGTTTGTTGCGGTTGAGCAGATCCACCATGGCAAAGCCGAACGCCGCGCTGATGAAGCCCGTCGTCGTGTGCAGCATGGAGTCCCAGTGCGGGTAGGTGATGAAATAGCTCTTGAGCTCGCCGAGGATCTCGGCGGCGAAAATGAAGATCAGGATAATGATCTCCAGCGCGCTCGGCAGCTCGATGCGGAAGTTGCGCTCCACGAACCGCGGCAGCATGAACAAGATCAGCACCAGCACACACACGAACGTGCTCTCATAGTTCTTATGGATGATCGTCATGACCATGACGCCGATGACGATCAGACGCAGGATCCAGTAGACGGCCACGACCGCCGGCTTCGGTTTATATTTCTGGTTTTCCTGCTCCATCTTTTTCAGGATCTTCGGGTCGCTCATATTTATCCTCGCTTATCCGTTTCTCTGTTCGGTTTCTCTCCGGCTGCCGCCGGTCCGCGCCGCGACATAGATAATCAGGTACAGCACCAGCGACAGCGCGAGCGCCGCAAACACATCCAAAATGGAGTGCTGCTTGACAAACACCGTGGCCGCGCAGATCGCAACGGCAATGATGACCGCCGGGATGCGCACCTTTTTTAAATATTTGCTGTCAAACGTCACGGCCAGCACGGCCATGCAGCCGACCACGTGCATACTCGGCAGGACATTCGTCGGCGTGTCGGCCGAATAGATCGCGTTGACCAGCCAGCCGCACAGCGTGCTCGTGTCCACTACGGACGGACGCAGCAGCTGGCAGTTCGGCCAGATCATGCAGATCGTCAGCGAGACGGAAAAGCCCGCAATGATAAACGCCGCATAGCGGATGAACGCGCGGCGATCGTCCTTGAGCAGCGTCACAACGACCGGAACGATCAAAAACGGGTACCAGAGCACATAGGCCAGAATGAACCCCGGCAAAAACGGGATCTTATCATCCAGCGGCAGGTACGACACGAAGCACCCCTCCGTCGAGGGCACCATGCGCTCGACCAGCGCAAACCAGATCAGATAAATGGGCAAATACAACACCAGCAGCACATATTTATGTTCCTGAATATATTTCTTCATCAATCCGTCTCCTTATCCATGCAAACGCGCACCTGTTCGGTCAGGTGCCCGCCTCGATCTCCGTGATGCGGCCCAGCAGGCGAATCAGCTCGCGGGAATCCTGCTCGCCCAGCTGCTCCAAAACGCACCGCACATGCGCATGCAGCGTGGTGCGCATCTGCTCTGTTGACGTGCGGCCGAACTCCGTCAGCTGTACCACAACGCGGCGCCGGTCACAGTCATCTGCACAGCGGCGCAGCATCCCCTTTTCCTCCAACGCACGCAGCATCGCAGCCGTGCGCGGCGCACTCACGCCCAGGACCTCCCGCAGCGCGCCCGGCGTGCTGCGTCCGCCGTGCTCATTGAGATAGCTCAGCAGGAAGTTTTCGCCCTTCAGGTGCTCCTGGACGCTCTGCGGAATGCAGGACCGGTTCAAAGAAGTAACCGTCTGAAGCAATTCCTCGGTCAGTCGCTGCAATTCCATGATGCCGCCTCCTTTTTGTTAACCCCGTTAATCAGCATTTCGTAATGTTAACACTCCGCCCGGCGATTGTCAAACCTAATTTATGGGATTTTTGCGCTTTTGATCCGATGCTTTTTTTCACTCGCTGCACTACTGCCGGACACATGGCGCCGCTCTGTGAAAAAAATGCGCAAACGGGAAAAAATTTGGCACATTTGCAAAATGATGCAACATTTTCAGCGTCTCATGCATTATAATTATTGACGAGCAATCATCAATGTGTTATTTTATGAATAGACTGTAAACAATGCAATTTTCACCCACAGCAACCGTTCCCCCGCACTCCCTCGCGATCTCTTTTTATCGATCACCAGCTAATGTGAAAGGCGGATGTAATCAACATGAAAAAAGCAACTCATCGCAAGCAGGCACTCATGATTGCCATCTTCTTGCTGGCATTCACGCTGTCGCTGTTTTCGTTCGGCACGACTCCGGCGGCGGCCGGCAACGTGGCGGGCGTGAGCACGCACCTGTTTTTGACAGTCTTGCGCGACTATGACCACGATGCAACCTTCTCCGTGACCTACACGGACGCGCTCGGCACGCACACGAAGCCCTATCATGCCGGCATGGAAGTGACGGCGTGGTCCCCCGTGACCATCACCTGCACCAACCACCATGTCTACGACTGGAGCATTGATGCCGATGTTCAGGAGGCCACCATCGTCGGCGTCGGCGGGATCACCTACCCCGGCGGCACGGGCATCCATGTCAAGGGCACGAATACCATCAAGGCGTTTGCCACGAACTTCGGTCTGCACTACATCAATATCGTTGTCATCCTCGGCGAGGGCAATGATAACGGCGGCGACAACGGCGGCGACAACGGCGGCGATAATGGCGGCGATAACGGCGGCGGCAAAGACCCGAATGGCAATAATCCTGACGGGAATAATCCTGACGGAAACAACCCGGACGGGAATGGCCCGGATGGCAACAATCCGGACGGAAACAACCCGGACGGCAACAATCCGGACGGCAACAATCCGGACGGCAATAATCCGGACGGCAGCAAGTCGAACACCCCCAAGACCGGCGACACACGTCTGATCTGGCTGGTCATTGCGCTGGCAGTGATCTTCGTGGCGACCTTCGCTGCGACCTACTACAACCGCAGGAAGAACAAGCACCACGGCGCCTGATCTTCACTCTCATGCAGTTAAAATGGGCAGCGTCAAATGACACTGCCCATTTTCTTATCAGGAGTTTTGTATGAAAAAAACCGTTCTCATCGTGATCCGCGTCGTCTGCATCGTCGGATTCCTGGTCTGCGTTGGCGTGCTCGGCTGGTACTGGCACAGTGACCGCAGCGACCGCGCTGTCGCAGAGGCGCTCGCCGCCGCGCATGACGCAGCCAGTGCGGAGGCCATGGAGCAGGTACGTGCAGTTGCCGCCGACAATGCGGATACGATCGGCTGGCTGCGGATCGACGGCACCAACATCAACAACGTCGTCATGTTTGCCCCCGACACGCCGGGCAAGTACCTGCACATGGACTTCTACGGCAAGTGGTCGTACCGCGGCACGCTGTATGTCGCCGAAAACTGCGATGTGCGCACGGCGGACAACATCCTCATCTACGGGCATCACATGAAAGACGGCAGCATGTTCGGCTCCCTGATCTCCTACAAGGATGCGGCATTTCGCGCTGCGCACCCGATCGTGCAGTTTGACACGCTCTACGCCTCCCATTCGTATGAGGTCGTGGCCGCGATCGAAACGGAAATCCCCGCTGAGGGCTCTGACGCCTTTCGATATTATGACTGCGTCGGCACGGACGCGCAGCAATTTGCGCAGTATTGCGCATTCATTGAAGAAAACCGCTGCTACGACACCGGCATCACGATCCGGCCCGGTGATCGGCTGCTCACGCTGTCCACCTGTGCATACCACACTGCAAACGGCCGCTTTCTGGTCGTGGCGCGGCAGATCGACTGAACGGGATCCAGTCCCTTATGCAGCAAAAAACCCGCCATCCGTTCGGATGGCGGGTTTTTTGATACAGTCTTACAGGGCAGCCTTCGCCTGCTCGCACAGAGCGGTGAACGCAGCGGGGTCATGGATCGCGGTCTCGGAGAGCATCTTGCGGTTCATGTCGATGCCGGCCAGCTTCAGGCCGTGCATAAAGGTGGAGTAGTTCATGCCGTTGGCTTTGCAGCCGGCGCTGATACGGGTGATCCACAGCTGACGGAAGTCTCTCTTCTTCTGCTTGCGGCCGACGTAAGCATAGCGGCCGGACTTCATCATCTGCTGGTTGGCCATCTTATAGTGGCGGGACTTGTTGCCCCAGTAGCCCTTCGCGAGGCCGAGGATCTTTTTTCTATGTTTGCGCGTCATCATCGCGCCCTTAACTCTTGCCATTGTTGTTTCCTCCTATTGTGCGGTCAATCCTTATTTATAAGGAATCATTTTTCTGATGGTCGCTTCAGTAGTCGCATCCGCATAAGTGGTGGAACGCAGACGACGGCAGCGCTTGGTATCCTTCTTGGTAAGAATGTGGCTCTTGAACGCGTGGGCACGCTTGACCTTGCCGTTCTTGGTGAGATTGAATCTCTTCTTCGCGCCACTGTGAGATTTCAGTTTGGGCATTGTATTTTCTCCTTCCTTGGTTTGCTTACTTCTTACTATTGGTGTTCTGCGGCTTCGGCGACAGGAACATGGACATGTTGCGTCCCTCCAGCTTGGGCTGCTTGTCGAGGTTGGCAATGTCCGCGCACTTGGCGGCAAAGTCACGCAGGAGCTGTTCACCGATGTTGGTGTGCGCCATTTCACGGCCGCGGAAGCGGATCGTCACCTTCAGGCGGTCGCCGCCCTGCAGGAACTTCTGGCCGTTTTTCAGCTTGGTGTTGAAGTCGTTCTCGCCGATGCCGGGCGACATGCGGATCTCCTTGACTTCGATCACATGCTGATTTTTTCTGGCTTCCTTCTCGCGCTTGGCCTGCTCGAAACGGTACTTGCCGTAGTCCATGATCTTGCAGACCGGCGGGTTGGAACCCGGAGCGATCTTCACGAGGTCGAGGTCCTTCCCCTCGGCGATCTCCAGCGCAGCGGCCGAGGACATGATGCCCAGCTGAGCGCCGTCAGCGCCGATGACGCGGACTTCCTTATCGCGGATCTCTTCGTTGATCTGATAGTTTGCAGTTGCGATACGAACACACCTCCATTGGTTGCATCGGGAGCGGTGGCTCCGGGAACAAAAAGCACGGATGCAAGACACATCCGCGCGCATAAAACACACACAACTCCCAAACGGGAGCGGGTTTTATTGACCGCGGACCGCCTTTGCGGCCGGGTGAGGCTGCCCAGAGGGCGCCCACTTTGTTGTCAGCTTTTATACTATAGCAGTCCCGGCGCGATCTGTCAAGGGTTTTCTGCGCCGGGCGGGCAAAAACGCGGACTGAATTTGGCCTCCCGGGGACATACTCCCCCACGGAGGCGAAATCCATATGAAAGTACTCGAATACGGCGGTGTGTTCACCGCCGGCGGACTGGGCTACGGCGGGCTGGAGCTGCTCTGGCGCGGCCGGACGCACTGGTCGATGTTGCTGTGCGGCGGCGTGTGCGTCGTGCTGATCTATCTGATCGCGGGGCGCGAGCGCACCGTGCTCTGGCGGCGCTGGACGCTGTGCGCAGCTGCCGTCACGACGGTAGAGTATTTCACCGGCGTGCTCGTCAACCTGCGCCTCGGCTGGAACGTCTGGAACTACGCAGACCGGCCGCTCAACGTCCTCGGGCAGATCTGCCCGCTGTATTCCCTGTTCTGGTTTCTGCTTGCCATCCCCGGCGTGTGGCTGGGGCGGACCGTGCGGCAAAAGCTCGCCGCACGGCAGAGTCAGTAAGTGGTGTCCTGCTGGGTTCCCGGCTGAGCAGGCGCTTCCGGCTGGGCAGACACTTCCGGCTGCTGCGGCGCGGCCGCCGCCTCGGCAGCCTGCTGCTCCTGCGCCATGGCGATCTTCACGATGCGGCTGGTGCCGAGCCGGTCTGCGCCGAGGCGGATAAACTCCTCCGCGTCGGCAAGGCTTGCGATGCCGCCGGCGGCCTTGACCTTCACGTGCGGCGGGCAGCAAGTGCGCAGCAGGCGCACATCGTCCGCCGTGGCGCCGCCGGTGGAAAAGCCGGTGGAGGTCTTGATATAGTCAGCCCCGCTGTCGGACACGATGCGGCAGAGCATGCGCTTTTCCTCCTCGGTCAGCAGGCAGCACTCAATGATGACCTTGAGGATGCGGCCGCGGCTGACCTCGCGCACGGCGCGGATATCGGCCGCGACATCGTCCCAGCAGCCGTCCTTGACCATGGCCAGGTTGATGACCATGTCCACCTCATCGGCACCGTTGCGGATGGCCTCGGCTGCCTCGAACGCCTTGACAGCCGGGGTGTTGTACCCATTCGGGAAGCCAATGACCGTGCAGATGCGCAGACGGTCGCCGACATATTTCTTCGCCCCGGCGACATGGCACGGCGGGATGCACACACTGGCGCAGCCGTAACGCATGCCCTGATCGCAGAGGGCGCGGATCTCCGCCGCGGTGGCATCCACGCGCAGGAGCGTATGGTCGCAGCGGGAAAGAATCTCTCGAAGTTCCATGATCGTTCGTCCTTTCTGATGAGACACGAAAAATAGGTGCTTTTATTATACCGCGTCCGGCCGCATTGCACAAGACGCATATTTTCCGCCGCCGGCACATAGGCTGTGGTACCCAACAAGAGAGGTGCAGCACATGGACGAACTGGAACAAAACAACTATGCCGAGCTCTGCGGCACGCTGGCGGCGCCGCCCGTGCTGTCGCACGAAAACCGGCAGGAGCGCTTTTTCACCTTCCCGCTCGAGACACAGCGGCTGTCCGGCACGATCGACCGTGTGAATGTCGTCGTGCGCGAGCGGCTGCTGGCCGAGATGCCGCTGGAGGAATCGGCAAGGCTGTGCGTGATCGGCGATGTGCGCTCGTTCAACAACCGCCGCGGGCCGGGCGCGAAGCTGGTCATCACGGTGTTCGCGCGCGACATCTCGCTCAGCGACGAACCGTATGACCGCAACCTGATCCTGCTCAGCGGCACGCTCTGCAAACCACCGAACCTGCGCACGACACCGATGGGCCGCGACATCTGCGACCTGATGCTGGCCGTGAACCGGCACTACGGCCGCAGCGACTACCTGCCGTGCATCACCTGGGGCGCGCGCGCATGCGAGACCGCGCTCTGGGACGTGGGCACGCGCGTGTCCCTCGAAGGGCGGCTGCAAAGCCGCAGCTACATCAAGGTGCTGGACACCGGCGCCGTCGAGCGTACGGCGTTCGAGGTGTCCGTACTCGACATCTGCCGGCTGTCGGCGCCGGACGACTGAACGCACATACCGGCCAACAAAGCGCGCCCCGCAGATTTTTCTGTGGGGCACCGGTCATTCTATCCATTTTATCATCCCGCGAGCGCGGACACGAGCACTTCGAAGCCCTGCACGCTGCCGTCCGCCGCCGTGCCCTGCCCACGCAGGACATAGATCGGATAGAGCGCATAGTCGCCCTCGGCATTGAACCCGGCGTTCATGTAATACGCCTGCTCAAACCCAGTGATCGTGCAGTCTGTCAGCTCCTGCGCGATATTCGCCGAAAATTCGTGCGCATCCAGCCGTGCCTGTACGGTCTTGGCGTCCGCCAGGCGGACGGTCCTGGTGCCGCCCATCTTGAGCGGGGCATACTGCTGCGTCAGCGCCGTCACATTGCCGTCCTTGTCAAAGGAGACGGAGATGTGATACTTTCCATACACCATCCGGCCGTTGACCTCGGGCGTCACATCGACCGTTTTGCTGCTCACGTTCGTCTCATAGGTCGCGCTGCTGAAGACGATCCGGGACGTGTCGGCGAGCTCCGGCTCAAACTTTTGCAGCCGCTCGCGCACGGTCTGCTCGAGCTGCGCGTCCGTCGGGAATTCGCTCAGGTCACCCCGCGTCAGCTCCTCGGTCGGCGTGTAGTACTGGATGTAGCCGGTCTGCGCATCATACGAGAGACGGCCCGCCAGCTGCGTCTGCATCGTGTCCGCGTCCATATCCAGCAGCGCGGCTGCCAGTGCCATGGAATACGCCTTGTCCACATAGCTTTTGTAAACCGTATCCCTTCCCTTATCCGGGAGCGAGATCGTATCCGGCAGCGTGAGATCCAGCGTCGGTTCCATGCCCGTGGTCGCCAGCATCAGCTTGCTCTGCGCGCCACAGGCACTCAGCGCCAGCAGCAGCGTCAGCACCGCCAGCAGCAGGCAGAGTCGTTTTCTTCGCGTCATATTCGGTCGCTCCTTTCCAGATTTTCAGATGTTTTCCAACGCGCTTCCAAACTCAGGATACCCATTTCCCAGATATTTGTCAAGTAAACGAAGTGTAAAAAACACAGGAGACGTCTTCCGTCTCCTGCGTGGGGGTTCACTTTTCCGGCACGATCTCGATCCAGTACCCGTCGGGGTCCTCGATGAAGTAGATGCCCATGCCGGGATTTTCAAAGCAGATGCAGCCCATGGCCGCGTGCTTTGCGTGCGCGGCGTCCATGTCCGGCACGGAAAACGCAAGGTGGAACTCCCCCTCGCCGAGGTCATACGGCTGCGTGCGGTCACGCAGGCCGGTCAGCTCGAGCTGAAACGGCGAGTGCCCGTCGCCCAGAAACACGAGCCGGAACGAACCGTCGGCCGCATCCTTCGTGCGCACAGGCTCCAGCCCGAGCGCGTCATGGTAAAACTGCACGCTTCGCTCGAGATCGAGGACATTGAAATTAAAGTGATTGAAGGTAAACATACTGCGCCTCCCAAATGTATTCTGTCTGTCCCAAGTATAGCGGCTGCGGGGCGTGTTGTCAAAACAAAGCCGCAAAAAACAGTTGGAATTTCATGCCGGGCACGGTATAATGATGGTGCTAGACTGGGATATTGGAGGCGCGCCATGGATAAGACAGGACGCGCGCCCGGCTCCCCCATGGAGCCGGAGCTGCAGGAATTTCATACCGGCGCGGCCGTGCACGCTTACCGCACGTTCGGCTGCCACGCGCTCCCCGGCGCGGCGGGGCACCGCTTCGCCGTCTGGGCGCCGCACGCACAGCGCGTCGCGCTCGTGGGCGACTTCAACGGCTGGGACACGGCGGCAACGCCGATGGACCGCCTGCCGGACGGCACGTGGGTGCAGACCGTGGACGGTCTGCGCGACGGGGCGCTCTATAAATACGCCGTCACCGGCGCCGACGGGCAGACGGTGCTCAAGGCTGACCCCTTTGCCGCGCACTGCGAGACCGGGCCCGCGACCGCATCCAAAGTCTGGGCAATCGAGGGCTACGTCTGGCACGACCGGAGCTATCTGCGCCGCCGCGCCGCACGCGACGTGTACCGCGCGCCGATGAGCATTTACGAGGTGCACCTCGGCTCCTGGCGCCGGCCGGAGACCGGCCTGCCGTGGTACCGCTCGGTCGCGGACGAGCTGGCGGACTACTGCCGAGAGATGCACTACACGCACGTGGAGCTGCTGCCCGTGACGGAATACCCCTACGAGGGCTCCTGGGGCTATCAAGTGACCGGGTACTACGCCCCCACCAGCCGCTACGGCACACCGCAGGACTTCATGTACTTTGTCGACACGCTCCACCGCGCCGGCATCGGCGTGATCATGGACTGGGTCCCGGCGCATTTTCCGAAGGACGCGCACGGGCTCGCGCGCTTTGACGGCACGCGGCTCTACGAGTGCAAGGATGCGCGCATGGCCGAGCATCCGGAGTGGGGCACGCTCATTTTCGACTATGCAATGCCGGAGGTGCAGAGCTTTCTCATCTCGTCGGCCATGTCGTTTTTCGACCGCTATCACATCGACGGCATCCGCGTGGACGCGGTGTCCTCGATGCTGTATCTCAACTACGCCCGGCGCGACGGCGAGTGGACGCCGAACCGCGACGGCGGCAACATCAACCTCGGCGCGGTCGCCTTTCTGCAAAAGCTCAACACGGCCGTGCTCACGGCGTGGCCCGGCTGCGTGACGGTCGCGGAGGAATCCTCCGCCTACCCCGGCGTGACGAAGCCGCCCTACGACGGCGGTCTCGGCTTCAGCTTCAAGTGGGACATGGGCTTTATGCACGACACGCTCGACTATCTGGAGCTCGACCCCTACTTCCGCAAATACCACCACGACAAGCTGACGTTCTCGATGATGTACGCCTTCTCCGAGAACTTCATCCTCGCGTTTTCGCACGACGAGGTCGTACACGGCAAGAAGTCGATGCTCGACAAGATGTACGGCACCTATGAGCAGAAGTTTGCCACTCTGCGCGCGCTCTACGGCTATCAGTTCGCGCACCCGGGCAAGAAGCTCACGTTCATGGGCTCGGAGTTCGGCCAGTTCATCGAGTGGAACTACAAGCAGGGGCTCGACTGGCTGCTGCTCGACTACCCAATGCACAAAGCCATGCAGCGCTGGTGCAGCGCGCTCAACGCCTGCTACCGTGGTAACCGCACGCTCTGGGACATCGACGACGGCTGGGACGGCTTCACATGGCTGAACGTGGACGACGCCGAGCGCAGCGCCATCGCCTTCCTGCGCACGGCGCGCAACGGCCGCCGGCTCGTGTGCGTGTGCAACTTCACGCCCGTGCGCTATGACGATTTTGTCATTGGCCTGCCCAAGCGCGGCGTGCTGCGCGAGCTGCTGTCGAGCGACAGCGAGGAATTCGGCGGCTCCGGCGTGCACAACGCGCCCGAGATCCGCAGCGAGGACGTGCCCTTCGGCGCGCTCCCCTGCTCCGCGCGCGTGACGCTGCCGGAGCTTTCGACCGTATACTTCACCTTCACGAACCGGTAAAGGAGGAAACGCCATGAAACCCGAACTGCGCGCAGCGCTGGCCGAAAAGGGCCGCTGCGACCTGCCCGGCGTGCTGCTGGCAGCCGCCGAGTGCGCGCCGCTGGCCAAGACCGGCGGCCTTGCGGATGTTGTCGGCACGCTGCCGAAAAGCCTGGCCACGCTCGGCTTCGACGCGCGCATTATCACGCCGTACCACCGCGTGATCAAGGAAAAGTACGCATCTCAGGTCACGCACCTGACGGATTTTTATATTGACCTCGGCTGGCGGCATCAGTACGTCGGCATCGAGCGGCTGCTGCTCGACGGCATCGTCATCTACCTCGTGGACAACGAGTTTTATTTCGGCGACCGTATTTATCTCGGCGGCGAGGCCGAGGGCGAGCAGTACGCATTTTTCGCCCGCGCGATCCTGGAGGCGCTGCCCCGGCTGGACTTCACGCCCGAGATCCTGCACTGCAACGACTGGCACACGGCCGTGCTGCCCATGCTGATGAAAACGCAGTACGCCGGCAGAATGCAGTCGCGCATGCAGACGCTGCTGACGATCCACAATATCGCCTATCAGGGCAAGTTCTCCTTTGAATTTATACAGGACCTGCTCGGCATCGACGCGCGCTATTACACGCCCGAGTTTATGGAGCTCAACGGCTGCGCGAACCTGCTCAAGGCCGGCTGCGTCTTTGCCGACCACATCAACACCGTCAGCCCGAGCTACGCGGGCGAAATTCGCACGGCGGCTTACGGTGAGGGGCTCGAGGGGATTCTCAACGCCCGGCAGCACCAGCTGTCCGGCATCCTCAACGGCATCGATACCGCCGTTTTTGACCCCGCGCACGACGGCGGTATCGCCGCGCCCTACTCCGCCGACGACCTGAGCGGCAAGGCCGCCTGCCGCGCCGCGCTGTGCCGGGAGCTCGGGCTTGAGATCGGCGCGCACACGCCCATCGTCGCCATGGTCACGCGCATGACGCCGCAAAAGGGCTTCGACCTTGTGCAGTGCGTGCTCGACGAGCTCATGAATGAGCAGGACATGGCGTTTGTGCTCCTCGGCACCGGCAACGCCGAATACGAGGACTTCATGCGCAGCGCCGAGTGGCGGCACAAGGGCCGCCTGTGCGCCTACATCGGCTATGACGAGGCACTGTCGCACCGCGTATACGCGGGCAGCGACTTTCTGCTCATGCCGTCGAGCTTTGAGCCGTGCGGCCTGTCGCAGATGATCGCCATGCGCTACGGCACGCTGCCGATCGTGCGCGAGACCGGTGGCCTGCGCGACAGCGTGCAGCCGTATAATCAATTCACCGGCGAGGGCACCGGCTTCTCGTTTGCCAACTTCAACGCCTACGAGCTGGCGGACACCATCCGCCGTGCGCTCGCGCTCTATCACGACGAGCACGACGCCTACTGCCGCGTGCAGCGGCAGGCCATGTCGCAGGACTTCAGCTTCACGCGCTCGGCAGAGGACTATGCGCACCTGTATCTGCTCCTGCTGCCGGAGGACACCACACCAAAGCACGACGCGGCTGACGATGCCTTCCGCAGCCCCATCGGTGCAGTGGAGACCGGCGCGTCCGTGCGCCTCGCCTTCGCAGATACGGAGGCGCTCGTGTTCGACGCCGCCGTGGAGATCTACGGCGATGCGTACAGCGACACCGTCGCGATGACGCAGACTGCCGCCGGGTTTGAAGCGGCCGTGACCCTGCCCGCCGCGCCGCAGGCGCTGCGCTACCGCTTTCGGCTCGCGTGCAATGACGGCGGCATCCGCTGGCTGTGCGCTGCGCCGGACGGCCGGCACGCCCGGCTGTGCGACGCACCGACCGACGGCTGGCGCCTGACGGTCTATCGCGCCGGCTTCACGACCCCAGCGTGGTTTCGCACCGGCGTGATGTATCAGATCTTCCCCGACCGCTTCGCGCGCGACAGCTCCGCCACCGCGCAGCGCGGCATGGAGCACCACCGCCGCATGGGCCAGACCGTACACTACCACGCCGATTGGGACGAACCCGTCGAGTGGCAGGCCAACACGCCGGAGGGCGAATACGCCCCCGTCGACTTCTACGGCGGCACCCTGCGCGGCATCGCCGACCGGCTGCACTACCTGCAAAAACTCGGCGTGACGGTGCTGTATCTCAACCCGATCTTCGAGAGCGCCTCCAACCACCGGTACGACACCGGCGATTACCGGAAGGTCGACCCCATCCTCGGCACGAACACGGACTTCAAAAAGCTCTGTGCGGCCGCGGCGGACTGCGGCATCCGCATCGTGCTCGACGGTGTGTTCGCCCACACGGGCGCTGACAGCCGGTACTTCAATCGCTTCCGGCACTATCCCGGCTGCGGTGCCTACAACAGCCGCAGCTCCGTCTATACGCGCTGGTACGCCTTCACACACTACCCGGACGGCTACAAGTGCTGGTGGAACTTCAAGGACCTGCCCGCGATCAACGCCGCCAACCCCGACTGGCGCAAATATATGATCTCCGGCGAGCGCAGCATCGTCAAGACCTGGCTGCACGACGGTGCGTCCGGCTGGCGGCTGGATGTGGCCGATGAGCTGCCGGACGATGCGCTGCGCGACATGCGCGCCGCTGCCAAAGCAGCCAATCCCGACAGCGTGCTCCTCGGCGAGGTCTGGGAGGACGCCGTGACGAAGGTCAGCTACGGCGAGCGGCGGCAGTACGCGCTCGGCGATGCGCTCGACAGCGTGATGAACTACCCCCTGCGCGACGCTCTGGTCACGTTTTTGACCGGGCGCACCACAGCGCGCGCGCTGGCGGACTTGCTGCTGAGCCAGCGGCTGAACTATCCGCAGCCGCTGTACTACGCGCTCATGAACCTGACGGCAAGCCACGACGTGGCGCGCACGCGCTCGGCGCTGGCGCTGAACTTTGACCCCCGCAGCCGCACGCGCGCGGAGCTCGCGGAGCTCGAGATCACGGACGCCATGGCCGCGCGCGGCGCGCAGCTGCAGTATCTGGCGGCGGCCGTGCAGTTCTGGCTGCCGGGCATCCCGTCGATCTACTACGGTGACGAGGCCGGTATGCAGGGCCTGTGCGACCCGTTCAACCGCGCACCGCTGCAGATGTGCGACACGCAGATGCTGCAGTGGTATGCGCAGCTGACCGCTCTGCGCCATGCGCACCCGGCGCTCACGCGCGGCGAGGTCGCCGTGTTCGCACCGGCGGGCGGCGTTCTGTGCATCCTGCGCGTCATCGCAGACGGGCGGGACGCCTTCGGCGAGGATGCGGAAGACGAGGCGCTGCTGCTGATCGTCAACCGCGCAGCACACCCGGTGCGCTGCCACGTGGAGCTCACCCGCCCCGGCGCCGGCCTGCGCGAAGAGACACGGCTCGCCTTCGTACGCAGCGAGTATGACTGCGCCGTTGACTGCTTTGACGATACTCACATTGCCCTGCATGACGGCGTGGGCGCATTTGACCTGCCGCCCTGTGCCGCAAGAATCTACAGATTGGAGAACCGACATGGAACTGAAACTGGATCGTAACAAAACCTATGGTCTGGCGCTCGAGGGCGGCGGCGCGAAGGGTGCCTACCAGATCGGCGCGTGGAAAGCCCTGCGCGAGGCGGGCATCCGCTTTTCCGCCGTGTCCGGCACGTCCGTCGGCGCGCTCAACGGCGCCATGATCGTCATGGACGACCTTGAAAAGGCTGAAAACGTCTGGAACAACATTCACTTTTCCCAGGTCATGGACGTGGACGACGAGGAAATGCGCCGCCTCATGAACCGCAACATTCCGCTCTCCGAGCTCAAGAGCACGCTGCGCAGCGTGGCCGACATCGTGCGCAACCGCGGCTTTGACGTGACGCCGCTGCGCAAATGGGTCGCCGAGGTCGTGGACGCGGACAAAGTCTGTCACTCGGACACGGACTTCTTCATCGTCACCTACTCCCTGTCCGACCATCAGGAGCTGGAGCTCAAAGCCTCCGATCTTGACAAGGACGAATTGTGCGACATGCTGCTCGCGAGCGCATACCTGCCGGCGTTCCGGCTGGAAAAGCTCGGCGGCAAGTATTATGCCGACGGCGGCGTGCAGGACGTGGTGCCCATCCATGCACTGGTGGAAAACGGCTGCAAGGATATCATCGCCCTGCGCATCTTCGGCTTCGGCATTGAAAAGCGTTTCCGCATCCCGGACGACGTGCACGTGACGACGATCGGTCCGACGGTCGATCTCGGCAACATTCTGAACTTCGACGCCGAACAGAGCCGCCGGAACATGCGTCTCGGCTACTTTGATGCCCAGCGCGTGCTCTACGGGCTCTACGGCAGCACGTATTACATCGACCGCACCATGTCCGAGGACACGGCGCGCCAGCAGCTGCTCGAGTACCTCGGGCCGGGCGAGGGCTCGCTGCGCACGTTCCACGAAAAGACGCTGCCGCAGATCGCCAAGGCGCTCAAGTGCGAGGGCGATTACTATGACCTGCTCGTTACCGTGCTCGAGCACGACGCAAAAGAGCTTGGCATCGAGCCGGAGCGCATCATGACGGACATGGAGCTGCTGCAGGCGATCCTCAGCCAGCCGGAGCAGCCGGAGGCCATCGTGCCAGCGCAGGAGCCGAACGCCCCGGCAAAACCGGAGCCGGAGCCGGAATCGTCCACGCAGGCCGCTGCGCCCAAAGCCGCCGAAGAAGTGGCGGCAAAGGCCGCTGAGCTGTCGCAGGACATTGAAAAGCACATCAACCGTCTCCTCGGCAAGATGCGGCCGCGCCGCAACCACCCCGGAACGGCGGAAAACGCCGAACCGGAAGCCGCCGCAGACGCGGCAGAGAAATAAAGGTACAAATGCACCGGGGCGGCCGCACGGCCGTCCCATTTTTGAGCTGCGGAGCGCCCGAAACCGGTTGGAAATCATGGATTTTCACAGGCCGCGGGTTTCCGCTTGCAAATGTTGATGTTCTCTGGTATGATGCTTATTGGTTAGAGCTATCTAACTTGTGAAAACAACCTGATCCATAGCAAAAAGGAAGCTGTCTTATGCAAACATTTTGGGGGATCCTGATCCCGTTTCTCGGCACCGCGCTGGGCGCGGCATGCGTGTTCTTTATGAAGAAAGCGCTCAGTGACGCCGTACAGCGCTCGCTGACCGGTTTCGCCGCCGGTGTGATGGTGGCGGCTTCGGTCTGGAGCTTGCTGATCCCGGCGATCGAGCAGTCGGCAGGTATGGGGAAGCTCTCGTTCCTCCCCGCCTTTCTGGGCTTCTGGCTCGGCATCCTGTTTCTGCTCGCGCTGGATCACATCATCCCGCACCTGCACGCGAACAGCGCCCAGGCCGAAGGGCCGAAGAGCCGCCTGCAGCGCACGACGATGATGGTGCTGGCCGTGACGCTGCACAACATCCCGGAGGGCATGGCCGTCGGCGTGGTAT
>ERZ780195.1709-NODE-1709-length-16901-cov-5.600261_pt1 | contig 16901 bp, 16 predicted proteins | sample MGYA00511017_ERZ780195 | MGnify/ENA primary metagenome ERZ780195 (study PRJEB29588, sample SAMEA2159974) | human gut metagenome | biome: human gut; feature: human-associated habitat; material: faeces | place: Denmark | collected 2008/2010 ...
GCGGCTACATCGGCACCCAGTTCTGGAACCAGGGCCGCACGCAGGAGATCAAGGAGCGCGTGCTGCACCTGTAACGTGCAAAATCAAAATAACCGGCGGGCGTGTCCATGCGGCGCGCCCGCTCTTACGAGGAATTGCTATTATGTATTATGGGGAGATCAAAACCTGCGACATCGCCAACGGCGTCGGCGTGCGCGTGACGCTGTTCGTCTCCGGCTGCACGAACCACTGCTACAACTGCTTTCAGCCGCAGACGTGGGACTTTCACTACGGCAAGCCGTTTGACGCGGCGGCCGAGCAGGTGATTTTTGCCGAGCTGGAAAAGCCCTTTATCCGCGGCCTGACGCTGCTCGGCGGCGACCCGTTCGAACCGGAAAACCAGCGCGCGCTCGTGCCGTTTCTGCACCGGGTGCGTGCGCAGTATCCGGATAAGGACATCTGGGCGTATTCGGGCTTCACGCTCGACAAGGAGCTCACCGTCGACGGTGCGCACCCGCGCTGCGAGGTCACGGACGAGATGCTGTCACTCATCGACATCCTCGTCGACGGGCGCTACGTCGACGCGCAGCGTAACATCAGCCTGCGCTTCCGCGGCTCGGAAAACCAGCGCATCATCGACATGGACCGCACCCGCGCGGCGGGTCACATCGTACTCTGGGAGGGCATGAACGGATGGAAGTGAAGATTCAGAAGCTGCGCCCCGGCGCCGTGACGCCCCGCCGCGGCAGCGCGGACGCCGCCGGCTACGACCTCTATGCCTGCCCGGCAGACGGACAGAGCGTCACCATCGCACCGCACGCGACGGCAATGATCGGCACGGGCCTCGCGCTCGCCATCCCGGCGGGGTATTTCGGCGGCGTGTTCGCGCGCAGCGGGCTCGCGTCCAAGCAGGGGCTGCGCCCGGCCAACTGCGTTGGCGTGATCGACGCCGACTACCGCGGCGAGTGCACCGTCGCGCTGCACAACGACACGGACGAAGTGCGCACCGTCGCGCCCGGCGACCGCATCGCCCAGCTTGTGATCCTGCCGTTTCTGGCGGCGGAGTTTTCGGAGGCGGACGCGCTCGATGCGACCGGCCGCGGCGCGGGCGGCTTCGGCAGCACCGGGCGGTAAAATTGGATCAGAAAAACCGTCCCCGGGAGCAACGCTCCCGGGGACGGTTTCGTTTTGGGCGGTTATCGGTTGGCCGCAAACACGGCTGAGTATTCATTGAGATTTTCGGCCGTATAGCGGCGGGTGTTGTCCTCGCACACGGGCAGCATCTGCTGCGTGAAGGCGGCGCAGCGCTCCCACTCATCGGTCACCTTGTCGCTGTGCGCGGTGGTCAGGTCATAGTGCGCGGCGAGGTAATCCGCGAGGTAGGGCGTGAACTTTTCCGCGCCGAAGATGTTCAGGTGCTCAGCGTTGGCAAAGTCGTTCAGCGGATCGAGGCCGATGGCGTCGAACTGCGTGTCGAAATTCACGAAGTCGTAGCCGTACTCCTGCACGATGGCCGCGAGCTTCAAGAACACGGCGTCGCCGTGTTCGATGACGGTGCGGTGCGGGAAGCGGGCGAAGAGCACGTTTTGGATGCCCAGCTCCCGGGCCGTCTCGCAGAAGGTGCGCAGCGACTGCTCGTTGAACGCATCGAGGTCCTGCTGGCGGACGGGGATCTCGTCGCTTTCGAGCAGGTACGCCGAAATGGACAAAAACGGCTTCGTATAGGAATAGCCCGCGGCGCGGGTCTGGCTTTGCATCGAGAGTGACTGACGCACGCCGTCAATGTCTTTCCAGTTCTTGTGGTACTTCAGCAGCGGGAAGTAGTAGGACGACCGCTGACCGTCCGGGATGCACGCCCGGATGGTGTCGACCTTGTTGGCCGACAGCGGGAGCGTGTCGATCCACTTGCGCAGCGCCGCGTTGGAGAGCTCGTCGCGCTCGGCCGCCGTGTACAGAAAGCCGTTGACCTCCACGACGTAGACGCCCGGACTCTGCCGCTTGGCGGCCTCGCGCAGCATGGAGGGGTAGATCGTCCCCTGCGCGGCCGACACGGCCAGCGGATAGCTCGTCAGCCCTGCCTGCTGCCACGCCAGCGGCGCGCAGTAGTCGGTGAACGTTTCGCTCGCGCCGAGGATCATGACGTCGATGGAATCCTTCGGCTCGAGGTAGAAGCTGCGCACATACTGCTGCTCGGTCGCGTTGTTCACGGTCAGCAGCCGTGTGAGCGCGCCATAGATCAGCGCCGCGATGAGCAGGAACGCAATGACGCGGACAATCGTTTTTCGTTTGCTGCGGTTTTGTTTCATAATGACCTCTTTTACGGCCGGGCACGCTCAGCGCCAGGCACGGAATTCCGGAGAAAATTCGTCGAAGCAGGCTTGGGTGCCCGCTGCGGCCTTCTGCTCGCAGGCGGACAGGAGCTTGTCCGTAAAGTCCGCGCAGCGGTCCCACCGGGCGGCTGTGCGGCCGGACAGGTCGTAGTGCGCGGTCAGGTACTGCCCGAACCAGGCAGTGAACTTCTCCATGCCGAACACGTTCATGTGCTCGGCATCACAAAAGTCGTGATACCGGTCGAGACCGAGGGACTCGGCGTCCGTGTCCAGGTCTAGGAAGGAATAGCCGCAGTCGTTGACGACTGCCGCCATGCGCGGCAGGACGGTCGCGTCATCCACCGTGCCCCGGTGCGGGAAGCGGACGAAGAGCAGATTCTCCACGCCGCACGCCTGGGCGTAGGCGCAGAAGTCACGCAGAGTCTGCTCGTTTTCGGCGCTCATGTCGAGGTATTTCGGCTCCACGTCGTCCGTGCAGACGGTGGTCGAGACCTCCAGCCCCTTTGTGAGCGAGCAGCCGGCGCGCTGCATCTGCAGGCGCTGCAGCAGCGCGCTGCCCCACAGGCCCGGCGAGCGCCAGTTCTTATGGTACTTCTGCAGGCGGAAATAGTACGGCATGCGCTGGCCGCCCGGCACCAGCTCGCGGATGGTGCTGAGCTGGTTGGCCGACAGCGGGATGTTGTCGATCCATTTGTGCAGGCCGATCTGCGTGTCCTTCTCGTTGAAATCATACAAAAAGGCGTTGACCTCCACGACGACGACCTTCGGCTTTTGGCGGCGCAGGGCCTCGGCGAGCATGGAGCGGTACAGGCATGCCGGCGCGCTCGACACGGACAGCGGATAGCTGGTAAAGCCGCAGGGTTTCCACGCGCGCGGCGCGCAGTAGCCGGTGTAGAGCTCGCTCGCGCCGATGAGCACGACATCGAGCGAATTTTTCGGCTCCAGATAAAAGCCGCGGATGTGGCGCTGGTCGGTGGGGTTATTCACGCTCAGCACATCCGTGAGTACGCCATAGAGCAGCGCGGCGACCAGCAGAAAAATGACGGCGCGCAGGGCGCGTTTTTTGGATTTGGTACGAGACTGCATAGGTGACTGCGCTTTCTGTGCCGGAGACGGCACGGTCGGGGATTGGGTCAGCGGTAGGCCTCAAACACCGCTGAGAATTCATTGAGGTTCTGGTTCGTGTTCTCGGCGGCGAGCTCCTTGCACAGCGGCAGCGTCTGTGCCGCAAAATCGGCGCAGCGCTCCCACTCGGCGGTGACGGCCTCGCTGTGCGCATCCGTCAGGTCATAGCGCCCGGTGAGGTACTGTCCGAACCAGACGGTGAACTTCTCCATGCCGATGGTGTTGAGGTGGTCGGAGTCGATAAAATCCGCGCAGCGGTCGAGGCCGATCGTGTCGAACGCGTCGTGCAGGTCGAGCAGCTCGTAGCCGTATTCGCCCACGACGGCGGCCACATCGGCAAACACGTTCGGGTCGGTCGTCTGCGTGCGGTGCGGCGTGCGCAGAAAGAGCACGTCCGTGCCGATCGACTGCGCCTGCGCGCAGAAATCGCGCAGGTACTGCGCGTTCGCGCCGCTGAGCGTCAGCGGCCGGACGTCGGGCACAAAGTCTGCGGGCAGGGACTTACACACCGTCTCCACACCCTTGGACAGCGAGTAGCCGGTCTTGTCCATCGCGCGCAGGCGCCGCTGCACCGGCAGCCAGGAATCGACCTGGTACCAGTTGGCGTGGTATTTTGCGATGTTGAAGTAAAACGAGCTCTGCAGCTCCGCGGGCACGCAGGTGCGGATGGTCTCGATCCGGTTGCGCGACCAGGGCATATTGTCGATCCACTTGCGGAGGTTGGCCTCGAGCTTTTCCGTGTCCTCGTCATTGATGAAGCCGTCGATGTCCACGACGATGAGCTTCGGGTGCTGGCGGTTCACCGCCTCCGTGAGCAGGGAGCCGTAGAGCCGGGCAGGGATGTTCGACACCGTCAGCGGATAGCTCGTGAAGCCGTAGTCCTGCCACGCAAGCGGGGCGCTGTAGCCCGTGTAGAGCTGGCTCGCGCCGATGAGCACCACGTCGAGGCTGTCCTCCGGTTCGAGGAAGAAGCCGTGTACATGGCGCATGTCCCACTCGTTGTTCACAATGAAGGCCGGCGAAATGAGCCCGATGCCCAGCACGGCGACGAGCACGAAAATGACCGCGCGCAGCGCCATGCGGGTCTTTGTGATGCGTCTGCCTCCCATGGCTTAAAACTGCATGTACACGAACTCGGACGCCTGCACGCCAGGGCCGTAAACGCCCATGAGCACGACGGCGAAGATGCCACCGAGCAGCACGACCCAGCGCAGGGCGAGACACTTCTCGTCGAGGATCTCGCGGATGGTGCGCTGCGAGCGCTCCTGAATGACGGAGGCGACGAAGATCACGAGCGTGCCGAACGCGAGCACGGCCCAGTCGTACATCGTCAGCGGCAGGGCCTCGAGCACGGTGCCCGGCCGCAGCTGCGACAGGTGCAGGTCGGTTACGGACTTGGCCATCATGCCCATGGCGGCGCGGAAGCCGTCGGCAATGTCAAAGTAATAGCCGATGAGCACGACCACGAACGTGCGCAGCATGGAAAACACCTGATACCATGCGCTCTTGCGCTCGATGTGCAGTCCGGCGACGACCTTGTCCGACACCGGCTGCAGCAGCGTGGACACGAGGATGACCATGCCGTTCCAGAAGCCGAAGGCGACGTACTTCCAGCTCGCGCCGTGCCAGATGCCGATGACGAGGAACGTGATGAGCGAGGCCACGGCCGTCGGCAGGACCTTGCCGATGTGGTTGCCGAGGTGCTGCTTGGCGTGGCGGCCCCAGTTGAGGAACGCCTTCGAGATCGACAGCGGGTAAAACAGGTAGTTGCGCAGCCAGTCGCCCAGCGAGATGTGCCAGCGGTGCCAGTACTCGGTGAGCGTGCGCGAGAAGTACGGCCGGCGGAAGTTTTCGCCCATGGTGATGCCGAACATCTGCGCCACGCCGCGCGAAATGTCGATGCCGCCGGAGAAGTCGGCATACAGCTGCAGCGCGTACACGAGCGCGGCCAGCAGCACGTAGGTGCCGGCGTAGTCGGTGTACGCCCCGGCGACGGTGTGGATCATGCCCACGGCGCGGTCGGCGATGACGAGCTTCTTGAAAAAGCCCCACAGGATCAGCTCCGCGCCGTAGCGGATGTTGTCAAAGTTATATTTGTGCGCGTCATAGAGCTGGTGCGCCAGCTGGTCGTACACGCCGATCGGGCCCTGAATGATCTGCGGGAAGAAGGACACGAACAGCGCGAGCTTGCCGACGTTGCGCTCGGCGGGGACCTTCTCGCGATAGACGTCCAGCACATAGCCCATGGACTGGAACGTGTAAAACGAGATGCCCAGCGGCAGCAGCAGCCCGATGTGGCCGAGCGAGACCGTCAGCCCCATGGACGCGAAGAGCGCCTCCATGGACTCGGCAAAGAAGTTATAGTATTTCAGCACGGCAAGGATGCCGAAGTTGAACACCAGGATGCCGATCATGAGTGCCTTGCGGCGGGATTTGCAGCGCTTTTTGTACGCCTTGCGCTCGTCGCGCTCCCAGTCCTGCTTGTGCGCGGCGACGGTCTGCTCCATGCGCGCGGTCATGGCGTCCATGCCGCGGGCGCCGAAGTAGGTCGTGAGCGTCGTGATGACGATAAAGCCCATGTACCGCAGGCACACGAACGCGTAAAACGCGTAGCTGCCGATGAGCAGCACTACCCACTGGAACCGCTTCGGCACCAGGTAGTACAGCACCAGCAGCGCGAGCACCAGCAGATAAAATGACAGCGATGTCAGAGTCATGTTCTGTCCTCCAGCGTCTGGCAGGTGTTGAGCACGTCGGTCGCGAACCGGTCGCGCACGAGCGTGAAGGCCCCGTCGCGGTACAGCGCCACGCGCGGCATATCGCGCGACAGGAACACGGCCACGCCCTCCGTCACGGAGTACGCGCCGCAGCGGCCGAAGGCGATCACATCGCCCACGCGCAGGGGCGGCAGCTGCGCCTCGCGCACGAGCACGTCCGCCGTTGTGCACAGGCTGCCGCAGAGCATCCACGGCTCGGCGGCGTCCGCGCTCTCGCGCAGGAGCGTCAGCGGCGGGGCCTGCATGCCCATGAGCTGGCCGTCATACTTGACCTGGTGCATGCCGCCGTCGCACACGGCGTAGTTCACGCCGAGGTTGCACTTGGCATCGGCCACGCCGGTGAGGAACGTCCCGCACGGTGCGGCGAAAAAGCGGCCCATCTCGATCGTGAGCGGGTACTTTTCGCCGAAGGCGCGGATGTGCTCCGCCGCCGCGTCGAGCAGCGCGCAGTCGCGCGCCTCGGCGTCCTCGCGGAAGCACTCGGCGTTCAGCCCGGGGCCGTATTCCACGTGCTGCGCCGTGAAGCCGTAGCGCTCGCGCAGCATCGTGAGGTATTCGTCCAGATGCGCGAGCTCCTTTGCGATCACGGCGTCCTTGCGCTTTTGCGTGCCGGAAAAGTAGTGGATGCCCACGATCGTCACGTTTGGGAACTCCGCGCGCCGGGCGATGAGATCCGCCAGTGCGTCGGGGTCCATGCCGAACTGGCTGCCGGCGGTCAGGCGCGGCAGCACGCAGACGTGCTTGCCCTGCGCGGCCGCGGCGGCGCAGATGAGGTCAAAGTGCAGCGTGCTCTCGGCTGTGAGCAGGTCAGCCCCCAGCGCGACGGCGCGCGCCACATCGTCCGCGCCCTTGTTCACGCCGGAGTACAGGATGCGCTCCGGCGGGATGCCGAGCTTCTCGCAGATCGTCAGCTCGCCGGGGGAGCACACCTCCACCCAGCGGAACACGTCCGGCAGGCCGCGCAGCACGAAGGGATTGGCCTTCATGGAGTAGCACAAATTGACGTCAGAGCCGAACGCGGCGCGCACCCTTTGAGCGCGCGCCGTGAAGGCCTCCAGATCAAACAGATACAGCGGCGTGCCGTATTTCTCGGCCGCCGTCCGGAGTGCAGTCTTGTCCATCAGTCCTCGTCCTGCAGGCGCTGCACCATGGCCAGCAGACGCTTGGCGGAGTTGAAGTTCTCCGGCACGAGGTCCTTGGCGCCGATCTCAATGTCGAACGCGTCGTTGAGCGCCGCGACGAGCGACACGATGTCGAACGACTCGAGAATGTGGTCGTCGATGAGGGCGGTCTCGGTCTCAAAATCCACGTCGGGGCGCAGATCGGTCAGAATGTCCATCAGTTCCTGTTCCATGATAAATATACCTCCTGAAGTGAGTAAAGTAAGCGAAATTAGTGTTTGGCCGCGGCGGTGATGCGCTCGGCCAGCGCGCGCATGTTCGTCTTACCGTTGTCGAGCCGGGGCATGGCCTCGAGCTGCTCGATCTTGCGCGGCACCATGAAGCCCGGCAGGTCGGCGCGCAGGGCGACGGCGATGTCGCGCTTGGTCACGCCCTCGCCGGTGTAAAACAGCCAGATCTGCTCGTGCGCCTGATCGTAGAGCGCGCAGCAGTCTTCCACGCCGGGCACCTTCGCCGCGGCGAGGTCGATCTCCCCAAGCTCCACGCGGTGGCCGAGGTGCTTGACCTGCCGGTCCTTGCGGCCGTGGAACATGAGGTTGCCGTCGGGCGCGAAGTGCCCGAGGTCGCCGGTTTTATAGATGCGCTCGTCGTAAGCGTGGTTGAGCGGGTTTTGCAGGAAGCTCTCGGCCGTTTTCTCGCGGCTGTTGTAGTAGCCCAGCGCGAGGATGGGGCCCTTGACGCAGATCTCGCCGATCTCGCCGTCGGGCACGGCCTCGTTTTGCTCCGAGAGCAGAAACACCTCGTAGTGCGGGTACGGCTTGCCGATCGGCAGCACGTCGGTGTCCTCCACCAGACCGGGCACGACGTAATACGTGCACGAGGCGGTCGCCTCCGTCGGGCCGTACTGGTTGACGAACCGTGCCTCCGGCAGCGCGAGCTGCCACTGGCGCAGGCAGCTGCACGGCATCACCGAGCCGGAGAAGCACACCTTGCGCAGGTGCTGCGGCACGCTGCACTCGAACGCGCCGAGCGCGGCCGGCACCGTCAGCGCCGAGACGCTCCAGCCCACGGCCGTGACGCCCTTGTCGTTCATGTACTCGAACAGACGCTCCGGCGACATGAAAAGTTCCTTCGGGATGATGGCCGTCGTCGCGCCGAAGCGCAGCGGCAGATAAATGTCACGCACGGCGGCGATGTAGTCCAGCGGCGACTGGTTGCCGAGCACGTCCTCGCGCGCGATGCCCATCACGCCGGCGTAGTCCTCGATGTAGCACATGAGCGAGTGCTGCGCCGTGATGACGCCCTTGGGCGTGCCGGTCGAGCCGGAGGTGAAGATGATGTACAGCGGGTCGAGCTCTCTGGCCCGTGCGCGGCAACCGGCGAGCAGTGCCGCGTCCTCGCTGCCTGCGAGCAGGTCCTCCGCGATGAGGATCGTGCCGGCAAAGTCCAGCGTTTTCGCCTTGTCGTAAAACGCGCGCTGCACGATCATCAGGTCGGTGTCGAGCGTATTTAAAATAGAGTTGAGCCGGTGCACGGGCATCGTCCCGTCCATCGGGGCGTAGCAGCACCCGGCGTACACCGCGCCGAGAAACACCGCCGGTGTGCGCGCGTTGCGCCCGCTCATGACGGCGATGGGTTTTTTGCGTCCGGCGCGGAACTTTGCCGCCGCCGTGCCGATGATGCGCGCCTCGCGCCGCACGTCGGCAAATGTCACCGCACTGTCCTCATCGAGAAAAGCAGGCTTGTCCGGACAGGCTGCGGCGGTGGTTTCCAGCCAGTCGAGCACGTTGGTTTCCATGCGTGCCAGCTCCTTTCCGATAAATGTCCATAGTCGCCTTATCCTATCATGTTTTTCACGCAAAAACAAGTCGCCATGTGTCATATTTAAGAAAAGGTAAGAATGTGTCGCGGCTTGACGCACTCTCGGTTACCAAGTACAATGTGTGCGCAGGGGCCCGGACGGCAGCATGCGCGGGTGCATGTTTTTTACAAATTCAGAACTGGAAAATTGTGAAAGTTGCGCCTTTCGGCGCGCGACAAAATATGGTATCCTCTAATCAGAAAACAGGACGCGCGGAAACGATTCCGACGGTATTCGCGCCGCGCGCGTGCTACAATCATGCGTGTTTCCAAATCGGACGGCTGCGGCCGGGGTGCTCGAGCACCGGCCCGGCTCAAACAGGGGGGATGCCGCAAAGCGGAAAGGAAGAACGGAAATGCCCAAACAAGTTCAGAGGGTGTGGAACGCTGTCACCACCGTGCTGGTGGTCCTCGTTGTCATTCTGGCGCTGCTTCTGGCGGGGGTCCGGCTCGTCGGGTTCCGGCCGATGTGCGTCCTGAGCGGCAGCATGGAACCGACGTACCACACCGGCTCGCTCATCTATGTCAGGCCCTGCGCGCCCGAGGACGTGCAGGTCGGCGATCCGATCACGTTCGTGCTCAATGAGGAGCTCGATGTCGTCACGCACCGCGTCGTCTCCATTGATGCGGAAAATCAGCACTTTTACACGAAGGGAGACGCAAACGCCGCGCCCGACGGCGCACCCGTCTATTTCAAGAACCTCATCGGCCGCCCGGTGTTCACGATCCCGTATCTGGGCTATGTCTCGCACTGGATCTCGAACCCGCCCGGGATGTATCTAGCCATTGCGCTCGCACTCGTACTCATCCTCCTGACGTTCCTGCCGGACATGCTCCGCAAGGCGTCGGAGGCGGATGCACGCGACGCTGCCCGCCGCGCACAGGCGGACCCGCAGCACAGGGCGGATGCAGAGAAATCTGGAAAACATCTGGGAAATTGAAGCCTCAGCGCAATATTTTCGCCGTCCGGAGCATTTATTTTATGAATACGAACGGCATCCGGACAGGCACGGAGGGAAACAGGACACTTCGGAAAAATCAAGGGAGGAAAACGTTACATGAAGAAGAAAACTTTGACGGCCGCGATCGCGCTCGTGCTCATCGTGGCGCTGGCTGTCGGCGCGACGTATGCGTATCTGACGGCGAAGACCGGCACGGTCACGAATACCTTTGTCGTCGGTAAGGTGATCGACCCGGGCGACGAGAAAAACCCGAACTTCGTTCTGGACGAGAGCAAGGCGGTCCGGAGCAGCGACGGTACTTATACGCTTGACACGGCCCAGCGCGTGAAAGCGAACGACTACACGGTGGTTCCGGGCGTGAACCTGCCGAAGGACCCGACGGTCGAGATCAAGAATCAGGACAACGTCGCGGGCGGCAGCGATTACTACCTGTTCGTGAAGGTCACGGCGGGCGCCGCCTATCAGGCCGGCGAGGACGGCACGAAGCTGCTGAGCTACACCGTGGATACGGACAAGTGGCTGAAGCTGGATGTGGCCGGTGAAGAAGTTTATGTCTATGCGGCGGACGGCAAAACGGCGAGCGCGAACCATGGCAACTTCGCAGCCACCGGTGTCCTGAAGGCCGACGCGCAGGGCAATGCCATTACGGTCACCAATGCGGATCTTTCCGGCCTGACCAAGGAGAATTCCGCGCTGACATTCCAGGCTTATGTCTGCCAGTCCGCCGGTCTGACGCCGGCTGAGGCTTATGCCGCTGCGAAATAAGCACTCCCTTATAAAACACGTGCAGGGCGCTGCGCGCAAACATAGAAAAGGAGAACGCTACATATGAAGAAGAAAACCATTCTTGTGGCCGCCATCGCGGTCATGCTCGTCGCGGCGCTTGTCGTCGGCGGCACCCTCGCGTACTTCACGGATACGAAAACCGCGGACAATACCTTCACCATGGGCAACGTCGCGATCACGCTCGATGAGACGAACGCCGACCCGAACGCGCCGACCGGCAGCGGCCGCGTGACGGAAAACGCGTACACCGTTTACCCCGGCCTGACCGTGGCCAAGGACCCGACCGTGACCAACGTCGGGGCGAACGACGCATGGATCCGCGCAAAGATCGTTGTCAAGGCGAGCTGGGATCAGCTCAATCAGCTTGGCCTGATCGAAGCCGCGAATGACGCGACCGGCGAGAAGCTGGCGAAAATCTTCAAGCTCGGCGACGGCTGGAGCTACACCGGCAGCGTCATCATGGGCGACGACAACACGTTTACCTTCGTCATGAAGTATGCGGACAAGCTTGCCCCGCGGGCTGCAACGCCTGTCTTTACGCAGGTCGCCATCCCCGGCGAGACCGTTGTGGACAGCTTTAACTTCCACATCGACGTGGTTGCAGAGGCCATTCAGGCCGACGGCCTCAATACTTGGGAAGCTGCTTTCGCCGCGTTCGACAAATAATCGCCCAACCTTTTGACCCCGATGGGGCGGCGCAGCGCGCCGCCCCTGATGCTTTTCCATTCGCCGGTGCGGCAAAAACGGACGGGAATTGAACAGAAATGGCTTGCAAAAACGGAAAGCTTAGCAGATAATTAGCAAGAGATATGATACAATGGTCATCATAGAGGGTGACCGGAGGGGAGCTTGCTATGAAGGATCTGCTGAGCCGGATCGGACAATGGACCGAAAAAATGTGGAGAAGCATACCGATCCACCTGCGTGACGCGATATTCACCGCGCTGTTGCTCGGTATCGCCGCGGCGATCTGCTTTGTGCTGCGCAGTATCGACGAGAACGGCAGCTTCACGCTGCTGATCTTCGTGCTGGCGGTGGTGATCATCTCCCGCTTTACGGAGGGCTATTTCTGGGGCGTTTTCAGCTCGCTTTTCGGCGTGATCTGCGTGAACTTCGTGTTCACCTATCCATTCTGGGCGTTCAACTTCAGGCTCACCGGCTATCCGCTGACCTTTCTGACGATGCTGGCGGTGTCGCTCATCATCAGCGCGATGAACACCAAGATCAAAAAGCAGGAGCGGCTGCGCACGGAGGCCGAGCGCGAGACGATGCGCGCGAATCTGCTGCGCGCCATGTCACACGATATCCGCACGCCGCTCACGAGCATCGTGGGCAATACCTCCGCCATTTTGGAAAACGGAGACACGCTCTCGACCGAGCAGCAAAGAGAGCTGCTGCGCGACGTCAACGAGGACGCCCAGTGGCTCATCCGCATGGTGGAGAATCTGCTCTCCATTACCCGCATCTCAGGCGAGCAGACAGCCATCAGCAAGGAATATGAGGCGGCGGAGGAGATCCTCGCGGCCTCGGTCCACAAATTCGAAAAGCGCTTCAAAAGCAACATCCGCATCGCGGTCGAGGTGCCGCGGGAGGTCGTGCTCGTCCCGATGGACGCGACGCTCATCCAGCAGGTGCTGCTCAACCTGATGGAAAATGCAGTGCTGCACGGCGAGAGCACGACGGAGCTGCGGCTGAGCGTGGAGCACATCGGCGACGAGGCATGCTTCACGGTCAGCGACAACGGGCTCGGCATTCCGCGCGAAAGACTTGCGACGCTCTTCGACGGCTCGCTTTCCGGCGAAAAGAGCGGCGGCTTTGATATGAAGAAAAACATGGGCATCGGTCTTTCCGTCTGCCAGACGATCGTCAAGGCGCACGGCGGCAGGATCACCGCAGAAAACAGGCCGGAGGGCGGCGCACAGTTCCGCTTCTACCTGCCGCTCAAGGAGGAAAAAGAGGATGAAGATCAGGGATAAGGTATTGATCGTCGAGGACGAGCAGAACATCAAGAATTTCATGTCCACCATTCTGGCCGCCAACGGCTTCGACACGCTTATGGCGGGCAGCGCGAAGGAGGCGCTGTCGATGATCTCGTCGCATTGTCCCGACCTGATCATCCTTGACCTCGGTCTTCCCGACATGGACGGCATGGAGGTGCTCAAGCAGGTGCGGGCCTGGTCGAGCGTGCCGGTCATCGTGGTCTCCGCGCGCACGCACGAGGGCGACAAGGTCGCGGCGCTCGATCTCGGCGCGGACGATTACATCGAAAAGCCCTTCGGGACGAGTGAGCTGCTCGCCCGCATCCGCACGGCCATCCGCCATACGCGCACGGGCCTTGACAACGACTCCATCGCGCAGTCCGGCAAGTATACGGTCCGCGACCTGACCATCGACTACGACAAGCACCATGTTCTCATGCGCGGGGAGGACGTTCACCTCACGCTCAACGAGTTCAAGATCGTGGCGCTGCTGGGCAAATACGCCGGTAAGGTGCTGACCTACGATTTCCTCATCCGCGAGATCTGGGGCCCCAAGGCCAAGGCGGACAATCAGATCCTACGCGTCAACATGGCGAACATCCGCCGCAAGATCGAGAAGAATCCCGCCGCGCCCGAGTACATATTCACCGAGATCGGCGTGGGCTACCGGATGCTCGAGAATGAGTAAAAAATGATAAAAACCGCCCGAAGGCGGTTTCTATACCAGGGGACGAGAGTCCCTCCACACAATCACGCAGACAGCTCTTGCCGAAGGCTCGGCAAGAGCTGCTTGCGTTTTTTACATCATGCTGAACAGCGTTGCGGCGACCTGTGCGCGGGTGATGGGCTCAGTGGGGTGGATACCGCCGTCGGCGTAGCCGGAGAGCGCGCCGATCGCGCAGAGCGTATTGATGTGCCCGCGCGCCCAGTCCGCAATGGCGTCGCTGTCGGTGAAGCTCCACTCCGGCGCGGCGTAGCCCAGCTCAAGGAGACGGCCGAGCATCGTCAGCGCCTCCTGACGGCTGATGGTCGCGGTGGGGAGGAAGCAGAGCCGACCGTAGCCGTCGTAGCTGCCCTTCGTTACGCCGAGGGCATACATGGCGCGCACGCCGTCCTTCGCCCAGTCGGCGATGCTGCCGTTGTCGGCGAAAGGCAGCTCAACGGAGGAGGTGTCCTGCGCGGGCGTGAGCCAGCGGCAGAGCAGCACGGCAAATTCCTGACGGGTGATGGGGCTGTCGGGATTGAAGTTCCCAAGATCGTCGCCGGTGGTGACGCCGCTCGCCTTCAGGAAGCTCACGGCGGCGTTGGCCCAGTGACCGTCCGTATCGGGGAAGGCGGCGGACAGCTCCGACGGGGTGATGCTTAGGCCGGTGCGGGCGAGGTTGCCGCTCGCGTCGCCGGCGATGACGGCGATGCGGTGCGCCTTGCCGTCCGCGGCAGGCAGCGCGGCGTGGAGCGCGCCGGTCTGGTGGTCGTAGGTGAAGCTGAGCGCTTTGCCGTCGAGCGTTACGCGCAGCGTGGCGAGCGAGCCGCCGTCCACGGCGTCAAAGACCTTGCCGGTCAGGGCCGTGCCGTCCTCGGAGAGGGAGACGGAGATCTCCGGCGCGGCGGTATCGCTCATGCCCCCGCGGGCCGCGACGAGCTGATCGAGGTACAGCGTGCCGCTCAGAGCCGACGGCAGGCGCAGGGCGAAGCCGGTGATGCTCGCGGCTTTGTCGGGGAGGGTAAAGGTGAGCTGCTGCCAGCCGGTGAAGTCGATCACGGCAGCGTTCGTTTCGCCCGCATCGGTCGTGAGGGCGAGCGTCTCGCGCTGTCCATCGCCGTAGACCCAGAGCGTTACACGGTCATAGCCGGAGGGGACGGCGTAGGTCCGCTCCACGCTCAGAAGGAGCTCCTCCGCGTTCTCGGGGACGTTCTCGGCGCGATAGTCCCAGCGTGCGGAGGCGGAGCCGAAGCGGACGAAGCTCTTGTCGGTATTTTGGGTAAGGACGGTCTGCTCGCCCTCGAAGCCGTCGAGCAGGACCAGAGGATCGGAGGTGACATAAACGGGGATGGTGCGCGTGGTCTCGCCCGCGCGGACGGTCAGGCTGCCGTAGGCGGCATGGCCGGCGGCGGTAAAGACGCCGTTTTCATCAACCGTGCCGACGCCGCCCTCGGTGGTCCAGGTGAAGCAGGAGTTCTGCGCGAGCAGGGAGAGGTGGTTTTGATAGGCCTGCGCGGTCAGCTCGACGCTCGCGCCGGGGGAGACGCGCAGCTCGGTGAGCGTGCCGCTCTTGCCGAGGCGGATCTCATCCGGCGTTTCGACTACGCGGACCTCAGCGGTGGTGTATTTGCCGCCGACCTTTGCGCCGACGGTCACGGTGCCGGCGGTTTTCGGCGCGGTCAGGACCGTATTGCCCAGCTCGTCGGTCCGCACACTGCCGCGGTCGCTTGCGATGGATACCTCCTTATCCATGGGGATGTAGTTCGTGTCGATGGCGGCGGCGCGGAGCAGGACCTGCGCGCCCGCGAGCACGCGGTCGCTTTCCGTGCGCAGCGCGATGTGGTCGAGCGTGCCGCTCGGCTCATTCGACGCAACGAGGAAGATGTGGTTCGTCACGGCGCGCAGGCTGCCCTCGGAGGGGGTGTTGTAGACGCCGGCATTGCCGTCCTCCGGCAGCGTGACGCACAGAGTCGTCGAGCCGCCGCCGTCCAGGCTCAGCGCGGTCACACAGCCGAGCTCGATCATGCGCTGCGCGACCTGCGTCAGGCTCGCGCCGATGGAGTAGCCCTTCCGGCGGCCGTCAATGGTGTAGAGCACAAGGCTGCCGTCGGCCTTTTGACCGATGGCGGTGCGCGGCGCGGCGCCGGCCTCAAGCCCCTTGCAGACCTCGCCGTTCTCCACGAGCTGATAGAGCGCGCCGATCATGTAATCCACATCGTTCCAGCCCCCGTCCGCCGCGCGGACGGTGACGGTCAGCGTGTCGCCGATGAAAATCGGCTTGGCGAATTTGCACTCCACGCCGTGGAGCAGGCAGTGCTCGCCGGGCAGATAGACGCCCGCCAGCGTAGAGAAAAAGCTCGCGCCCAGCATCCCGTAGACGACCCGCCCCGGGAAGCCGCGTCCCCGGGCGTAGTCGGCGTCGATGTGGATGGGGGAGACGTCCCCCGTGATGGCGCGGAATGCGTCCATCATCTCCGGCGTGACGGTCACGGTAAATTCCTCGGTCAGGCCGGGGGTCATCTCCGCCAGCGTGTAGTGGTTCATGGCAGGCTCCTTCGTTGTTCGAAAAAAGGCGGCAGATGCCGCCTTACGTATTCTCTTGGCCACCTTCCCTGCCAGGGGAGGCAAGGTTTTTACACCATCCGTGCAACCAGATCCAGCAGGTCGCCGACATCCTTCAGGCCGCGGACATCCGCGAGCTTGAACTTGATGTTGAACTTCTTCTCGATAGCCGTCAACAGGTTGATCTGCTCCAGGCTGTCCCAGTCCTCGATGTCATCGGCGCAGGTGCTGCGGGTGATCTCCAGGGTGTCGTCGTCAAAATTATCGCGGAAAATTTCCTGTACAGCTTCCAGAATTGCCTGTTCGGTCATAGTTAGAACACTCCTTACAAAAATAAACACATTATATAATGACAGCAATCATTCAAGATGGCGGCTTGCCGCAGGGGACACTACCACATCTTATTAAATAGAAGTGTACCATAAAATGCCCGGCAACACAAGCGCAGACAGGGTAAAAGGGGGCTACAGGCCGTAATCTTCCAGTTTTTGCTGCAATTCGGCTTCGGTATAAATGCTCACGCCCTGCTGCAATGCCAGGCAGTCCGGCTCCGGCAGCAGGCGGGTGTATACATCGTACTGCGCCAGGGGACCGGTGCCGTCCGGGGTATACAGGGCCAGCCGCCCGGCGTTATCTTTTAACAAGTATTGCGCCTGCGGCTGTTGTTTTTGCACCGGAACAAAAAACACTGTTACGGTTGCGGCAATGCACAGCAGC